>Ga0316201_10004424_pt1 | contig 10604 bp, 11 predicted proteins | sample CS6wburrow_MG_FD_204516 | JGI IMG/M metagenome (GOLD analysis project Ga0316201, IMG submission 204516) | Coastal sediment microbial communities from Delaware Bay, Delaware, United States - CS-6 worm burrow | ecosystem: Environmental > Aquatic > Marine > Coastal > Sediment | place: USA... | reverse complement strand
TCCTTGAAAGGTATTCTGAAACGAGGGCCGTAGACCCCTTTCTCATCGCGGAGACCACATCCTATGATCATATTGATCTCTGCACTATATGGAAGTTTTAGTATTTTCTTCACTCTAAGGGTATCGTTGCCTTCCATAGGGCATGTATCATATCCAATGGCAGCCATACTGATCATAAAATTCTGTGCGGCCAGGCCTGCGCTCTTGTGAGCGACTACGCGCATATCACTGGTTCTGGTCTGGCGATATATGGGCCTGAAGAGTCCAACGAGTTGAAATGTTAAGTATTTCATCCATCCGAAGATACCCAGGAAATCGAAATAAGTGAATGGAATTAGTTTACCATAATAGTTTCGCGCCATTTTTCTTCGTTTTTCCAGGCGTGGCGTCATTTCGGTATTGTTGAATCCTGCTTCAATAAACTCTAGATTTGCCTTGGTTCTCTGTCTCCAAAGATCTTTTCTGGCAACCACAACCACCAGTTGTTTTGCGGTTTTCGCCGCATTTTGATTGAAACAGGCTGAAGCAATTTTATCGATAATCGCTGGCGTGGTGATATGATAGAACTCCCAAAGTTGAAGATTACTGCTGGTGGCGGCTAAGGTAGCATTTTTGAGACATTGCTTAACCTTTTCGGTATCGATAGGATCTTCTTTAAAAACACGAACCGCGCGACGGTAAGCTATAGCCTCTGAAACCGTTTTTTCCATTAATATCATAGTTTTGAAGTTTAGGAAGATAAGATATTAATGCTGTACGGTTTTAATAATTGGGCTCGATTTTTTCAAATTTATTAAGGAGCTTATATTACTTCTTCTTTTTCTTCACCGGCAATACTTCTTCAGGGAAAGGGAAGAGGATGGTCGAATTCTTTTCAGAAGCAATATTAGACAAGGTTTGGTACAACCGTAACTTAATGGCTGACGGTGACTGGTCTATAATCTTTCCTGCTTCGAATAATTTTTGCGCGGCTTGTTCTTCCGCTTCAGCGAGAATGATCCTTGCTCTGCGAGAGCGCTCGGCTTCAGCTTGATTAGCCATCATCCGTCTCATATTTTCAGGGAGTTGAATGTCTTTGATCTTAACATCATTTATTTCGATACCCCATTCCCTGGTTTCCATCTCGACAATTTCTTTTATGTTCTTACCCATTTCTTCGCGTTTCGAAAGAATGGTATCCAATTCTACTTTACCGCAAACGTCTCTCAATGCCGCCTGTGCTAATTGCGAGATGGCAAATCTGTATTCCTCAACTTCGAGTACAGCTTTTTCAGGATCGTTTATTCTGAAAAATACTACCCCGTCGATACTACAAGGGACGTTGTCTTCAGTCATTACTTCCTGTGAAATAATATTGATCGTTATAACCCGAATGTCGACTACCTGGATGGTTTCAACCACAGGAATGATCCAGCGGAAGCCGGGCTGCAGGGTTTTTATATACTTTCCAAAGCGAAACTTTAACGCTCTTTTATATTCGAAAACAACACGAATCCCCAACAACAGGAATACTACAAAAACTATACTGAACAATACGATTGGATTCATAACAACTGGTTTAAAAATGAATGATTATACTTACTGAAAGACAGTGTTTTAAAGATACGAATCAAATCAGGTTCAGGAATGATAATTATCATGTAACCTAACAAAAAAACCTCCCGTTTTTACAGCGGGAGGTTTTATGGATTCCGGTTGGCGCGATAATAACTATCTGTGGATTGCATAACTACTGGCTTTTGCATATTCAGCTAATTTGACATTCCACTTACTAAGTTTCTCGCTCCAAAGTTGTTTCCAATTTTTCATAACTCGAATTTTAAGGGTTTATTCTTGTGAAATTTCAACAAGTGTGCCAATAGTAACACACTCAGGCTAACCTATTGAAGATGAATAGAATAAATATTTATTTAATGGCGGGACATGATCATTGAAATTTAAAATCATCCCTATTCTTTTCTCTCGGAATAACGCCCTTATATTTCATTTTAATAGCTGGATTTTGTACCTTATTAGGTCTAATTCAAATGTTTAATCTTGAAACATCTGTTATTCATAATGGCCATTTTTCTTACTGCTTTTGCTAATTGCCAGTCCGATTATTCCGAGCTACGAGCCAAAATGGTTCGGGGACAACTTGAAGCGCGTGGAATTAAAGATAAGGCAACGCTGGATGCCATGCGAAAGGTGCCCAGGCATATGTTCGTACCTCTAAGAGCAAAGGGGAAGGCGTATATAGATGCGCCGCTAACCATTGGCAAAGGCCAAACCATCTCCCAGCCCTACATAGTTGCTTTCATGACAGAGAAACTAAAGTTAAAACCTACCGACAGGGTCCTGGAAATCGGCACGGGATCGGGTTACCAGGCCGCGGTCTTAGCCGAGATTGTCTCTGAAGTCTATTCCATCGAGATTATTGATTCCCTTGGGGAAGCTGCGTCCAACCGTCTTCAAAGTTTGGGTTATGATAATGTGGAAGTGAAAATTGGCGATGGCTACCTGGGCTGGCCGGATAAATCACCGTTCGATGCCATAATTATTACTGCCGGGATAGATCATGTTCCACAGCCGCTTATAGACCAGCTGGCCGAAGGAGGCAGGCTCATAGTACCTGAAGGTTCTGTTCGCAGCACGCGGGACTTAATGCTGCTCACAAAAAAGAAGGGAAAAATCAAGCGTAAATTTCTCATCCCTGTGGTTTTTGTTGAATTCCAGCGAAAGAAGAATTGAAACAGTTTTTACTTCAACTTTTGTTTTCAATTTATTCTTTATTCAGAATGATTATTTATTTCAAAAAAAAGTGATGAAAATGATGCAGGTCATAGGATAATTTACCAATGATTTAGTCCTTTGCAGAAAGTTAAGTTATGACAACCTGGCTCGTCATAATTGTCCTCATAATACTTCTGTTAGGCTATCTGTTGTGGATGCCGGTTGTATTGAAAATCGATACTGACACCAACGAATATTATCTTCAATTGAAAGGCCTGGCGAAGGCATCTGTATTAGGGGACGATAAGGAAGTATTAAAGGTTAAACTTAATGTACTGTTTTTGAATTTCAACTTTTACCCGCTTCGAAAAAGAAAGGCTTCGAAAAAGAAAAAGCTAAAGGCTAAAAAAGGGGAAGAAGATGCGGAAAAGAAGAAGAGAAATTGGACCAATGAAGGGCGCAGAGCCTGGCGGGTGCTTAAAACGTTTGAAATTAAACAGTTGCTGGTGGAACTGGACACCGGTGATTATGTATTGAATGCGAAACTATATCCGGTCTTTTTCATGCTGAATAGGTGGCAAGGGAGTTTCGCGATTAATTTTACGAATAGAAATCGATTAGCACTAATTGTACAAAATCGACCAATATATATACTTAAATCTATTATTAATATTTAAAACTTTTGTGATGGTCTTACATTTTGAAGAATTATTAAAACAAATAACTGAATTTATCAGGAATGAAGCGAAAACAGAAACCGTTGTAGGCGAACAATTTAAATTGGGAGAATTCATATGTGTTCCTGTAATTAAAATCGGAATGGGATTTGGTTCCGGTGAAGGAGAAGGTATTGAGAAGAAAACAAAAACTAAAACCGGTTACGGAATGGGTGCTGGTGCCGGAATGGGTATCGAACCTCTTGGATTCCTTGTAGCCAAAGGTGAAGAAATTAGCTTCATCGAAGCGGGTAAGGCTCATGGTTTAGCCGCCGCTTTCGAGAAAGTACCGGAAATGATCGAGAAGATCTATGAAAACCGAGGCAAAGAAACCGAAACTGCTTAGGTGATTGGAGGAGTTCTGTAGATCAACTCGAATTTTAGGCGTGCTGCAAGGTCGGAATTAAACACTAATTCCGGTCTTGCGGCGATTTTTTTATAACGATTAATTACCCTTGCGTTCGGGAGATCTAGGAGTAGGCCATTCAAGTTGTTTGCCTGTTCTGCTGCTAACCGGTAGCACGGCTCGTTCCCTGGAAGTGGTTTCAGGGTCCTCACTAGCCATATAGGTTAATATAGCAGTAAGAATCACATTATTGCGAACATCGTCGAACACTATTTTATCATAGGTGTCCCTGTTAGTATGCCAGGTATAATTCCAATATGCCCAGCTAAGAGAACTCAAACTGAATGCCGGAGCTCCTGCAGCCTGGAACGATGCATAGTCGGAACCACCACGGGCCGGTCTACCTGGGAATGTTGTTTCAATTTCAGAGGTAATTTCACGCGGGACTGCATTTAACCAGCGTGACAGGTAATCATACGAATGTAAGAACCCGCCACCAGACAAACGCACAACGCGCCCGGTTCCGTTATCCTGGTTAAAGACCGCCTGTATCCCCTTAACGATCTCAGGATGGTCCTCTACGAAAGCACGCGAACCATTCAGGCCTTGCTCTTCACTTCCCCATAATCCAACCAAAATCGTGCGTTTCGGATTGGGGTAATGCTTTTTCAATATCCTCATGGCTTCCATCATAATTAAGGTCCCGGTACCATTGTCTGTTGCTCCCGTAGCCCCGTCCCAGGAGTCGAAATGAGCTGAAAGAATTACATATTCATCAGGTTTTTCCGAACCTTTTATTTCAGCAATTGTATTGAAAGTTGACATGGTGCCCAGATCCTTTGATTCTGCAACAATATGAATTCTAGGTTTCTGACCCGATTCCACAAGTCTGTAAAGCATTCCATAATCTTCCAGTTCAAGATCGATCGAGGGAATAGTTTTGGTCCTGGCTCCAAAGATTTTATTCACACCGAATCCCCTTGACCAATTAGACATCACGATCCCTGCAGCACCAGCTTCCTCGAGGGCGGCAGGCATGGTTCGGCTGTTATACCCGGTATTTTCCATATTGCTTCGCCATTCCTTGGTGAGTGCGTCTCTCTCATCTTTCATTTTTTGAAATGAGGCTTCCGTAGCGAATTCTTCCCAGTTATAATCGGGTCTTCCAGTGGGTTGTTGCATAGAGATCATTACCAGTTTGCCTCTGACAATTGGTAGCCATTTTGCAAAATCGGCCGAATCCTTTACGCGCGGCAAAACTACTAGTTCTGCAGTCACACCGTCTTTCCCGGTACCCGGATTCCATGCCAGTTGGGTTCCTCTTAGGCTTTGGATCCTGGGATGAACCATATCTATATGCGTGATTCCTCGTTCCCAGCCGCGCCATTCGCCATATTGTTCATTGCGGGCCCCAACACCCCATTCGGCGTATTTAGCAACGGCCCAGTCATGCGCATTTTTCATTTGAGGAGTTCCTACGAGCCTGGGACCGATCTGATCCATGAGTTCATGACCCAACTGTTTTAATTGTGAATACTCGTTAGCTTCTTTGATCATGGCTTCGACCACGGGGTCTTTATCCTGGGCAAAAACAGAAGTAGATCCTATTAAGAGGATTAATCCGAAGGAAAGTAATTTTTTCATAGGTAAGAAGTTATTATTTAAAATTATGGTTGATCCTTTAAAAATACAGTTTCTTGTCCTAATCACTTACCAACTTTCGAAATTTAGCTATTCGCAGCGCTCTATATAATTCAGAATCAACAAAATAATTGAACTGAAGTGTAACATTTGCGTGAAAATTAACTCTTGTATGTATAACTAGTTATCAATCAAAAAAATGAAAAAAATCATCTTATTATGCATCAGTTTCCTGATGTTACAGGCAACTGCACAATCGAATTTTACTGTCACGCAGTGGCAGGACGACCTCAGATTTCTTCAACACACAGTTCATACGGACTATCCTTTTCTTTTCAAAAAAGTTTCTTCGGAAGCCTTCGATGCTGCTGTGGAAGAACTTCACAAACAGATCCCCGATCTCCAACCTCATGAGATAAGTGTGGGTATCGCAAGGATTATTGGAATGTTTAAATACGGACATACACGTATGGGATGGCGTGGGAATCCTGTGGCGTTAAGGCAATTCCCGGTTAATCTTTATCATTTTTCAGATGGGATCTATATTCAGGGAGTGCACAAGGACTACTCCCAGGCCTTAGGAGCTAAGGTACTAAGAGTAGGCAATATGTCTGTTGAAGAGGCATTAAAAGCTGTATATCCTGTTGTACCCGTAGAAAATGAACAATTCTTCAGGGCATATGGTTTCCTATACCTGATGAGTCCGGAAGTGTTACACGCCCAGGGAGTGATTTCAGAATTGTCGGACCAGCTAGAACTTACCCTGGAAAAAGATGGAAAGACCTTTAAAACTACTTTTAATGTGCTTCCAGTTGGAAAAATGCCGCCGAGAACCTATGGTTACATACAAAATTCGGAGAAATGGATGGACGTACGGGCCTCGGGAGAAACACCGCTATATCTTAAAAACCTTGACAAAATATACTTTTACGAATATTTACCCGAATCCAAAACTGTGTATGTGAGACAGAGTCAGATTCAGGACGATCCTTCTGAAGCCATCCCTGAATTTTACACACGCGTGTTCGATTTTATAGAAAAGAATGATGTGAAACGGCTGGTACTTGATGTACGATTGAACGGTGGAGGGAATAATTATAAGAATAAGGCAATTGTCACCAGGATTATAGAATCTAAGAAAATAAACCAGGTTGGAAATTTCGTTGTAATTGTGGGTCGCAGAACTTTTTCAGCCTGTCAGAATCTTGTGAATGAACTCGACAATTACACCAACGCTGTATTTATAGGTGAACCCACAGGAGAGAATATAAATTTCTATGGGGATAATAATGAAGTGATCCTTCCCAATACAAAAACTCCGGTTTATTTATCATTTGCCTGGTGGCAGGATAAGCCGCAGTGGGAAAACGACGATTGGCTGGCGCCTCATATAGCTATCGATATGAGTTTTGAAGAGTATAAGACTAACAAGGACCCGGTTTTAGCGGCGGCTCTCAATTTTGATGACTCCGATTTTGTTCTGGATCCAATGCAGTATATGACCGACTTATACACCTCGGGACAACAGGAAAAGCTGGCCACAGAAGTACCAAAAATGGTTAATGACCCACGATACAAGTTTTTCAACTTCGAGGGAGAACTAAATACTGCCGGGTATAATTCGATGCAACGAGGTGATCCACAGACCGCAATAGCTATTTTCACCTTTGTCACTCAGTTATTCCCTGATTCCGCCAATGCCTGGGATAGTTTGGCAGAAGGTTATCTGAAGGCGGGAGACATGACAAAAGCCAAGGAATTGTACCAAAAGGCTTTATCTATGGATCCTAATGGACCAACAGGGAAGAATGCGAGCAGTATGCTTAAGAAGATCGATAGCGGATCTCATTAAAGCCATTATTTGAACCTACTACTATAAAAAAACCCCTCACATTCGTGAGGGGTTGCTTTTTACTTTGAACAAAAGTTAACTATCTGTGAATGGCATAGCTGCTGGCACGTGCGTACACTGCCAGTTTGGCTTTCCAAACCTTTAGTTTTTCATCCCAATTGTTAAAGAATTTTTTGTGTAGTTTTTTCATCATATATTATTGTTTTTGGGTTATTAAATACATTAATTCGTCCGAAACAATAGTATAAGAGGAAAGTTGCATTTCAATCGATAAAAGGATCGAAATCGGTAAGAGAAGGGGTTCAGGTATAAATGTAAGAAATTTCTGGTTATCTGAAATACACTTTTCAAACTATTCGATGAAAGGTATTGAAAATCAGTTGTTCATAATTCAGTATTTATACGTATTTGATTATTAATTTGAGTTTCTGAAATTCATAATCTAAAACAAGCCGATATGGATACTTATAATTTTACAAGCGAAGAACAAAATGTACTTGACGCCATAAATACTAAATTTAATGAGGCTTATGCAGAAAATGCGCATTTGGATATCCCCAAGGTGGCATTGGCATATTGGGACTATTTACTACAATGTGAGTCCTATTATTTGGATGGAAGTTTTCAAAAGGAAGAATATAGTCATGATATGGAAAACATCCTGTCCTTATACATCCTGAACGATTTAATAGACAAGGGGCACTTAACTAACAGGCTTCGTGACTTTCAACTACCGAAGAGCGTGATTACGGCGACTCAGCTTAGTGAAGAGAAAAATCTTTTTGGTAAGGTACACGGTGATGGGACCATATATGCTATATCAAAATTCTGCCAGCTAGATCCTTTGTGGAGTGTAGTATTATGCTATTATTTCTATTATAAAATATTTCCGAAGAAAAAACATCCTTTTATAACTCCGGCATTACCACTGGAGAATTCCTCATCGAATAATATTCCTCAATCTGCGAAAGTTGCGATTATTGGTGACTGGGGCACAGGGAAATGGCATGATGGGAGGAAACAAGAATGCCCGTCCGAACTTGTTATACAAGGTGTATTAAAGGAGAATCCGGATTATATAATTCACCTCGGAGATGTTTATTATGCCGGAACGCCAGGGGAAGAGCGAAAACATTTGTTAAAATGCCTTCCCGATAGTTATACGGGTAAGGTATATACAATGAATAGTAATCATGAGATGTACGACGGTGCCAATGGTTTATTGGGAACGGCCTTAAAAGATCCGCGGTTTTCACATCAAAATGGCAGCAGTTGTTTTGCTTTGGAAATAGGGGATTGGATAATTGTTGCATTGGATTCTGCATATTACGATGATAGTTTTCTTTACATGGACGGTTCACTAAAGAACAAAGAAGGAGGGGAGGAGCAGTTACAGTTTTTGTCTGAATACGCTAAAAAAGGTAAGAAATTGATGTTGCTTACACATCACAATGCCGTCTTGGTAAAAATTAAACCAGAAAGGAATGAAACCCTATGGGGACAGGTATTTAAGGCTATGGGGAATAAATTACCCGATGCTTGGTATTGGGGTCATGTCCATAACGGTATTGTTTACGACGGCGACCTTGATATATATAATGGATATGATACCTTAAATGGAGCTGCGCCTATCATGCGATGCTGCGGGCATGCTTCAATTCCATTTGGAAATGGCACCTACCTGGAACCCTTGCTTGGGGGCACTAATCCCAAACTAAAATACTATTCTCATACCACTATGCCCGATCCAACCACAGAAGTTCAAAAATTACGTGTGTTAAATGGATTTGCTATTATTGAGATCGAAGGCAGTGATTTCAGGGAAGCTTTTTATGAAGTAAGTAATCAGTTACCCTTGGTACGCAAGGCCTGGTCAAACTGAAAAGTAATACATTAATGTAAATAAAACGGATCGGCAATTTGTCGATCCGTTTCTGTTGTTCTAAAAAAAACTACGAAGTTTTGTGATTTTTTGTGTACTATGATCACTAATTGTGTAGAACATAATTGAATGAGTAAGGAAGAAACCTTTACAAGGATCATTAGGGATAATGAAGGGATCATTTATAAGATCACCAGGATTTATGCCGGGAATCGGGAAGATCAGAATGATCTGTACCAGGAAATAGTTTTCCAGCTCTGGAAAAGTTTCGACTCCTTTCGCGGAGATGCTAAAATAAGTACCTGGATGTATCGGATTTCACTGAATACGGCCTTGTTTCATTCAAAAAGAGCTAAAAAGAGAGGTTTTAATGTTAGCCTGGAGAAGGTGGTCCTGCAGCATGAGAATTACGATCCGGTACTTGAAGAACGACTTCAGATGCTATACGACCAGATTCGCATATTGAACGATATTGATAAAGGGATCATTCTCTTATTTCTTGAAGGTAAGAAACACGATGAAATTGCTTCTATTACCGGATTTAGCAAATCGAATATAGGCACACGAATCGGTAGAATAAAGGAGAAGATCCGAAAACAAATTTTAAAATAATTGACTATGGAACTGGAAGAAATGCAAACACTTTGGACTCAGCTGAGCAGTCAATTGGAAAGTCAGAAAAAACTAACTAACAAACTAATTATGGAAATGACACAGCAAAAGTTTAGGAATAGATTCTATAAATTATCTCTTTACGAGACCTCAGGTGCGGTGATTTGTTTCGTTTTCGCATTTATCATCCTTCTGAACCTGGATAAGATGAATGCCTGGTACCTGATGTTGTGTAGCATTGTCACCTTGCTTTTTCTTGTTGTGTTACCGATTCTAAGCTTAGGTGCCATTAAGGGCATGCGGAGTTTGAATTTAGCTAAGCACAGTTATAAGGAAACCTTGTTGCGTTTTAATAAGAAGAGGAAAAATATGTTATTAATTCAAAAAGTTGCGGTTATGTTAGGTGTAGTTATGATGTGGGTATCTATCCCGGTGTTTTCAATGATTATGAATAACAAAGATTTCTTCACGATAAAACATGATCCCTGGTTATGGGTATTCACAGGAGCCGTGACCATAGGAGTGATTCTCTTCTCGAGGTATGGCTACAGGGGATACAAGAAGGTGACTGCTTCTGCTGAAAATGTTTTAAAGGATCTGGAAGATCATTCTGATTATTAAAATAAAAACCACGAAGTAAATTCGTGGTTTTTTTATTGTTTAACTTATTATTATTCTTCTACGTATGGCGCACCTGCCGCTTGTAGCTTATTATATATCCCATCGAGTTTTTGTTTTGCGGTATTTAAGTTGGAAACCGCAGTATTGAGTTCCTTTTTTACAATTTGCATTTGCGATTTGTTCAAACTCGTCGGACCATAAGTGGCTCGTTCCACACCGCGA
>Ga0316201_10004423_pt1 | contig 10605 bp, 5 predicted proteins | sample CS6wburrow_MG_FD_204516 | JGI IMG/M metagenome (GOLD analysis project Ga0316201, IMG submission 204516) | Coastal sediment microbial communities from Delaware Bay, Delaware, United States - CS-6 worm burrow | ecosystem: Environmental > Aquatic > Marine > Coastal > Sediment | place: USA: Delaware... | reverse complement strand
GCTTTGCGACCTACGAATTCCTGTTCGAACAGGCCGCAGTGCAGACCGCTGGCCCCAGGGCGTCGGCCCCCCCCGATGCCACGCTGGCGGCGGCTGGCGCCGCTGTCGCTACACCGGAGGATGACGAGGCAACCATATTGGGTGGTGTGCAAAGCGTGGAAACCGAAGGGAGCCACCTGTTTGCGGATGGTTCAGGCTCATCGGAAACATGGGTCAACACAGCGGGCCGCGATGAGTCTCAGAGTGACAGAACCCAGGTCCGTATCCCACGCGAGAAAGGATAACGGTAACCGGGGGGCTGTAAGGCCGGGCGCCACGGTTCCCCGGCCATAAGGTAGCTGCATGTGCTTGTTATCGTCTTGGAAGCGTCGGATACAGGGCAACATTTTTACGCTCAAAAGCCCTGTAAACACGACAGATGGATCTTTGGATTTGATTAGAGACCCGGTAACAACTGCATATAAATCAGAAAGATAACAATTCTGGCGCGCTACTTGCGATTTGAGTTTTGTGCGAAGGCCGAAAGAGGGTGCACAAGACGACCTGAACAACCGTTTCTGCCAAGGGCCGCGGGGCAGGGTTCAGGGGGCTGGGGGTATTAGCCCGCATTGCGCAAACATGCGACCCGACAAATACTGACCTGACGAGGTACAGGTTTGTTCGGATTGATGGCTCGACCAGACCGGTGCGGACGATGCGCAGCGGCAGGGTTCGGCCGACTACCGGTTTTGATGCCTGAACGATCAGGCGAATTGGGTAAATGGACCATGACTTCAACAGACAGAAAGCTCGCCTGGCGGCGATGGATACTCAGTCTCGGCTCCGCAGCGCTGGTCACCGTTCTCGGCTGTCAGAGTAATGCCCCACGAACTGACCCATCGGTGACACCAAAATTTGGCGACAGCGACAATCTGCTGGTTGTCGACTGCCTCCTGCCCGGGCAGGTACGCAAGCTGGGTCAGAACCTGACGTTCATCGCACCACGCGGAGCAGTCAAAACGACCGGCACCGATTGCGAAATCCGCGGCGGAGAGTATGTCGCATTCGACAGGGCCGATTACTCTACGGCTCTCAAGATATGGCTCCCAGACGCGAAAGCGGGGAACAGCGATGCACAGGTCTATGTCGGGGAGATTTATGAAAAGGGCCTTGGTTTGGAGGCCGATTACTCTACGGCCGAGGCCTGGTATCGCAAGGCTGCAGCCCAGGGAAACACACGTGCCCTGATCAACCTCGGCTATCTCTATGAAAGCGGCCTCGGGGTGCAGCGCGATCTGGTAGCGGCGATGAACTGGTACCGTAAGGCATCCGGTCTCTCAAACGGCGACCTGGAGTACGTTTCGTCGGTAGAACAGGCCAATCGCAAGGCCGTAAAAGGCGAACTGGTCAGCCTGCGTCGTGAGGTTACCCAGCTTCGCTCGCAACTGAACAGAGCGCAGAATAACCTGGATGCCAGTCGCCGCTCACTGGCGAACAAGGAACAACAGGCCGCGAAACTGCGTCGCAACCTCGCGACGACAGGCCAGGCCGCGACGCCGACAGCGGTGGTGACCACAACGGGCGCAAACAGTGCCCCGGAACTTGCTCAGAAACTGGAGAGCGCTCAACAAGACCGGCGTCGCCTGCTTGCGCAGCTGGCCGGAACCCAGGCGGAAGGCGAGAAACTGCGTGCCGAACTGACCAGCAACCAGGCCGAACTCGAGGAAAAGAAGCAGGATCTGCAAAACGCACAGCAGGCGCTGGAGAAAACCCGCCGGCAGCTGCTTGCCGCGCAGTCGGGTGGCAATGCATCGGCGGGGCCTGATATGCGCAAACTCGAATCGCAGCTGGACGAGACAAACCGGAAACTAGCCCATGACAGGACAGAACTGACTCGTCTGACCCGACAACTGGCAGACGCCCAGCTTGAGCGATCGCAACTGATCGGGGATCTGAAGGCCCGCGATACCGAGTATGCAAAGGCCCAGATACAGCTGGCCGGTCTGCTCAAGGGCAAGAGTGAATTGGAAGAAACGCGCGTGCTGCTCGCGGAATCGCAGCAGGAAAGGCTGAGACTCACCGGTGAGTTGGCCAAGGTGCAGGTCGAGACGGCCCAGCTGCGACAGCGCGTGCCCCGCATCGCGCAGGAACTCGAGGCCCGACAGCGGGAATTGCGCGCAAGCCAGGCGGCCATGGATCAGCTGAGGCAGAGCCTGGCGAAGTACAAACTGGTGGGCGGTTCGCGTGATCAAGAGGTGGAGATACTCGAAACGACTCTCCGCGAAAAACAGACATCGCTCGCTGCGACACAGCAGCAGGTCAGCGCCTTGCAAGACGAGCTGCGTACCGAGAAGCAGGCATCAGCCAAGGCCATCGCACAGGCCAAAGCAAGAGAGGAGACCGTCTCCAGCCAGGTGCTTGCACGTGAACAACAGATCAGGGAACTGGAAGCAAAACTCGAGCCGGCCCTACGACAGACGGCGGAGCTCCGGTCTGCGCGCGAGCAGCTAAAGCAGGCGGACGCCGAACGCCTCCGTCTCGCGAAGCAGCTTGCACAGCAGCAGATTGCATCGGTAAAGCTTCAGGAAGAGCGTGCAGCAGCAGAGACAATCGTCGAGGCCCGGGATCGCGAGCTTGCACAGAGCCAGGAAATGCTGGCCGTTCTGCAGGAGCAGCTCGCTCAGAGAGACGCCAGCCTGGCCTCCAGCTCGGCCCGAGTCGCCGCGCTCCAGGACGAACTGCAGCACAAGGCCAGGCAATTGGAGGAACAACGGATCGCCGTCGAACGCCTGGAAGCAGAACAGAATCGTGAAGTTGCAGAGTTCGAAAGGAAAATTTCAAAGGCCCAGCGCGATCAATCCGATCTCGATAGATCGGTGGCCGCGCAACAGGCAACGATCAATAGACTGGAGAAGCAGCTTCTGGCCACCCGGGTGTCGCTGGTTGCCAGTGAACGCAGGTCATCGAAGCTTGATGAGGTCGAGAAGCAGCTCGCGATGGAACACAGCAAGGTCTCGGATCGCGAAGAAGAGATTCAACGCCTGCTGCTGAAGATCTCGGCTGCTGAGCAGGCCATGCACGGTCCCAAGGCGACCGCTGTGGTGGCAACGACGATAGAAGGGCCCACGATCGAGATCATCGAACCTCCGCTTGCGGTCACACGCGGTGCCCCGAGTATTCTGCTGCGCTCACCGGCGAAGACGGTCGAGTTGATCGGGCGTGTGAGCCCGGAAAGCGAGGTGCTCAGTCTGAAAATCAACGACGATGCAAGGAGACTCGAGTCCAACGGGATATTCCGCGAGTTTGTGTCCATGCGGCCCGACAGAACGCCGGTCAATGTGGTCGCCGTGGACAAGCGGGGAAACCGTACCGCACTCGATTTCTATATCGTTCCCCCTTCCAGGAAGAACGGGGAAAGCGCACCAGAGCCGCAGCCGGAGAACGGCCTGCTGGAGCGCGCAACAGACGTTGAGTTCGGTACCTACCATGCGTTGATCATCGGTAACCAGAAATACAGCTACCTGCCTAATCTGGAGACGCCCGAAAACGACGCACGCGAACTCGATAGACTCCTGAGAACGAAATACGGATTTCAGACCACGCTGCTGTTGGATGCCACAAGATACCAGATGCTCTCAGCGCTGAACGACCTGAGGGCCCGACTGACCGAAAACGATAATCTCGTCATCTTCTATGCGGGTCACGGTGAACTCGACGACGTCAACCTCAGGGGGCACTGGTTGCCGATCGATGCCGAACCCGACAGTTCGGCGAACTGGATATCCAATATTGCGATCACCGACGTTCTCAACGCCATGGCAGCCAAACACGTGCTTGTCATCGCCGATTCCTGCTATTCCGGTGCAATGACGAGATCATCGCTGGCGCGACTCGAAAAAGGCTTGGCGCCGGACAAGAAGAAAGAGTGGTACAAAATCATGGCGGGTGCCCGGGCCAGAGCCGTCCTGTCATCCGGCGGTCTTGAGCCTGTCCTGGATTCCGGTGGCGGCGACCATTCCATCTTTACCGCGGCACTTATCGACGTGCTACGAAGAAACGATGGCATCCTGGAAGGTTACAGTCTGTACCGGGAACTGCAGTCACGCGTCAAGTCGCAGGCGGCACGGCTGAACGTCGATCAGGATCCTCAGTATGCGCCGATAAAGTTTGCGGGTCATGAGGCAGGGGAGTTCTTTTTTCTACCCCGGCAATCCAGATTCGGATTGACCGAACGCATTGATGAAACCCGAATCTCGTCGTTGTGAGTCGCGCAATCGGGCGCGGCAAACCTGGAGGCCTCGCAGCAATGTCTGCCTGTCTGACCGCCATGCTTATTCCAGGGGATGCGATGGGGACAGATCATGGAGCAGCCTGACCATCAGCAGGCAGGTGTCCTCGTCAGCATCCGGCTATCGTATTCGACCGTTTCGCAAAGGGCGTTGGCGGAGACCGAGGCCTCGAATGAAGAGCAGGTAAGAAGCCACCTCAGCAATATCGTATCGAATGGTGAGGGGCGAATAGTCGCCGAATCGGCCAACGAGCTGATCGCAGCTTTTGATGACCCCCAGAAGGGCCTGATGATAACGCGCGTAATGCAGCAGGTGGTTGCCCAGGAACTTGCTAAGCAGGGTGTAACCATCCGCATTGGCCTGGTACAGCCGCTTAGGGGCTTCTCGGAAGAAACCTGGCCGCTTGCCATTGCCAAGAGCCGTGAGCTTGCCCGCCTCGCCACATCGTCTCAGACGCTTGCCTGTGTGCCCTCGCCATCAGATTTCGACGTGCCGCTGCGGAGCAATCTGACGGAGGTCGAACCCGAAGACTGGCACGACGAGCTTTGTAACGGGCGCGGAAAGGTGCATTGCGTGCTCTGGCAGGACGATGTGCCGACGCGTATCGTCCTTGCCTCGGGTGAAATGAATCCCGTAACCAGGATCAGAAAACTCCGGCTGCGCTGGCGTGACGAGCAATTCGTACTCACTGACGGCTCCCAGCAAGTGACTTTCGGGCGAGGTGCGAATTCCGATATCACGATAGATTCCGGCTTTGCATCACGTGATCACGCGCACGTCGAATATATGCATTCCTGCTTCGTGCTATGTGACCACAGTACCAACGGTACCTATGTCCAGATCGACGGGAGCGAGGTGTTCGTCCACGACGATGAGGTTATTCTTCGTGGTGAAGGGTGGATCAGTCTTGGCCGCCGGCCACCCTCGAACAAGGGGATGGTTGTTTATTTCTGGGCCGAATCCGATACGCCGGCAACTTGAATCTGCATAGGTATGGATCATTAGATGGTAGGACGAGTGGAGTTTACCTGGGAATCGGCGGCTGAAAGTCACGCAGGCAAAGTCAGAGCGGCCAACGAAGATTCAATTCTCAATCGTCGTGACATCCATCTCTGGGCCGTTGCTGATGGTATGGGTGGGCATCTCGCCGGTGCCGAAGCGAGTCGGCTGGTGGTGGAAGCGTTGGGATCCACTTTGCCATCCGGAGATATTCACGACTTTTCCCGACAGGTCAAAGAGGCCCTCGAGCTGGCAAACCGCAGCCTGGTGAATAAGGGGCTTGAGGAAGGAAAGGGCATAAGCGGCAGCACGGTTGCAATATTCTTCAGCATCGAAAACAAGGCCTCTGTCGTCTGGGTCGGCGACAGCCGTGTTTACCGTTATCGGCGTGGCGAGCTCTCGCAGATCAGTCGTGATCACAATCAGATGGAAGAATGGATTGCCCAAGGCCTGATTGATCGCAAGGATGCACGCAAGCATTCGCCTTCGAACATCATTACCCGCGCGATAGGTGCAGATGAACGACTCGAGCCGGACGAAAAGGTGTTGGATGTGGAACCGAGCGATACCTATCTGATCTGCTCTGATGGCCTGTACAACGAAGTTTCGGATGAGGAGTTGACCCGGTTGCTGACTACAGGGCACTGCGCATTCGCGGCAAAGCAACTCATAGAGCTGGCTCTCGCAAGGGAGGCCCGCGACAATGTGTCCGTCGTGGTCGTGCATGCCCGCTGTGAAGATGATGCTGAGACGCGGACCCGGATAAATCCTCGCGTCGCTGTAGATCAGTAGGATAATTGCAGCGCTGTCATTGCGTACCCACATTGTCCGGCGTCTGATTGCCGGTGTTTTTTGTGCGCTTGTAGTTTCTTGAACTCAGTCCGTGCTTCTTCAGCAATCCCTGGACATGGGTGCGATTGAGTTTCAGGTTCCTGGCAACGTCCGTAACCTTTCCGTTGACTTCACTGAGTGCCTGTTCCAGATAGAGTCGTTCAGCCGCATCACTGGCGGCTTTTTTTACCTCGCTCAGCGAGCGCGGAGTTTCCTGCATGATATCGACTACCGCTGGGTCTCCGGGTTGTTCCTCCAACACATGTGCCGGCAGGTGACGGACATCGGCGACTTCATCGGCCAGGCAGGCCATCCGAAAGATGATGTTGCGCAGCTCGCGGATATTGCCCGGGTAGCGATAATTCATCAGGAACGCATGCAACCTGGGCGACAGCTGCATCGGACCTCGCTTCAGTTTCTCGGTGGCCTCTTCAAGGAAATAATCCAACAGCAGCGGGATCTCATCACGCCGATCCCGCAGCGCGGGGATCGTGACCTGGATGACGCTTAGTCGATAGTACAGGTCTTCGCGAAATTCGCCCCTGCGGGCCATTGCGAGGAGGTCTCGGTTTGTCGCCGAAACAACTCGCGTATCGACCGTGATAGCCTGATCCGAGCCGACCCGCTGGATCTCGCTTGCCTGAAGGACCCGCAGCAGTTTTACCTGTCCCTGTAGGGGGAGCTCTCCCACTTCGTCGAGGAATATGGTCCCGGTGTCGGCGCTCTCGAACTTGCCTCTGCGATCACTGGAGGCACCGGTGAAGGCGCCCTTTTTGTGGCCGAACAACTCCGACTCCAGAAGATTTTCCGGAATGGCCCCACAGTTCACGGAAACGAAGGTTTTGTCGCTGCGATCCCCGTTCGCATGAACCACCTTGGCGAGTAGTTCCTTGCCTGTCCCGCTCTCCCCCTGTATCAGGACGGGCAGCTCGGTCGGTGCGGCCCGCTCCGCGATCTCCATCGCATCGAGCAATTCGGCACTGTCGCCAAACACACCTTCGAACACGAACTGTCGTTCGTCCAGTGCCTTGCGTCGATCCGCCGTGCTCTTCGCCGTCCCGGTGGATTGCCTCAGCGGCTCGGGCTTGGTCTCATCACCTTCCGTTGCCGCGAGCATACGGTCTCTGCGTAGCTGGTTGACCGCTTCATCCCGCAGCTCATTGCATTGCTTCAACAGCTTGGAGATGTCGACCTCGTTGGTCTTTGCCGACCAACGCAGACTGGCACGCAGTATCTCGATCTTCTCGAGCAAACTACCCAGCCCCTGTGCGGCGGATCCTCTGCGAACGAACTTTCTCATTATTCGCCGGCCATCTGTTTCCTGATCAATTGATAGTACATGCCTTTGCGATCGACAAGCTCCTGGTGGGTGCCCTCCTCGGCAATGTCGCCTTCATACAGAACCAGGATTTTGTCTGCATTCATCACCGTACTGAGTCTGTGCGCAATGACGATCGAAGTGCGGCCTTCGAAGACATGTTGCATGTTCGCGAGGATATTGCTTTCAGACTGCGAATCCAGTGCCGAGGTCGCCTCATCGAAAATAAGGAGCTGCGGATCGTGATATAGCGCTCGGGCGATACATATCCGTTGAATCTGGCCGCCCGACAATCCGACCCCTCTTTCGCCGACCACCTGTTCGTAACCCAGTGGAAGATTGCTGATGAAACGATGCGCATCGGCAAGCTTCGCCACTTCCACGATCCTCCGTCGGTCAGGGTTCTCGTCACCCAGCGCGATGTTCTCGGAGATGGTTCCCGAAAAAAGCAGATTGCTCTGCATGACGTATCCGATGCGCCGCCGGAAAAACTCGAGGTCGACCAGGGACAGATCATAACCATCGATAAAAATCTTGCCTTCGGTAGGTGGGTAGAATCCGACCAGCAGTTTGGCCAGCGTGGTTTTCCCCGAGCCGCTCAGCCCGACGATCGCCACCTGCTCACCCGCTTTCATCTCGAAACTGATGTCCTTCAGAACGTAGGCCGTTTCCTTGCCCCCATACCGGAAGAACAGATTCTCGACGCGGATATCACCTTTCAGGTCGGGCAATACGATTCGCGATGCGACATCAGACGGTTTTTGCTCAGGTTCGATATCCAGCACGTCGCCAAGCCGCTCCATGGATACCGCCGCCTCATGCAGTTCGTCCCAAAGACCGATGATGCCCATGATCGGCGCCATAACGCTACCCACCAGCATGTTGAACGCGATCAACTGGCCAGCCGTGAGTTCCTGTTCCACCACGAGGTTGGCGCCGACCCAGAGAATGACAATGCTGATAGAGGCATTCAACAGCTGGCTGACGACACCGAGCATGAGCTCGAAGCGACCGGATTCATACTGCACATTGAGTGATTTTGCGTACCTGCCTTCCCACTTCAGTCGCATCGAACGCTCGACGCCCATTGCCTTCACCGTCTCGGCGCTGCTGATGGTCTCCATGAGTACCGCCTCGGCCTCGGTCGATGCCTCGAATGCGCGGCGGGCATACTGTTTGATCTTGGGCGTGACGGCGATAGTGAGTGCAGCAATGGGCACGATCAGCACAAGCATCAGTAACGTGAGTTTGACGTTGTAGATGAAGAGTACGGTCAGGTAGACGAATACCATCAGGAAATTCAGCAGCGTGCTGATCGTGGATTCGGTCAGGAAATCCCGGATCGTCGCGTTTTCCTGGAAGCGCGCAAAGATGTCCCCGGTCCGGCGCTTCGTGAAGAAAGACAGGGGCAATGCGAGCGTGTGTTTGAAGAAGCCCGACATCATCGCGAAATCGAGGTTGCGCACCAGGAAGTTCGACAGGAGACCGCGCATTGCCGTGGTCACCTGGGTGAATATATGCGTGAGAACGAGCCCGACGACCAGAATATTCAGCAGATCGATGTTTTGATGAACAATGACATTGTCTAGTACGTTCTGAACGATCACCGGCGGTACGATGCCGAGCGCTTCGATAACCAGGGTAGCCATCAACAGGTAGCCGAGCAGCTTCTTGTATGGCGACAGGTAACTGGCGAACCGTTTCCACGGGGAGCGCGCGGCCGCAATCTCCGTCATACTCGTGCCGGGCGTAAACACCAGGGCAACCCCGGTCCAACCCTGCTCAAACCGCGCCCGATCCATCTTGACGAACCCGAGGGCAGGGTCTGCCACCCAGACATGGGTCTTGGACATGCCGTAGACAACGATGTAGTGATATCCCTCCCAATGCGCAACGATCGGCAACTCAAGGCCAAGTAGCGCATCAAAATCGCATTTCATTCCGCGGGTCGTAAAACCGAGTGACTCACCGACCTTCGCGAGACTGTCCAGCGTCGCACCCTCGGTGGTCACGTTCGCCATCTCGCGCAACTTGCCGAGCGTAATCGGAATCTTGTAGTACTTGGCGATCATTGCGAGACAGGCGGCACCGCAGTCCATCTCTTCGGCTTGTTCAATCAGAGGGAAGCGACGGAGTATCTTCTGGCCGGGGCCCGGCTTTGAGCGGATGTCGAACACCGTCGGACGCTTCCTCGCCGCCGCCAGCTTTTCCTGGCGTTCGAATTCGCGCTCGGTCGCACGTACCCGTTTCTCCAGGGTCTGGCGAAACTCCGGGTTGCGTTCCAGTATCAGGCGAATTGATTGCTCGGGAATGATCAGAACCGTCACATCAGTATCCGCAACAGCCGCAAACGGCTGGCGCTGTCCGGTCAGGGCCGGCTTCTCGCCAAATGACTCGCCCTGTCGAATGGTCGCCAGGTGCCGCTCCGTTTTCTTATCGGTGCAGGTGACTTTCACCGAGCCGGTGCGTACGAAATACAACCGCCGGTCACCGCCGGAGTCCTGTTCCAGAATCGTGGTGCCCGCGGGAAAACGTTTTACACCCAGGCTGCGCACCAGGTCTTCGAGTTCTTCCTGGCTGACCTTGCGACGCAGATCAAAGACTTGGGTCAACAAGCCTCCGGCGCTGCTGATGGCTACGTGATTGGTAACGAATGAAGCAGCCTGCTGGTTCTTATCCAGGATCGGTTTGAGCACAGCGGCTGGAAGCACGTAGAGCTCGGTGTCGCTGGACGCCCGCGCCGAATACTCGTGTTTATGGTCCCTCAGCGTAGCCAGCTCCGCCATGGTCTGCCCCGCTTTGCGCAGGCCGATGCTCAGTTCCTTCCCGCCATCATTCCTGAACAGGCGGACGGTGCCCGACTTGACAATGTACAACCCTTCGGCAGCACTGCCCGCCTCGCATACCGGATCACCAAACTCATAACTGCGGGTTTCCAGCTTTTCGGAAAGGGACTGCAGCTCTTTCTCGTCAAGCACGGAAAGTATTTCAACGCTACGGAGAAACTCGACGAGTTCATTGTTATTCATGGCAGTTGCTTGTTCTTGGGTTTATGCGTTTCTGTGAGATCGGGAGAATGCGTCGGGAGGCTGTTCCCCTAAAGAACCTCTACCCGATGCTCTTCCAGTCGCTCGTCCAGCCATTTCTCGTACAGCAGCTTTGCAATCATCTTCTTCGTCGGTCGATCGA
>Ga0316201_10004421_pt1 | contig 10609 bp, 10 predicted proteins | sample CS6wburrow_MG_FD_204516 | JGI IMG/M metagenome (GOLD analysis project Ga0316201, IMG submission 204516) | Coastal sediment microbial communities from Delaware Bay, Delaware, United States - CS-6 worm burrow | ecosystem: Environmental > Aquatic > Marine > Coastal > Sediment | place: USA... | reverse complement strand
TGAACAAGCGGTTTATACCGAGAAGGGAGAGGAGTACGAGAGGAATATGCTGCGCCTGCTGCAGAAGTGGGACACCATCAAGGAGTATGTGCCGGCCCCGGAAATCATCGCGAGCAAAGAACCGACGGATATGGCGGTCTTGTATTTCGGCACCACTGAAGCCTCCGCGAGGGAGGCGGTAGACTACCTGGCGCAGGAGGGGGTCGCTCTCGATGCCATGCGCGTTCGCGCCTTCCCGTTCAACCAGGAGGTGGAAGATTTTATCGATGAGCACGAACGGGTGTTTGTGATTGAACAAAATCGCGATGCTCAGCTGCGTACTCTGCTAATGGCCGAGTTTGAGTTTGGCCCGGACAAATTGAAGTCGGTTCTGTGCTTTGACGGTACCCCGATCAGTGCACGTAATATTCGCAAGCAGATTCTGGAACACCTGCCGGGGAACAACGTTACCCCCCTGCATCGTAAAGTCCGGGCCAACGGCGTGGGAGAACGCGCATGAGTTACCAGATACCCAAGTTTCGTCATCCTGACCTGCCGGTCAATGACCTGGGCTACACCAAGGCTGCTTACGAGGGCTCTATCTCCACGCTGTGCGCCGGCTGTGGTCACGATTCAATCAGCGGCGCCCTGGTTCGGGCCTGTCACGAGTTGTCGATAGAGCCCCACAAGATCGCCAAGTTGTCCGGCATCGGATGCTCTTCCAAAACGCCCACCTATTTTCTCGGTAAATCGCACGGCTTTAACTCTGTGCACGGGCGTATGCCGTCGGTGGTCACCGGCGCCGCGATGGCAAACCGTGACCTGCTATACCTGGGTGTGTCCGGTGACGGCGATACCGCATCCATCGGCATGGGCCAGTTTGCGCACGTAATCAGGCGCAACCTGAATATGGTCTATGTTGTCATGAACAACGGTTGCTACGGGCTCACCAAGGGGCAGGACTCGGCTACGGCCGATGAGGGCTCTGCGGGTAAGAAGGGGGACGTGAACCCCTTTAATGCCATCGACCTGTGCGGTACAGCCCTGCAAATGGGTGCCACTTTCGTCGCGCGCAGCTTTTCCGGCGATAAAGACCAGCTGGAGCCACTGATCAAGGCGGCCATGAGTCATCGCGGCTTTGCTTTGATCGACGTGATCTCACCCTGTGTCACCTTCAACAACACGCCGGCCTCTACCAAGAGCTATGAATTCGTGCGCGACCACGCCGAAGCTACCGGAACCGTCGATTTTGTACCGATGCGCCAGGAGATCACCACGAGCTCCCGCCCGGGCGCAGCCCATGAGGTGACCATGCACGACGGCTCGGTGCTGCGTTTGTATGAAGATGTCGATACTCTTAACCCGTTTGACCGCCGTTCCGCCATGATGGCGCTGATGGACCAGCAGCATGAGGGCAATATACTGACTGGCCTGATTTACCTGGACAAGAGTTCGCGCGATCTGCACGACGTGCTGGAAACATCGCATCGTCCGCTTAACCAGTTGGAGGAGGACGAATTGTGCCCCGGCAACAAAATGCTGGTGAATATCAACGCGAGCCTCCGGTAGAACCCGTATTTACCCGGGCCTTGTCATTTAATTGTCATAATTTCATCATCTAATGGGGTTACAGCACAGCCTGATGGGGAAATGACGAATGGGTGAATCAACGGTTCTGGTGGTCGACGATGAAACGGCTATTCGGGACATGTTGCGCATGGCGCTGGAGATAGCTGACTTTCGCTGTATCGAAGCCGACAATATCCATGACGCCTTTACGCTGGTCGTCGATGAACGTCCTGATCTCGTGCTGCTGGACTGGATGTTGCCTGGCGGCAGCGGGCTGGAACTGCTGCGGCGTCTCAAGCGTGGCGAGAATACCCGGGAAATACCCGTGATCATGCTTACCGCGAAGACCTCCGAAGACAATGTGATCCAGGGGCTGGACATCGGCGCGGACGACTACATCACCAAACCCTTTGCGCCGCGCGAGTTGATCGCCCGGGTGCGCGCACTGCTGCGGCGATCGGGTGCGGGGCTGGCCAATGAGCGCATGCAGGTCGGGTCCCTGGTATTGGAGGGCGACAGTCGGCGGGTGCTGATAGGCGAGCAGTCGGTTGAGATGGGTCCTACTGAGTTCAAGCTGCTGCAGTTTTTCATGTCCCACCCGGAGCGGGCCTATACCCGCAGCCAGATGCTCGACCAGGTCTGGGGTGCCAACGTCTATGTAGAAGAGCGTACTATCGATGTGCATATTCGCCGGCTGCGCAAGGCCCTGCAGGCTCCGGGCGGTGACTACAGCAATCTTATACAGACCGTGCGCGGCACGGGCTACCGCTTTTCCTCACGCGGAGCCGAGTCTTGATGGCTCGGGCACCTGAATGAGTTTGCCCGGTCTTGCAATGAAATTGCTGCTGCTGCTGGCTGCGGCGGGGCTGCTGGGTTGGTACTACGGCTACTCACTGTTGTTCGTGGCGATCGCATTATTTGGCATCGTCGTATTCTGGTTGTACCAGATGCATGTTGCGCAGCAGTGGTTGCGCACTCCGGGAGAGCCGCCGCCCGAAACCTATGGCATCTGGGGCGAAATTCTCAGTCAGATTTACCAGTTACAGAAAAAAGATAAAGCGACCCGTAACCGTCTCCAGTCAACCGTTGACTACCTGGAGGATTCTTTTGCTTCGATGCGAGACGGTGTCGCGATTGTTGATGATAACGGGCTCCTGAAGTGGTTCAACCAGCCCGCGCAGTCTATGTTGGGTTTGCGAGCGCAGGACCGGGGACAGACCCTGACGAACCTCGTTCGCGCGCCTGAGTTTATAGACTATTTCAGCCGTGGCGACTTCGGCGAGCCACTGGAGTACTGTACCTCAGGTGATGCAGGCAGCTGGTTGCGTATCGAGATTACCCGCTTCGGTGACGGCGACAGGTTGCTCTTTGTCCGGGATGTAACAGCGAACGTACGCATGGAGCGAGTCCGTAAGGACTTTGTTGCGAATGTGTCACATGAACTGCGTACCCCCCTGACTGTTATAAGCGGCTACCTCGGGACGCTTTTGAGTGATACAAGTCGATTGGATCCCCGTTATGTAAAACCGCTGCAGCAGATGCTGCAACAGTCGGAGCGGATGGAGAGCCTGCTCAAAGACCTCCTTTGGCTGTCGCGTATCGAGAGCGAGCAGGGCACAGAGGCACCCACCCCGGTCGATATGCGGGCGCTGCTGTCGGAGTTACAGGACGAACTGCGGACCGCCTACCCCGGGCGCAAAGTAGAGCTGGAGATGAGCGCAGACTACAGGGTGCAGGGAGATTTTCGTGAACTGTACAGTGCGGTATCCAACCTTGTGTTGAACGCAATCAAGTACAGTGAAGAAGAGGATGTGGTCAAGGTCTCTTGGCGGCAGCAGGACGGCAGTTACTACCTGACTGTCATGGACCAGGGCCCGGGTATTGATCCGGTGCACATTCCGCGCCTTACCGAGCGCTTTTACCGGGTGGAGGACAGCAGGTCGTCGGCCACCGGCGGTACAGGCCTGGGCCTGGCTATCGTCAAGCATGTCGCTGCGACCCATGGCGCACGACTGCAGATTGAGAGTAAGCAGGGCGAGGGAAGTGCTTTCAGCCTCGTCTTTCCCGACCAGGGCGTGGTCGTGGCCGACCAGCGGGTAGGCGCTTCAGTGGCGTGACTTGCGCACGAACCGGGTTCCGCGCACCTAATTCACAGACGAGGTTATCTTAATGTTGAAGCAAGAAGACTACATGCATCACATCTCCGGCCAGTTCAATGCTGAGCTCGAGGGACTGCGTAACCAGATGTTGGAGATGGGCGGGAAGGTGGAACAACAATTGGCCAGCGCTGTCGAGGCGCTGGTGAAACTGGACAGCGGCCAGGCGGAGTTGATCATCAACCAGGACCACGAAGTCAACCAGATGGAAATGTCGATCGATGACCAGTGCGCATCGATTCTTGCGCGGCGCCAGCCCGCGGCCAGCGACCTGCGACTGGTGGTGGCGATTATCAAGGTCAACACAGACCTGGAACGGATTGGTGATGAGGCGGCCAAGGTAGCCAGGCAGGCCATGCGCTTATCCGAGACCGGCAGCTCAGCCAGTAACTTTATCGAGATAAGGCATATCAGCACCCATGTCGCGGGTATGCTGCGCCGCTCGCTCGATGCATTTGCCCGGCTCGATGATCACGCGGCGGTGGACGTCGTCAAGAACGACAGCATCGTTGATAAGGAATACGGCAGCGCCCTGCGCAGCCTCATGACATTCATGATGGAGGACCCCCGGGCAATAGGCGGGATTATCAATGAAATGTGGGCGTTAAGAAGTTTGGAGAGGATAGGCGATCATGCGAGCAATATCGCCGAACATGTGATCTATCTTGTGCGGGGGATGGACGTGCGGCACGGCCGTCTGGCTGAGTTGGATGATTAGTGAGCAGGTGCCTGAGGCGTTATTTTGGCGGATCTTATCCGATGCTGGGGATTGTCACAAAAGCGTAACAGAGCTGGCATAGAATCGACCCCGTTGATCGCAGGCACAGCCTGAATATCACTTTCTAAACTAATTCTTCGGAGTACCTATCACGTGAAATTTGAACGAGTGAGTGCATATGCCCTGGCCACCTTAATGGGGTGTGCCACCATGGCCCAGGCAGCGGGACGCGACACCATCAGTATTGTGGGCTCCTCCACGGTCTATCCCTTCGCTACAGTGGTGGCCGAACGGTTTGGCCGCTCTACCAATTTCAAGACCCCCAAGATCGAATCCACCGGATCCGGCGGCGGTCTCAAACTCTTTTGCAAGGGTGTGGGCGCCAATACGCCGGATGTCACCAACTCTTCGCGGCGCATCAAGAAGAGCGAATACGATGACTGCCAGGCTAACGGTGTAACAGACGTCATCGAGGTGTTAATCGGCTACGACGGCATCGCTTTGGCAAATGCTGCCAGCGCGCCCGTCTTCGAGCTATCGCTGAAGGACATTTACCTGGCTCTCGCGAAAGATATTCCCGGGCCAGACGGCAAGCTGATGGCCAACCCGAACAAGACCTGGAAGGATGTAAATCCCGCACTGCCCGCAACCAAAATTGAGGTGCTGGGTCCGCCGCCCACCTCGGGTACACGAGACGCATTTGCCGAATTGGCGATGGGCGGTGGCGCCAAGCAGATAGACTCGCTGAAGGCCCTGCGAGGGTTGTCAGCTGAGCAGGTAGATGAGATCAAGGCTGCGATGGCCGCGCTGGGATTACCCGCAGGCGTCTACGATGCCCTGCAGGAAAAATCGGGTAAAGCGCCCAAGGGTAAGAAGTTGTTTGAGACAGTCGCCTACGCAGTGCGCGAGGACGGGGCCTATATTGAAGCGGGTGAGAACGACAACCTTATCGTCCAGAAACTGGCCGCCAACCCGAACGCGGTAGGCATTTTCGGCTTCAGCTTCCTGGAAGAGAATGGTGACAAGGTGCACGGTTCGCAAATAGATGGCGTCACACCGTCTTTTGAGACTATCGCCAGTGGCGATTACCCCGTTTCTCGCCCTCTATACTTTTATATAAAGGCTGCTCACATCGGCAAGATCCCGGGCATACAGGAATACGCGATGGAGTTTACGTCTCCCAAGGCCATGGGTGAAGACGGTTACCTCCCCGAGCGAGGGCTGATACCGGTTTCGGATGCGGAATTAAGGCAGGTAGACGCTGCGGTAAAAGCGCTAACCCCGCTGAAAATGTAATCACCAGGCACCGGGCTTTTGCCTGGGTGTACAGCGCGCCGCACAAGCATTATGGCTTGGTGCGGCGCAGTATTTAGTTAGAGGCTGCAATGGATACGACGACGGTCTTTCTGGTGGTGATCCTGCTCTCGGTCATCAGCTTTTACGTGGGTCGCAGACGCTCTCATGCTGTAAGCGCAGGGCAGGGCGGGGTTAAGACACTGCATTCGCTGCCCAAGCACTACGGTTATATGGCGGCGCTCTGGGCGCTGCTTCCGGCATTGTTGGTGCTGGTTCTTTGGATGGCATTCGAAAACGGCATTCTCAAAAACCTGGTGGTGGCGCAGCTTCCGGCCAATGTGCAGGCGATGCCCCCCAGTGAACAGGGTTTGTACTATAACCAGATTGTCAGCTACGCACGCGGTTCGATCGATGCGGATCAACTCGATAAACCCCAGGTAATCGCTGCACAGTCCTATTCGGCGCTGGTTGCTTCCGCGGGCAGGATCAAGGCGTTGCTGGTTTTCCTGGTTGCAGCAATCGGGGCGCTGCTGGCCTTGCGCAGGGTGCATCCGTTGCTGCGGGCCCGGAATCACGTGGAGAGTATCTTCAAGTGGATACTGTTCAGTTGCTCTTTCCTGGCCGTATTGACGACGCTTGGCATCGTGCTGTCGGTACTGTTTGAGGCGATCCGGTTTTTTCAGACGATACCACTGCAGGACTTTCTACTGGGGCTGGAATGGAGCCCGCAGATGGCTATTCGCGCAGACCAGGTGGCCGCCTCTGGCTCTTTCGGTTTCGTGCCCCTGTTGGTTGGCACGCTGTTGATCTCGCTGGTTGCCATGATCATCGCGGTCCCGGTAGGCCTGATGTCGGCGATCTATCTTTCGGAGTATGCCTCCCGGCGCTTTCGGGCCGTGACCAAACCCGTACTGGAAATTCTTGCCGGTGTTCCCACCGTGGTTTACGGCTTTTTCGCCGCGCTCACGGTTGCCCCTTTCATCCGCAACCTGGGGGAATCGGTAGGGCTCAACGTCGCTTCCGAGAGCGCACTGGCGGCCGGACTTGTGATGGGTATTATGATTATCCCCTTTGTCATGTCACTGTCGGACGACATTATCAATGCCGTGCCCGATACGATGCGTGAGGCCTCGCTGGGCATGGGCGCAACCATGAATGAGACAATTCGCAAGGTGCTGCTGCCGGCTGCACTGCCGGGCATTGTGGGTGGCATCCTGCTTGCCGTGTCACGGGCGATTGGCGAAACCATGATCGTGGTGATGGCCGCAGGCCTGTCGGCCAATCTCACTATCAACCCGCTGGAAGCCGTCACCACAATCACCGTGCAGATCGTCACCCTGCTGGTGGGAGACCAGGAATTTGACAGCCCCAAAACGCTGGCCGCGTTTGCCCTGGGACTGGTCCTGTTTTTCGTTACATTGTTGCTGAATATCATCGCCCTTTACGTGGTCAGAAAATACCGAGAGCAGTATGAATAAGCCGAACGCCTACAAGAACAGCGCTGCGATACAGGCCTCCCTCAAAAAGCGCTATGCGCGGGAACGACGCTTTCAGTGGTATGGGCGTCTTGCGGTTCTGACAGGTTTCATATTTCTGTTTATCCTGCTGTTTGACATTATCAGCAAGGGCGCGCCTGCGTTTACCCAGCAGTACATCAAGGTCAGCGTTGATCTCACAGACTTTGAGCTCCAAAGCGATGCCAGCCAGGAACAATTGTTCAGGGCAGACTATATGTCAGTGATCAAATCCAGCCTGCGCGAGATGTTTCCCGAGGTTTCGGGTCGCAAGCCGAAAAAGCAACTGTACCGTTTGCTCAGCGCCGGGGCCGAGTACGATCTGCGCGACAAGGTTATGGACGATCCCCGACTCATCGGTAAAACAACCGATATCTGGCTGCGGGCTCACTCCGAGTCCGGGAGTTATCTTAAAGGGCAGGTTACAGGGGATACACCGGAATCGGAGCGCAAGGTTAAAGATCAGCAGATGGTCTGGCTGGACCAGTTACGACAGGAAGGGCGCACAGAATCGCGCTTTAACATTGCATTCTTTACCCAGGGCGATTCCAGGGAGCCAGAGATGGCCGGAATCAAGGTGGCGCTTTATGGCTCCTTCTTCACCCTCCTTGTGACCTTCGCGATTGCTTTTCCGATCGGTGTTTTCGCCGCAATTTACCTGGAGGAATTCGCCCCGCGCAATCGAATCACCGACCTGATAGAGATCAATATCAACAATCTCGCGGCGGTACCATCCATTGTGTTCGGGCTGCTTGGTTTGGCGGTTTTCATCAACTTTTTCGAGTTGCCACGATCGGCACCGCTGGTCGGCGGTATCGTACTTTCACTGATGACCCTGCCCACCATTATTATTACGTCCCGCGCAGCGATCCAGTCAGTTTCACCATCGATTCGCGAGGCGGCCCTGGGCGTCGGCGCTTCCAAGCTACAGACGGTTTTTCACCACGTGCTGCCGGTTGCGATGCCGGGCATTCTGACCGGATCCATTATCGGCATGGCCCAGGCCCTGGGGGAGTCAGCACCGCTGCTGATGATCGGTATGGTTGCCTTTATTATGGATGCCCCCGCGGGTGTTACTGATCCTGCAACCGTGTTACCGGTGCAGATCTTTTTGTGGGCAGACAGCCCCGAACGCGGTTTCACGGAGAAGACCTCGGCGGCGATCATGGTGCTCATGGGCTTCCTGATTGTGATGAACGCGCTGGCGGTCTACCTGCGCAAGCGCTTTGAATTGAAGTAGACGGGGGTTGCTTATGCTCGGGTCTGGTAAAGTGGGAAATATGACAATGACAGCAAGGGAAAGTGCGATGGAGACAGGCAAGGTACAGGGCAACGCCACCGCCAAGCCCGCGCTGGACATCACAGAGCATACTGATGTGGGTGCCTACGAAACGACCGGCACGCCATTTGTCGACAACCCCAAGATGAGCGCCCGTGGGGTGAACGTTTTTTATGGTGAAAAGCAGGCGATTACGGATGTCTCGCTGGACATCGGCGGCAATGAGGTGATTGCCATGATTGGGCCATCCGGTTGTGGCAAGTCGACCTTCCTGCGCACCTTGAACCGCATGAACGATATCATTCCCATCTGCAGGGTGAAGGGAGAGTTCACTCTGGATGGCGAAGATATCTACGGTGCTTCGCAGGACACGGTGCTGTTGCGGGCCCGCGTAGGTATGGTATTCCAGAAGCCCAACCCGTTCCCCAAGTCCATTTATGAGAACGTGGCATACGGCCCGAGGATTCACGGCCTGGCGCACAATAAGGCCGAAATGGACGAGATTGTGGAAGACAGCCTGCGCAGGGCCAGTCTGTTCAATGAGGTGAAAGACCAGCTCGATAAACCGGGTACTGGCCTGTCCGGAGGACAGCAGCAGCGTCTGTGTATTGCCCGCGCGATAGCGGTCAGCCCGGAGGTGATTCTGATGGATGAACCCTGCTCAGCGCTCGACCCGATCGCGACCGCGCGCATTGAGGAGCTGATCGACGAATTGAAGGAAAACTACACTATCGCGATTGTGACGCACTCCATGCAGCAGGCAGCCCGTGTGTCGCAACGCACGGCCTACTTCCATCTGGGCAAGCTGATCGAGGTGGGGGAGACCAAGCAGGTGTTTACCATGCCCCAGCATGAGTTGACCGAGAACTACATCACAGGCCGATTTGGCTGATCAGGGCGGGAACCCGGCTTACATGGATAAATCATTACCCAGCGGTCAGCATACCTCGCAGCGTTACAACGCCGAGCTCGAACAGCTTCGCAGCAGTGTGCTTTCGATGGGCGGGCTTGTGGAACGCCAGTGCGCTGAGGCACTGGAGGCGCTGGTAAAAGGTGACGAAGAGCTCGCCAGGTCCGTATCCGGATCGGACGACGCGGTTAACAGGTACGAGCTTGAGATCAGTGCCCAGTGCATCGATATACTGGCCAGGCGACAACCCGCTGCCCGGGATCTGCGCATGGTTGTGTCGATCATCCGGATGGTCGCCAACCTGGAGCGTATTGGCGATGAAGCAGCAAAAGTGGCCAGAATGGCAGCGAAGTTGGCTGACGACTACCACGAACAGTCCTATCACAGTGAACCACTGCATTTGGGTAAGGGGGCGCAAGCTTTACTGCATAATGCGCTTGATGCATTTGCGCGCCTGGATGTAGATGCTTCGATTGATGTTATCGCCCGCGACGAGGACATAGATCGTGAGTTCAAGTCACTGACCCGGATATTAGTGTCGCATATGACCGAGAATCCGGAGCGGGTGAAAAACATGCTGCGGGTGAACAGCTGCGCGCGAGCTTTCGAGCGAATTGGCGACCACGCGACCAACCTGTGCGAAGAAGTGATCTACCTGGTCGCAGGCAGCGACGTCAGGCATCTTGATATAGAGGAAATCAGGGAGCGTTTCCGCAGCTGACGAATGGCCTTCGTGACTCCGAGCGCGGTGCAAGCTGGACCTAGTCCTTGTTTTTCGATTTCTGGGATTTCTCCAATTTCTCAGCCTTTTCGGCTTCCTTGACCTTGCTCGAAATCAGGCTGGTAACCCAGTTGGAGAGTGAGCGCCCATCCGCCTCGGCCAGCTTTTTGGCGCGCTTTTTAAGGTCCGGATCGATACGGATATTGAGCAATTTGGTCTTGGGCATGCCAACTTTTTGATAAATAAGCAGAAAGATTCGGTATTTTAGCACAAGTGTATAGCTTGTATTGACAAAAATAAGGTATAGTATTTGTATATACATTAGCTATCACTAGCCGGGAGGTTACGATGAATCTGCAAGCAGCCCAAAAAGAATTACATGGCAGGGCGCCACGGGTGACGGGATTGTTGCTGACGGTTGAGGCCGTCGTGGTGATTTCTGTGAGCTACGCGCTCGTCGGTATTTT
>Ga0316201_10004420_pt1 | contig 10609 bp, 10 predicted proteins | sample CS6wburrow_MG_FD_204516 | JGI IMG/M metagenome (GOLD analysis project Ga0316201, IMG submission 204516) | Coastal sediment microbial communities from Delaware Bay, Delaware, United States - CS-6 worm burrow | ecosystem: Environmental > Aquatic > Marine > Coastal > Sediment | place: USA... | reverse complement strand
GTGGTGGATGTCGCCGAAGGTGGGTATGTCTGGAACGGGCAACGCTATACTTCGCTTTCGCCGATCGCCCGGGCGATCACCGGGGCCCGGTGGTCCGGCCCTCGGTTCTTTGGCATGAAGCGGTCAACATGACGATGCGCAAACCGCGAATCTATTGCGCCATCTATACGCGCAAATCGTCAGACCAAGGGCTCGACCAGGACTTCAACTCGCTGGATGCCCAGCACGAGGCCTGGGCGGCCTATATTGCGAGCCAGCGGTATGAGGGCTGGGTCGCGGCGTCAAAGAAGAAGAGGCTCTGAATGGGCGGGGTGCCGCCGCTTGGATATGATCCGCATCCCGATCCAAAGATCCGCGGGCTCGTGGTCAATCCAAAGGAAGCGGAGACGGCGCGGGCTATCTATCAACTCTACAATGATCTTGGCTGCCTGAATGCGGTCATGCGCAAGGCGACAGAACTGGGACTACGCTCAAAACGGCATCATTTCAAATCGGGGCGCACCCAGGGCGGCAATCCATTCTCCCGCGGCCAGATTTACCACCTGCTCCGCAATACGATCTACATCGGAAAAATCCGGCACAAAGCCAACATCTGGGACGGGCAGCATGAGGCCATCATCGGCAAAGAACTGTGGGATCGCGTTCAGACCAGGCTGCAAGACGCCAGCGTTCGGCCCAGACCGCGGGTCGGGTCTGCGGGTCATCGCGCCAAGACCGCGGCAGCACCCCTGACCGGCAAACTGTGCGATGAGGCTATAGACCAATTGACCCCGACACATACACAGCGCCATGGACGGCGGCTGCGCTACCATGTCTCCAATCGCCTGATCTCTGGCGGCACCGATCCTGGCGGCTGGCGTATACCTGCGGTAGCTTTGCAAAAAGGCCGTGGCGGGCATGATCGCGCAGCACGTGAGTGACCTCGCCCGCAGTCATCGGATCCACGTAACGCCTGACCTTCAATCTGGTAACGTGGTCTGTATCAAGGCTCAGGATCTCGCCCAAAGGCTTCGAAACGCTGAGCCTGGGCTTTTGGCAAACATCACGGCAGAGGGTCGATTGGCCAAAGGCTGCATCATCCTGGATCTGCTTGCCGGTGAATTGGCAAGTGAACTTGGTCTGAAGCTGAACGAGATCGATCCATCCGCACTGCAGATTCAGGTGCCCTTCGCTCCGCGGCGACGGGGCGTCGAAGGAAAGATTGTCGTCGCAGATCGGGAGCCTGCCCCGGACAGAACGCTGTTACGTGCATTTGCACTTGCGCATGGCTGGGCGGCAGTTTTGCGTAGCGGCAAGCCACTGAGCAAGATCGCCACCACAACCCGGCATTCTGAATCCTTCATCCGGACCCGGGCCCAACTTGCGTTTCTTGACCCTGACATTCAGAAAGCGATCCTCGAAGGGCGCCAACCGCCCGAACTGACCCTGGAACGGATTATCCGCAAACCGATCCCGCTGGATTGGGATGCGCAGGCGCGGCTTTACGGCTTTGGTCGGCATAAAATCTGTCCCTGATCCCTGCGGATCATTCCCTGTTCTTTATGGAAAAGTCCCTGTTAAAGGTGGAAAAGTTCCCTGTTAATTTGCCTAAGGAAATCAGTCATAAGTGGATTGATACCCCGAGGTTATCGACAGGCGATTTGAGCCAAATCGGGCTATATTTGCAAAATTACCCTGCTAATTCCCTGTTGGCAGGGTAAATCAGGCCTAACCGAAGCGCGTGATGCTGCTGCCGGAGACCGCAGAGTATAAATAGCCTGATCGCCGGTATCACAGGTGCCTGCCACCCAAATGGCACAGCGCAAGCCCCCGTAAAGTCGGGATAAAGCAGGGAAATAGCAACTTTGCTGACAGAGACTGGGGCGGGTGTGGCGGACAGACAGGGATTCGAACCCTGGAGACGGTTCCCCGCCTACACACTTTCCAGGCGTGCGCCTTCGACCACTCGGCCACCTGTCCGTGGCTGCGCTTTTACGCCTACCTTCAGGGGCGTTGCAAGGGGGGACGGTGGATAATTTCGCTTCATCCGAGCCCTCGCCATAGCGCGTTTTTTCTGACACCCATCAAGCGCGATGGCGGTCGCAATCGCAGGCGTCATCAATCGTCCAGCAATAGGTAGACCCGCCGGTTCTGGCGGCCCTTGTTTTCGATCTTGCCAAGGCTGACGCGGCCTATCTCGCCGGTGCGCCCCACATGGGTGCCGCCGCAAGGTTGCAGATCGATCTGATCGGCGCCCTTGCCGATCCCCACCAGTCGCACCCGGCCCTTGCCCATCGGTGGCTTGACCGACATCGTCTTGACCAGCCCTGGGTTTGATTTCAACTCATCGTCGGTGATCCAGCCCTCGGTCACCACCAGATCACGGTCGATCAGCGCATTCAGCGTTGCCTCTAGCGCGTCCTTGTCATCGGGGGCCTCCGGCATGTCAAAATCCAGCCGCCCCTTGTCGGCGGCAATTGCCCCGCCCGACACTGGCAACGGTATGACCACCGACAGCAAATGCAGCGCGGTATGTATCCGCATGTGGCGATGGCGACGCTCCCAATCGAGGCTTTGGTGAACCGTGACACCAACCTCTGGCAATGCCGCAGGCTCGGCCGGCACCAGAACAATCTGATCGCCCTGCCCCTTGATCGTGGTGGCGATCTTTAGCGTGTTGTTGCCCCAGGATATCTGGCCACTATCCCCCGGCTGGCCACCGCCTGTGGGGTAAAATACCGAGCGGTCCAGCACCACACCGCCCTCGGCCGTAATCGCCACCACCTCGGCCGGCCCCTCACGCAGATAGGCATCTGTCCGAAACAACATCTCACTCATTCCTTGACCTCTCTTAGCGCCTCTGGGTTGCGCAGCCACACATCACTCTGGGCAAACGGAATCTCGATCTTTTCCTCGCCAAAACGCTTGGCGATCGCATGGTTCAGATCCGATTTGACCGGCATCATCCAGTTCACATCCCGCAGAATTGCGCGGATCTCAAAATCAAGCGAACTGGCCCCAAAGCCAACAAAAAGCACCCCAGGCGGCGGATTCATCAACACCATCGGATGCGCCTCGGCAATCTCGCGCAAAATGGCTTCGACCCGCTTGGTATCGGTGCCATAGGCCACGCCCACAGGCACAATCGCCCGCCCCACGGTATTGCCGCGGGTATAGTTGGTGACGGTGCCGCTGACCAGATCGGCGTTGGGCACAATCACATCCGTACGATCAAAGGTCTCGATCCGGGTCGAGCGCACCGAGATATCGCGCACATAGCCGGTCTGGCCGCCAACCTCGATCCAGTCGCCCTGGCTGATGGGCCGCTCGATCAGCAAAATAATACCGCTGACAAAGTTCGACACGATGTTTTGCAGACCAAAACCGATCCCGACCGATAGCGCACCGGCAACAATCGCCAGACTGCTCAGATCAATCCCGGCACTGTTGATCGCCACCAGCGCCGCCAGCAATATACCGACATAGCCCACACCCGAGGTGATGGCATTGCGCCCGCCGATATCCATCTTGGTCTTGGGCAGAATGGTGTTCTTCAACACCCCTTGTAGCAGCCGCGTCAGCAGATAGCCCAGCACAAACACCATCATGAATGACAGGAATACCACCGGCGATATGCGGGTGTCGCCCAGGGTAAAGCCCTGGGTAAAGGTCGTCCACAGCTCTGCCAGATCAGACAGGCGCGCGCCCCAGATCAGCGCAAACACCGGGGCCGACAGCAGCACCAGCCCAAAGCTGATCAACACCAGCGTCAGCGAGTCGGTGATACCCTCGCGGTCGTCGGTCAACAGCACGTAAAACTCGGTCGCCAGACGTTGCAGGATAACCAGAAACGCCAGCAATTGCAGCGACATGGCGGTCGGAAAAATGACAAAATGCGCCGCCTTGTAATATCCTAGCGCCGCCAGCGTCGGCCCGGCAATCGCCACCACCGCCAATATCCGCGAGACGGTCATGATCAAACGGTTGCTATAGCTGCGCGGGGTGTCGGGCTGTGTATCGTTGCGCACGTGATGCGCCAACAGCCACGACAGGCGCAGCATCAGCAGCCCGGCGATGATCAGCGAGGGCAGCAACACCACCACATTCGCCGTACCCGGCCAGTCATCAAATTCCGAGGCAAAGCTGATCAGCCAGAAACTGGCAATCGCCAACCCCAATAGCCCGGCATAGAGCCGCCCCTCGCGGCGGTGGTCGGGGCCAAGGTTCAGCGGCGGATCAAAGGCATCGCCCTTGGGGAAGATCCGCACCCCCAGCCAGAGCGCACTCAGCACGCCAAAGGCCAGCGGCGCCAATGCCCCCAATAGATTATCTGCACGCGGCCCGATCATGCCCGTCAGATGAATGGTTTTGACCAGGGCAAGGATGCCGGCCAGCGGCAGCACGATTTGCCCCAAAGACAGAGCAAACCCGGCCAGCCATTTGGCCGCCGTCGGGGTGCCGCTTTGCACATAAATGCCCAGCCGCGAAATCCATTTGCGCCCGCGCATCAACAACACAAACGCCGCCAGCCCCAACAGAATGGCAAATGGCAGGTTGGTTCTGAATTCAGACTGCTGCCTGGGGCTGTTCCAGGCCTCCACGGTTTCGCTTACCAGCCCCTGCAACGTACCCGCCACAGCGGTATAACCATCGCTCCAATGCGCCGGGTTCAGCGGCGAAGGCCCGTACTCGATCAGCTCGACCGCCTGACGTTCGCGAATGATACGATCAATCTCCGCAATCAGCCCATCCGCCCGCGTAAACGCCGCCTCGGCCGTTCTAACAGGCGCTTCCAGCTCAGCCAGACGTTCGGTAACACTGGCCCGCTCGGCGGCCAGCGCCTCGCTTTCGCTGCCGTCTTCCGGCTTGGCACCCAGGGCGCTCAGCTGCGCCTTGGCGGTCTGGATGGCGCCACGATTGGTGCTACCCGCGATCTGAAAGTTCATGCGCCAGGCAACCAGCTGCTGGCGCATCACGTCAAAATTGCCGTCGGTCTCGGTCCGGGCTTCGATCGCGGCCTCGACCCGCAAGGCAAAGCTCTTCCATGCGGTGTAATCCACGACGCGCGGCTGTTCCTGCTGGGCCACCGCCGGTGACACCACCACAAACTGTGCCACCCCTACCCCGAACGCCAGGAAAAGGCATAGCGCAAAGCCCCGGATCAGCGCGCGCATGTTATCCATCACTCTTCAAACACGCCGGGAATCGAGCGTGGCGCAGAATCAAGCCACCCCGGCACCGGCAAGTCCTTTTCGCGCAGGAATTCCGGGTTGAACAGCTTGCTCTGATAGCGCGTGCCATAGTCGCACAGCACCGTCACAATGGTATGCCCCGGCCCCATATCACGCGCCATGCGCACCGCACCGGCCACGTTTACCCCCGATGATCCACCCAGACACAGCCCCTCGTTTTCGAGAAGATCGAAAACCACCGGCAGCGCCTCGCGGTCATGGATATTATAGCTGAAATCGGGGGTGAACCCCTCAAGGTTCTTGGTGATCCGCACCTGCCCGATACCCTCGTTGATCGAGCTGCCCTCAGACATCTCCAACGCACCCGTGGTGTAATAGTTGAATAGCGATGCCCCATCCGGGTCGGCCAGCCCAATCTTGACACCCTTGGGCTGTAGCGCCATCGCCACCCCGGCCAGCGTGCCCCCCGATCCGACAGCACAGATAAACCCGTCTACCTTGCCGCCGGTCTGCTCCCATATCTCCGGGCCGGTGCCCTCGATATGCGCCTGACGGTTGGCCACATTATCAAACTGGTTGGCCCAGATCACGCCATTGGGCTCGCTCTTGGCCAGCGCATTGGCCAGCCGCTCGGAATAGCGCACAAAGTTGTTGGGGTTGCGATAAGGCGCGGCTGGCACCTGTACCAATTCGGCCCCCGCAAGGCGCAACATGTCCTTCTTTTCTTCGCTCTGGGTCTCAGGGATAACGATAACCGTGCGAAACCCCATCGAGGCCCCGACCAGCGCCAGCCCGATCCCGGTATTGCCCGCCGTGCCCTCGACAATCGTGCCACCCGGCTTCAACTCGCCGCGCGCAATCGCATCGCGAATGATAAACAGCGCCGCACGATCCTTGACCGACTGGCCGGGGTTCATGAACTCGGCCTTGCCCAGTATCTCGCATCCCGTGGCCTCGCTGGCCTGCCGCAGGCGGATCAGCGGCGTATTCCCTATCGCCTGGGCCAGATCTTGCGCAGCTTTCATCGTCATGTCCTTTGTCAGATGGTCGGCCCCAGATGTAGGCCGATGGCGGCCCAAACTCAAGCCACCGCACGCAACCTTGACCGCTCGCGCTGCAAATACATCAGCGCCAATATCAGCGGCCCGACATTGGCCTCGCCACTCGCCACCAGATCCATCGCCGCGTCGAAACCTAGCAGATGCAGGCGGATATCCTCGTGCTCGCTGTCCAAACCGCCGGAATTGTCCAGCGTATCTGGCAAATCGGCCAATCCCAGATAGCTATGGAAATACTCGGTCATCGAACCGGGGCTGGGATAATAACTGGCGATATGCTCTAGCCGATCAAAGCTGACGCCGGCCTCTTCCATCCCTTCACGCTCTGCCGTCGCCTCGGGCGTTTCACCCGCATCAATCCGCCCGGCCACCGGCTCCAGCGTCCAGGGCTTGGTATCGCCCCGCCCAAAAGGCCCCATGCGAAACTGTTCGATCAGCAACACCCGGTCGCGCACCGGATCATAGGGCAATACCAGCGCGGCATCAGACGATTCAAACACCTCTCGCGCCACCACCTCGCTCATTCCACCGGCAAACAGCGGATGGCGCAGGTGATAGGATTGCATCAGGAAAAACCCCGCGTGCGTGGTCTGATGCCTGTCCACCTCGACATCACCCTTCCGATGCGCCCCGCGTACCACACTCGGCGCCGCATCCTTGGCCGCCTCCTGCGCCGCCGCCCGCGCCCAGATCATCGGGAACCGCTTTAACAACTCCTGCGGGCTGATGCGCCCGTCATACCCCATCGCCTCATGGGCGGCGCGCACGATCACCTTTGACCAGTCGCGCTGCCAGTCCTCCAGACGCCAGGGCTTGCCCTGCGGCCACAACCCCGGCGTCGGGAAATAGACCCGCGTCGGGTGGTCGCCCTTGGCCGACACCACATTGACCGCGTGCAGGTCATACGAATACCCGCCCTCATAAAAATTCAGCCGCTCAACATCGCGCTCGCTCAACCCGCCCACATATAGGCCCTTTGCCCGCCCGCCAGCCTCGGCCACCAATATGGGAAAGGAATGCCCATCGGCCCAATACGACGCATGTTCCGGCAGCTCCGCAGGCGCAATATCCAGCACCCCCAAATCATGCCCCAACACACACTCAAGCAGCGGCAAATGGCACAAGGTGCCGTAGAAAAACAATGATTGCATGGGCTTTCCTGCTGTCTTGCGCGGCCTACGACCAGCGCTGATGGGCGTATTCCGTAATCAACGCCGCAACAATGCCGCCAACCAACAGCGTGGTGATCACCTTGACATCCACCAGATGGGCACCAAAGCGCAACATGATCTCAAACACCGCCACGATCGCCTCGACCACGCCGTCATATCGCCGCATCAGCGACAGGCGCAGCATCTCGTAACTCGCCTGTACCAACAGCCCGCAGAAAGCCAGCGATATGGCCGTGGTTACGCCATTGCTGATCGCATCAATCATGCCGCTACCCGCACGCGAGCCCATGACAAACCAGCCCACCACCAGACCGATCACCATGCTGATAACTGTCAGATTGCCAAATCCGGTGTCGCTGGGCATCACACCCTTTAGCGTTTCTGCCACCAGCCCAGCCAGCATTGCAATCAAAAATCCGGCAATCAGTCGGGGGTCTGTATATTTCACGCGGGCCTCGTCACCGTTATTTGTACTACGTCGCAGTTAGCCCCCTGAAAGGATGCGGCGCAAGAGGTCAGGTAGAAATTCCACATCCGGCGAAACCGCTCGTCAAAGCCCAGTTGCGCCACATCTTCCCATCTGGCGTTGAATGTCTCGTGCCAGCGCCGCAGCGTCTGCGAATAGCTCTGGCCAAACTCGATGCTGCGCACCACCCCCAGACCCGCCCGCGCCACCTCGGCATTCAGCGCGGTTTTTGACGGCAACATGCCCCCCGGAAAGATGTATTTCTGGATAAAGTCCACGCCCTTACGGTATGTTTCCCAACGCTTTTCCTGTAACGTGATGATCTGCAACGTGGCATTGGCACCGGGGCGCAACCGCGCGCGCAGCGCATTGAAATAGGTCGGCCAGTATTTCTCGCCCACCGCCTCGAACATCTCAATGCTGGCTATCCCGTCATAGCTGCCGCGCTCGTCGCGATAATCCAACAGCTTTAGCGTTACCTTGTCAGACAACCCAGCCTTTTCAATGCGTTGCCGTGCATACCTCAACTGCTCTTCACTAATCGTCAGCCCCGTCACCCGCAAACCACGCGCACGCGCGGCATATTCGGCAAAGCCACCCCAACCACAGCCGATCTCCAACACATGATCACCGGGCTTTACCCCCATCTGATCCACCATGCTGGCATATTTCTGTTCCTGCGCCTTTTCCAGACTCTCTTGCCCGGTTTTGAACAAGGCACTGGAATAGGTCATCGATTCGTCCAGCCACAGCGCGTAAAATTCATTCCCCAGATCATAATGATAGCTGATGTTCTTGCGGGCCTGACTACGGCTGTTGGAATTCATCCAATGGCGCATCCGCTCATAGGCCCGCACCAAAAACATCCCCGGAAACCCGTCATATAACTCGTCATTGCCAGCATGCAGCAGATCCAGAAAGGCCTGCAAATCGGGTGTATCCCACTGCCCGTCGATATAGGCATCACAAAACCCCAGATCGCCCTCGCGGATCAGACGGGCAAATGTATCGGGATGGGACACGCGCAATTCGGCCACCGGCCCCGGATTTTGCCCCTCTGCCCGAAACACCCGCCCATCCGGCATCACAAAATCCAGCCGCCCGACGGCCATACGCGACGCCAGATCAAACACCGGCGCAAAATAGCGCGGCAAATCCGGCTGGTTCCTGGTGCTGGTCAGGATCATAGTATCCCCTCCTGCGGTCATACCGACAGGCTAGGCCCAAATCCCCCAATCGGGCAAGTTTTTTCGCGCTTTCCCGCTTTTGCGCGGGATTTCGTGATCAGAACACCACCCCGCCGGTCTACAAAACCGCCTCCAGTGCCTCCAGCAACTTGTCGACTTCACCCTGCGAGGTGTAATGCACAAAACTCAGCCGCAATACCTGATTGTCCTCGTCCACGCCCATCGCCTTCAGGGCGCGCACCGCATAAAAATCGCCGCCCCCCGCCATGATGCCATGCTCGGCCAGCTTTGCCGCCGCGCCCTCTCCCGAGCCATTCAGCGCCAGCGCCACCGTCGGTGCCCGCACCGCTGCTTGGCGCGGCCCCAACAGACGCACCGCGTTCTTGGCGCTCAGATAATCCAACAAGGGCTGCAATAACGTGGTTTCATGGGCGCGCATCAGATCATGCACCCCCGCCGCCCGGGTCCGTGCATCGCCTTTGATGCCATGATGCCCGGCCAGCGCATCGGCGTAATCCACCATCCCCGCCGAGGCCGCAATCTGGGCATGATCCGGCCCTGCAGGAGTGAACCGCTTGTATAGACTACCCGCGTTGAAAAAATGCCCCTGATTGGGCAGCATCATGCCCAGCGCACGCCGTATCACCATGATCCCCTGATGCGGCCCATAGGTCTTGTAGGCCGAAAACAGATAGATATCCGCGCCCAGCGCCTCGACATCCGGGATGCCATGCGGCGCATATGACACCCCATCCACACAGACAAACGCCCCCGCCGCATGGGCCAGCGCGGTGATCTCGGCCACCGGGTTAATCTCGCCCACCACGTTAGAGCAATGCGGAAAACACACCAGCCGCACCCGCTCGTCCAGCAGGTTTTCCAGATCATGTGGGTCCAGATGGCCGGTCTCGGGGTTGATCCGCCACTCGCGCACCTCAAACCCGGCTTCGGCCAGCCGCCGCCAGACGCCGCTATTGGCCTCGTGGTCTTGATTGGTGACAATCACCGCATCACCGGGCTCCATGAACTGGGCAAAGGCACGCGCCAAGACATAGGTGTTCTGGCTGGTCGAGGGCCCAAACGATACCTCGTCGCTCGCCACCCCCATCATCGCCGCCAGCCGCGCACGCGCCTCGTCCATCTCTGCACCGCCCAGCGTGCTGGCCCCATACGGCGCATAGGGTTGCACCTTGCGCTGATGATAAAACCGCACCAACCGGTCAATCACCGGCTTGCAGGTATAAGACCCGCCCGCGTTCTCGAAAAACGCCTGCCCCTTTAGGACCGGCTCGGCAAAAGCCGGAAACTGTCCCCGTACAAAATCAACATCCAAACTCATGCTTGCTCCGCCCCTTTGGTATCGTTCTAACCTTTGGCTTAGGTTGGGTCAGCACGCAGACCGTTTCAAGCCCCAAATTCAGTCCATCCGATCATAACAAGCCACAGCGCCCCTGCCCCGATTCTACCGCCAATCCGCGTCAAATTGTCGCTTTCCATGGGGAATAACGTCGCTCTGGGCCCGTGAGATCCGCTCGCGTCAGGCATCATTACACTA
>Ga0316201_10004419_pt1 | contig 10610 bp, 8 predicted proteins | sample CS6wburrow_MG_FD_204516 | JGI IMG/M metagenome (GOLD analysis project Ga0316201, IMG submission 204516) | Coastal sediment microbial communities from Delaware Bay, Delaware, United States - CS-6 worm burrow | ecosystem: Environmental > Aquatic > Marine > Coastal > Sediment | place: USA: Delaware... | reverse complement strand
TCTTGATGATGTCGGCGGCGGTGCCCAGCATCGGCGCGTTGATGGCGCTGCGCTCGGCGTATTGGCGGCGCTGCGCATTGCGGGCGTTGATTTCCGGCAGGTAGAGGCGTCGGCCGAACACGGTCTCGATGTATCCGGCTACGCGGGCCTGCTCGCGGGTGTTGTCCATGAAGGCTTTAACGCCGGGGTAGCGGTCGAAATACAGGTCGACGTATTCCTGGGCCTCGCCGCGGGAGATGCCGAGCTGCTTGGCGAGGCCGAAGGCCGACATGCCGTACATCAATCCGAAGTTGATCGCCTTGGCAGACCGCCGCTGATCGCTGCTGACATCGTCGAGCGGGACGCCGAAAACTTCACCCGCCGTCGCCCGGTGCACGTCCTGCTGTTTGGCAAAAGCCTGCAAGAGCCCATTGTCGGCCGACAGGTGCGCCATGATCCTGAGCTCGATCTGCGAGTAGTCCGCCGCCAGCAGCAGGTGGCCGTCGGCCGGTATGAATGCCTGCCGGATGCGGCGGCCCTCCGGCGTGCGGATTGGAATGTTCTGCAGGTTGGGGTCCGTCGAGGACAGCCGGCCGGTTGCCGCAACCGCCTGGTGATACGACGTGTGCACGCGCCCGGTACGATCGTCGATCTGCAGCGGGAGTTTGTCGGTGTAGGTGCTCTTCAACTTGCTGACGCTGCGATACTCGATGATGACGGCCGGCAGCTCGTAGTCGTTGGCCAGTTCGACGAGGACGTCCTCCGCGGTCGATGGCTGACCCTTGGGCGTCTTTCTGATGACGGGCAGCTCGAGCTGTTCGAAGAGAATCTGCTGCAACTGTTTGGGCGAGCCGAGATTGAACGGGCCGCCCGCGAGTTCGTGCGCTGCGGCCTCCAGCTCGGCCATTTTTTTCGCGAGTTCGCCACTGTGCTTTTTCAGCATGTTGCGGTCGAGGCGCACCCCGGTCTCTTCCATGTCGAGCAGTACCGGGACCAGCGGTTGCTCGATTTCCTCGTACACTTTTTTCAGCGTTGGCACGTCATTGAGCTGTTGCCACAGCGCTTCGTGTAGCTGCAGCGTGATGTCCGCGTCTTCAGCGGCGTATGGTGCGGCGGTCTCCAGGTCGACCTGGTTGAAAGTAAGCTGCTTTGCACCCTTGCCCGCGACATCTTCGTAGTGAATGGTTTCCCTGCCCAGATACTGCCGCGCCACCGAGTCCATATCGTGGCGCGTGGCGACGCTGTTCAGAACATAGGATTCGAGCATCGAATCGAAGCGCATGCCGGCAAGCGCGATGTCATAGCGCGCCAGTATGTGCGCATCGTATTTCAGGTGATGGCCGACCTTATGTTTTTTCGCGTTCTCGAGGAAAGGCTTCAGTTTTTCGAGCACTTCGTCCCGCGGCAGCTGGTCGGGCGCTCCCGGGTAATCGTGTGCAACGGGGACGTAACAGGCTTCACCAGCCGTGGTTGCCAGCGACAGGCCGACGATCTCGGCCTGCATGTAATTCAGGCTGTTGGTTTCGGTGTCGAACGCCGTCAGCTTCGCCTTGTCGATCTTCTGCAGCCAGCGGTCGAAACTCTGCCAATCGAGGACCGTCTCGAAGTCAGTGACCTCCGCGCTCGGCTCTACGGTGTCATCTGCGGCGTCAGCGACGCCAGACTCGTCGAGCTGTCGGAGCAAGGATCGCAGCTCGTAATGGCTGAACAGCTTGCGCAGCTTGGTCACATCGCCTTCGCCCGTGTTGAGGTCATCGATGCCGAGGTTCAGATCGACGTCCTGACGAATGGTCGCCAGCTGCTGTGACAGGCGTAGCTGCTCGATATTGTCGCGCAGGCTCTCACCGACCTTGCCTTTGATGTCGTCGCCGTGTTCGACGATACCGTCCGCACTGTCGTACAGATTCAGCCACTTGGCGGCGGTCTTGGCCCCTACCTTCGGTACGCCGGGTATGTTGTCGGAACTGTCGCCGACCAGCGCGAGATAATCGACAATCTGTTCCGGGTAGACATCGAACTTCGCTTTGACGGCGTCTCGATCCATGGTTGTGTCGGTCATCGTGTTGACCAGGGTTACACGATCGTTGACGAGTTGCGCCAGGTCCTTGTCGCCGGTAGAGACGAGCACGTCAAGGCCGCGACGGGCAGCCTGTTGGCATAGCGTGCCGATGACGTCGTCGGCCTCGACGTCGGGTACCTGCAAGAGCGGCAAACCCATCGCTTTAACCGCGTCCAGAATCGGTTTGACCTGCGCCCTGAGGTCATCCGGCATCGGCGGCCGGGTCGCTTTGTAATCGGCGTACAGCTTGTCGCGAAACGTCTTGCCGGGCGCGTCGAATACCACGGCGATGTGCGCCGGCTTATGCTCGCGAATCAGTTTCTGGATCATGGACAGCACGCCGTGCAGTGCGCCGGTCGGTTCGCCCTGCGAATTAGTCAGGGCGGGAAGCGCGTGATACGCACGATACAGGTACGACGATCCGTCGATCAGGACAAGGTCAGTCATCAGCGGTCGCTGTGCTAGCCCGATGGGGAGTCGGTTTTTTCTTTCGCTTTCTCTTCATCCTGCTCAGATCCGACAGGGGCGGGAGGCAGAGTCTCCATGCGGCTCGGGTTGCCCGGCAGATACAGCGGACCGCTTTGGCCACAGGAAATCAGGAGAAAGAGCGATGCGGTAGCAAAGATTACGAGGATCAGGCGTTGCATGAGAAACGTCCCACGATAAAGGTGCGTCGATTATAGAGGTCCCACTGCCAAATAGGACATCATTTTGTATAGCGTTTGGCCACCTGCCGATAGGCCTCGCGAAACGGGAGTCCCTCATCGCACACCAGTCGGTATGCTTCGGCGGTAGCAAAGATCCCATCGTCGAGACGGATGTTTTCGGGCAGGAATTCGAGGCCCTCGAGTACGTAGGCCATGATATCGACGCTCTCTGTTGCGAGATCGATGGAGCGAAACAACGGTGACTTCAGTCGTTGCAGGTCGCGCTGATAACCGGACGGGAGCTTTGCGGTAATCATCAGCGCCTCGTCAAGGCAGGCCAGCGAGGTTGCCGACGATGCACGCAGCAGCTCGAGGACATCCGGGTTGCGCTTCTGCGGCATGATGGACGAGCCGGTAGTGACTTCCGGCGCCAGGGCAACGTAGGCAAACTCCTGTGTATAGAACAACAGCAGGTCGGACGCCATGCGACCGAGGTCCTGCATCAGCAACGTAATCTCGAACAACAGCGCGCTTTCCGCCTTGCCACGCGACAGCTGTGCTGCCGTGACCGGCGTTTGTGTGCTGGCAAAACCCAGCGCTGCGGTCGTCATCTCGCGATCGAGCGGCAGCCCGGGCGCTCCGTAGCCCGCCGCGCTACCCAGCGGGTTCTTGTTCGTGCGCTTGTGCACAGTGAGCAGTCCGTCTTCGGCATCGGCGAAACATTCGTCAAATCCGCCGCACCAGAGTTTTACCGAGGAGGGCATCGCGTGCTGCATGTGCGTATAGCCGGGAATTTCAACGTCGCCCTGACGAACCGCAAGCTCCGCGATTGCGGCGCGCAGCGCCTTAATGCGTGCCTTGAGATCCAGGGCCACGTCCAGCAGATACAGCCTGAGGGCGGTCAGCACCTGGTCGTTACGCGAACGGCCGAGATGCAGGCGCGCGCCGGCCTCGCCGATGTTAGCGGTGAGGCGCAACTCGAGCGCCGTGTGCACGTCTTCGTCTTCAAGCGTGATCTGCCAGTCGCCGTTGGCAAATTCGCTCTCGAGGGACAACAGTCCGTCCCGGATCGCGGCACAGTCTGCATCGGTGATGAGATCCGTTGCCGCGAGCATCTCCGCATGTGCGATCGAACCACGCACATCATAGGGCACGAGCCGCGCGTCCAGTTTATGGTCTTCGCCGGCCGTGTAACGCAATACTCGCTGATCGAGCGGTAGTCCCTTTTCCCAAAGTCGGCTCACGGGTGTGCTGCCTGTTCTTCGGGCGAAAGGGCGTTGATATCGTCGACGACCAGCGTGCCGGTGCCCTCGTTAGTGAAAACCTCTAACAGGATGCTGTCCGGCAGCTGTGATGAAATGACATGGACGCGCTGTACACCGTTAGCAATGGCTGAATCGATGGCGGCGGCCTTCGGCAGCATGCCGTCGGCCAGGCTGCCGGCCGCTTTCAGTTTTTTGAGTGCCGCACGATCGATGTAGCTAATGAGCGAACCCGGATCACTGGCATCTTCCAGTATGCCCGGCGCGCCGGTTGCCAGAATCAGTTTTTCGGCATCGAGGGCGGCCGCGATTGCTGCCGCAACGGTGTCCGCGTTGATGTTCAGCAAGGTGCCCGACTCGTCGCAGGAGAGCGGGCTCACGACCGGCATCAGTCCGTTGTCGAGCTGTTTCTTCAGGATGTCGGCGTCAACCGCATCGATATCGCCGACAAAACCATAGTCGACCGAGTCCTGGCCCGCGCGCTCGACAGGCGGTCGTTTGTGCGCGCGAATCAGCCCGGCGTCCACGCCGCTGATGCCGACGGCCGGGATTTGTAGATCCCTGCACGCGGCCAGGATGCGCGTATTGATCTGGCCGTTCAGCACCATGGCGGCGACGTTCAGCGAGTCGCTGTCCGTGACGCGGCGGCCATCCACGAAGGTCGAGTCGAAACCGAGTGCCGAGGCGAGCTCGGTCGACTGCGGGCCGCCGCCGTGTATCAGCACCGTGCGAATGCCGACCTGGTGCAGGATGCCGACCTGTTCGACGAAGGTGTTGGTCTTGACCGGGTCGCTGAATACCTCGCCACCGGCCTTGATAACGAAGACCTTGCCCTTGAACAGGCGAATGTAGGGCGCCGCGTGCTTGAGCGCGGACACGACAATCGCGCGATCTCGTTTCGAGGTCATGAGGAGCCCCCGAGCATCTGGTGCAGTACGGCCATTTGCGCCAGCATCCGGTTGCGGGCTTCCGGGATAACGACGCTGCGCGGGCCGTCGAGGATCTCGTCGGCGACTACGACACCGCGGCGTACCGGCAGGCAGTGCATAAAGCGGCAATCAGCTTGAGCATTCTCGAACCAGGGTTCGTCGACGCACCAGTCGAGATGGTTTTCGCGAAGGCTCTTATCGGCGATTTTATCGCCGTAGTGCCGCGTCGATGACCATGATTTGGCATAGATGACGTGTGCGTCCTGCATCGCATCCTTGCGGTCAGCCGTCTCGGTGACCGAGCCGCCGGAAAGTGCCGCAGCAGCCAGGGCTTTTTGCATCAGTGCGTCGGGCAGTTCGAAGCCTTCGGGTCGCAGCACGGTTACGTCCATGCCGCGCTGGGCAGCCATGTGCAGCGTCGCGGCGGGCACGGCCAGCGGTAATGGCATCGGGTGGTATGCCCAGCTGAGGACAAATTTTCCGCCGTTGTCCGGCACGCCCAGATCGTCCATGGTCTTCCAGTCGGCCAGGCTCTGGCACGGATGGTTCATTGCCGATTCCATGTTGATGTACGGCGTCTCGATCAGATCGGTCATTGCGTGGAATTCTACTTCCGCCAGGTCGTTTTCGAGACTCTTGCGCTCGGCGAAGGCCCGAATGCCGAGCGCGTCACCGTACGAGGCGATCACCGGTACCGCTTCGCGAATGTGTTCCGCGGCGGTGCCGTCCATGACGATGCCGGGACGCGTTTCGAGCCCGTGGATCGACATGTCGGGGGAGATAACGAAGGAACCGCCGCCCAGACGGGTCATCGCGGCCTGAAATGACGCGAGCGTTCGGAGCGACGGGCTCAGGAAGAGTAGCGACAGCACTTTGCCTTTCAGCGCTTCCGGTTCCGGGTGGGCGTCGAGTCGATTGGCGAGCTGCACAAGCGCTTTGATTTCTTCGATCGAAAAATCGGCGAGGTCGTTAAATGCTTTCATCAGCAGTGTCCTTGTCTGCGTTCGGTTGTGTCAGTGAGCAAGCGGCGGGATAGCGTCGAGCGCACGCGCCAGGTGTTCTACATGTCGGGATTCGAGTACCAGTGGTGCCAGGATTCGTAACACCTGCGGATCGGCGCTGGTACCGGTCAGGATATCGTAATCGAGTAGCGCATCGCGCACTGCCACTGCCGGCCGGTCACAGACCAGGCCGAGCAGCAGGCCCTTGCCCTGTATCCGTTGCACCGGTCCCGTGATGCATTGCGTACAGATCTGAGCTTCGCGCTGGCGCACGTTGTCCAGCAGGTTGTCGGTTTCGATGACGTTAATCGTGGTCGCGATGGCCGCTGCTGCGACCGGTCCACCGCCAAAGGTGGTCCCCAGGTCGCCCGGGCCGAAGCGCAGGCCGATGTCGTCGCGACACAGGACCGCGCCACACGGAATTCCGCCGCCGAGAGATTTCGCGCTGGTGATGATGTCCGGCTCGACGTCGTGCGCCTGTATGGCAAAGAAGTGGCCGCTGCGGCCCATGCCCGATTGCACTTCATCGGCAATCAGGACGGCGCCGCAGTCGCTTGTCGCCGTGCGCAGCGCCCGCAGGAAATCGCCGGACAGCGCATAAGCACCAGCGACTCCCTGCACCGGCTCTACAATGACTGCGGCGACGGTGTCGTCGATCATCGCTGCGGCCGCTTCGATATCGTCGCGCGGTATGAAGTCGACGTCGAACGGCTTTGCCGGAAAGCCGTACCATTTATCGGAGTGCCATGTGACAGCGGCCGCCGCCGCCGTGCGGCCGTGAAACCCGTGCGTCACAGCCAGGACTTTCTTGCGCCCGGTCGTCATGCAGGCCATGCGCAGTGCGTTTTCGTTCGCTTCCGCACCGGAATTCACGAAGAACGCGCGCGCGATTCCTTCGGGCGCGATGCGGACCAGCGCTTCCGCAGCCGTTGCCCGAATATCGAGTGCGACGGCATTGCTCTGAAACAGCAGGTTGCTCGCCTGCTCCTGAATCGCCTGGGTCAGCCTCGGGTGACCGTAACCCAGCGCCGCAACGGCGTGACCGCCGTACAGATCCAGGATGCGTCGACCGTCGGTCGTGATAATGTCGCAGCCGACAGCGCGTTCGGGGACGAACGGTAGCTGGCCGTAAACCGGCAGCGTGACGTTTGCCTCCCGGGCGCGCGCGTCCGCAGCGGGCGCGGTGCTGCTGGCAACCATCAGGTCCACCCGGGCGCAGCGGCCGTCAGTCCGGACGCTTCGGGCAACGCCCAGAGCCGGTTCATCCACTGCACGGCGCCACCGGCCGCCCCTTTGACGAGGTTGTCGATGGCGCTCATGACAACGACCGTTTCGCCGTCGGTCGCCAGACCGATGTGACACATGTTGCTGGCAACGACGCTTTTCAATCGCGGCGTACCGTTAACCAGTTCGACAAACGGTGCGTCTTTATAGGTTTGATGGAAGGCGTCGAAGAGCTGCGTCTCCGTTACCGAGGTCTTCGCCCGGGCCTGTAGCGTCACATGAATACCGCGGGCGAATGGGCCGGAGTGCGGGACGAAGTTCACCCGGGTCTTCCTGCCGCTGGCCATTTCGGTCAGGCCGGCAACTTCGGGCGCGTGACGATGCTGCAGCGGTTTGTAGGCGTACAGGTTGCTGTTGCGTTCCGGGTGGTGGGTGCCTGCCTGCGGCAGCTTGCCGGAACCCGTGCTACCGGTAATGCCGTTGATAAAGACCTCCGCGTCAGTCAGTCCCGAGCTGAGCAGCGGTACGGCGGCGAGCAGCGATGCTGTCGCGAAGCATCCCGGGTGGCCAATGTGCGGCGCCGAAATCTCTTTCGCATGCTCCGGCACCGCACAGGCAAACTCGGGTAACAGCCGCGGTGCGCCATGTGCGACGCTGTAAACCTGTTCGTAGTCTGCCTGTCGCGCGTATCGAAAATCCGCCGACGAGTCGACCACGTGCACGGTAAGACCCCGTGCCTCGGCGGCCTCAAGGGCCGCGGCGATGATGGCTGCAGAAGCGCCGTGCGGTGCTGCGGAGAATAGTGCGAGTTTACTCCCGGGCTCGAGGCGTTCCAGCCACTGATCGTGGGCAGTGAATACCTCGCCAGCGAGCGCCTGCGATAAATGCCCGAACACGTTGCCGATTTCGCGCCCGGCACAGCTGTCCGAAACCGCCGCCGCCAACTCAAGGTTCGGGTGCCCCGCGATCAGGCGCAGCAGCTCGGCGCCAACGTAGCCGCTTGCGCCGAGAACGACCGCTGGGATAGGCGCGCTCATGCGGCTTCCTTCTTTAAGAGCCCTGCGATCATGTCGCCCAGCTTGACGCCGTTGGCCAGCGCGTTGACGGCCGGCAACGACATCCGTTCGTCGATTTGTTGGATGCCGACGTCGTTGTCCGTCGCGGGACCGCTGACGACGGCCGGCTCGATATTGAATTGCTCGCGCAATATGCGCGCGCCGCCCCAGGCGGACACCGGATCGTTAGCGCACAGCACGACGATGGTCAGCGCTTTGCGGATTGCCTCGTCCTCGAGGATGGCCTCGACGCCGTATGCGCCAAGCAGCCCGTCGCCGAGTTCGAGCACGATGGCATCCGGTCGTTTCTGTGCCAGACCGTGTAACAAGGCGCGCGTCAACGCCGGGCCGTTGCTCGCGGTCGTGGTGACAATGCCAAAATCGGAGAAGATCATAGTGTCGCTGGCGCCGGCATCCTCCATCGCCAGCACGTCCCGGCGCAGCGAAACGCCGGTCGCCTTGCACGCGGCGACATTGAATCCTAAGTGACGCAAACGACCTACGATCGCGCAGGCCGCTGCCGTCTTCCCGGAGTCCATGCAGGTGCCCGCCAGTGCGATGACCGGAACACCCTGCGTGTCGAACGGCGCGTCATGCTCCAGGCTTGCGGACCCGGACCGCGCCGGCACGCCGATGCGCTCGCCGAGATAAGGAAAGCTCAGGACGGTCCCGAGCACCTCGCAATCGAACGGCGGTCCAACATCCGGGTTCGCCGAATCGCAGATACCGAGGACACCGCCGACGTTCAGCAGCTGAATCGTGTCGCCGGGCTGCAGTTGCTCCGGCAAGTGGCCGGAGTAACCGCGCAGCGCTTTCCGATGACCGAGCGCCCCGACAACGACATCGCCCTGGTTAACGGTTGCCATGCGTCCGGAGGTGAGCTCGAGCTGGTTATAACGCGACTTGTTGTTCAGTACGCGCACGGCAACCAGGACGCCTTCCTCGCACGGGATGTCCGGTGACAGCCGACACTTTTCGGTCAGATCGTTGTGCTGGGCAACGGAGGCAATCTTGTCGACGACTGCGCTTTTCACGACACACCGCCCGCGGCCCGCGTCTGTAAACTGCCAGGCAATGACAGGATCCGGGCGTAGCCGACGGCATCTTCTGCGGTCCACTCGCCGGCCGCTTCGCCGTAGACGCCGCGTGTTGCGGCCAGCAACGAATGCGGCGATGTGACGCCTTCGATAAATAACTGGCCGGGTCGCAGAGAAAATTTGACGGTCCCGGTAACGCGACGCTGTGACGACGCCAGCAGGGCTTCGATGTCATCGCAGGCGAGATCGAGTTGTTTGCCCTCATGCACAAGGTCGCCATAGACCGCGGCGACACTGTCCTTGATGCGTGCCTGCTGCGCGCTCAGTACCAGTTTTTCAAGCTCCCGGTGCGCGGTGATCAGGGTGATTGCCGCCGGCGCTTCGAACGCAACCCGGCCCTTGGTGCCGAGGACCGTGTCACCCAGATGTATGCCGCGACCGATGCCGTAGCCGCCGGCGAGCGCCTCGAGTGTTTCGATTAACTCGACGGGGGGCAGCGACTCGCCATCCAGTGTGGTCGGAATACCCTTCGTGAATTCGAGCGTGTGCCGCGATGCGTCTTTGGGTTCGGAGAAGGCGCTCGCCGAGAGCACCCAGGCAGATTCCGGGATCGCATTTTCAGACGTCAGCGTTTCCTGGCCGCCAATACTGATGCCCCATAGCCCACGATTGACCGAGTAGTCCGACCCCTGGTCGGGCAACGGCAGCTTGTGTTCTTCCAGGTAGGCGAGCTGCTCTTCTCGCACCCAGGCGTTGTCGCGCACCGGTGCGAGCACTTCGAGCCCGGGGTTCAGTGTGGACAGCGCGACCTCGAAGCGGACCTGGTCGTTGCCTGCGGCCGTACAACCGTGCGCGACGGTCGTTGCACCGCGCTCCCGCGCGAGCTCGGCGAGTCGCGCTGCCTGCAAGCCGCGTTCAGCCCCGACACACAGGGGGTAGGCCTGGCCGCGCAGTACGTTGCCAGCGATGAGGAAGCGAATGACGGAGTCGAAAAAATCCTGCTTGGCATCAATCAGGATGTGTTCAATTGCGCCAAGCGCTTGCGCTTTCGCTTGCAAGGCACTGGCGGCCGCAGCGTCGATGCCGCCGGTGTCGACACAGGCGGTGATCACGTCGCGCCCGTAGTTTTCCTTTAACCAGGGCACGCAAAAAGACGTGTCCAGTCCGCCGGAAAACGCAAGGATTATCGGGGATTGATCGTTGTTCATAGTATTCTCAATGACTCCAGGCCTGTGCCCTTGTTACCCACGCGTCGAACGCTCGATTCGTGCCAGCAGGTTCTTTTGTTGCTGTGCCGATCCGGTCGCAACGAATACGGTGTCGTCCCCGCCGATATTGCCGATCATCTCCGGCCAGCCGCACCGGTCCAGTGCGAGCGCGACTCGCTGGGCCGCGCCGACTGCCGTCCGTATGACGA
>Ga0316201_10004418_pt1 | contig 10610 bp, 4 predicted proteins | sample CS6wburrow_MG_FD_204516 | JGI IMG/M metagenome (GOLD analysis project Ga0316201, IMG submission 204516) | Coastal sediment microbial communities from Delaware Bay, Delaware, United States - CS-6 worm burrow | ecosystem: Environmental > Aquatic > Marine > Coastal > Sediment | place: USA: Delaware... | reverse complement strand
GAAATTCATCAATTAAAATATGATCAATACGTTGATCAATTTTATATTGCACCCAGTGCGCATTATCGGCATGTTGCAGTAACTCGTAACATTTCCACTCCAGGTCGGTGAAATCCAGCAGCCGCATTTCTCTTTTTAGTCGTTGAAAAATCTCGACATACTGGTGCCCGGCAAAATACCAGGCGCTATTGATTTTTAAGGTTAACAGGCGTCTTATCTGTTCAGTTAGCTGCTGAATATGGTTGGCAATTTCATCATGCAGTTCGATGAAACGAGTGGCATTTTCGGCGCCCAGTTTTTTTTCCAGTGTCGGGTTATATTGACGGCCCTGTACCAGTTTTTCACCGTCCTGTTTGATAAAGGCTGATTTGATGAGTGAAAATGCGGTGTTGTTATCACAATCAATTTCGAGCGCTGCATCAATGCTGGCCGCATGTTTTTCACTGGTTTTGTTTTTATTGTCGCGCAGCAGGTTGGCGAATATTTTTAATTTTTGACGGGTGATGTCGTTTAAAAATAGATCAACAGGCTCTTTTTCATTATTAATAAAAGCTTCATCCAGTTGAAAGGATCGTGCCAGTTCATGACGAGCAAAATCGACGGGTTGTCGAGTATGCGCGGTATATGCCCACCAGTCACTGCGATGAGTCAAAAAACTATGTAATGCAGTTAGTGTATTGTCGGGGCCATTGCACACCTGCATGATGATATCGAGTTCATCGACGAGCTGTTTGTTAGTCAGGGAGCTATTTGAATCCTGTTGTTTTGCCGGCGCCCTGGTATGTGGGCTGGCCTTATCAAATAAAGCCTGCCACGCCTGGCGTTCGAGCAGACTGGTATCTTCAATTAAATCAAAACCTGGCGGTATATCGGCTTCCAGTGGAAAGCGCGAAAGTATGTCCTGACAGAAAGCATGGAAGGTTTGTATGCGGATCGGATACAGGCTATGCATCAATTTCTCATAGAGACCGCAAGCAACAGCTTTGGTGTTTTTATTGATATCACAACCAATGAGCCGTAACAGCGCCTCCAGCGCATCATTATCTGCTATGGCCATTTCAAACAGGCGCTGGTTGAGCCGGATTTGCATTTCGCCAGCAGCTTTTCGGGTAAAAGTCAGGGCGATAATATTACCCGGCTCAGCGCCTTCAATGAGCAGACGTACGATACGTGTGATTAATAACCAGGTTTTACCGCTACCTGCAGAAGCAGATACGGTAGCATTGAGCGCCGGGTTGCAGGCGTCGAGACTGTTTGTGGTAGACATGGTGGCAGTTTATAGTGACAATCTCACATGCTCAATCATATCCTTATTTAATTCGCGATGGTCAGGTGTTAAAGTAGCCGGATTGCAGCGTAAATAATGTCGCATACAAAGATTTTACAATTATTGATAAAAAATATTCCTATAATACCGGTCCCATATAACATTAATAATCAGGGTGTGTAGTCCAACATGAGTAAATATGATGCCTCGTCCATTGAGGTATTAACTGGTCTTGAGCCGGTTCAAAAAAGACCTGGCATGTATACCGACACCAGTCGGCCAAATCATTTAGCACAGGAAGTCATCGATAACAGTGTTGATGAAGCCATTGCCGGCCACGCCAGCAAAATCGATGTGGTATTGCATAAAGATGGTTCGCTTAGCGTCACTGATGATGGCCGCGGCATGCCTGTCGATATACACCCGGATGAAGGTATTCCCGGCGTCGAAGTCATTTTGACGCGATTACATGCCGGCGGTAAATTTTCCAACAAAAATTATCAGTTTTCAGGTGGTTTGCATGGTGTTGGTGTCTCAGTGGTGAATGCACTGTCATCTCAAGTGGATGTGGAAGTGCGTCGCGATGGTAACGTTTATGAAATGGCATTTCAGCATGGTGCAAAAACCAGCAAACTGAAAAAAACCGGTAGCGTTGGCAAACGTAATACGGGGACCAAAATTCGTTTCTGGCCGGAGAAAAAATATTTTGATTCAGCGACGTTTTCAATTCCCAAATTAAAACACGTGTTGCGCGCCAAAGCGGTGTTGTGCTCGGGCTTACAGGTCAGCTTTATTGAAGAAAAGTCGGGCGAAAAAGAAAACTGGTGTTATGAAGGCGGCCTGGCTGATTATTTAGGTGAAAATTTATATGAAAGGGAATGTATGCCGGCAGAGCCGTTTGTTGGCAGCATGGCAAGTTCGACCGAGGCCGTTGACTGGGCACTGACCTGGCAGGTCGAAGCCGGTGAGTTAATTACCGAGTCTTATGTCAATCTAATTCCCACAGCGCAAGGCGGTACTCACGTTAATGGTTTGCGCACCGGCTTAACCGAAGCACTGCGTGAGTTTTGCGAGATCCGTAGTTTATTGCCGCGTGGTGTCAAATTAAGCCCTGAAGATGTCTGGGATAAAGTCTGTTATGTACTTTCAGTGAAACTGGCTGATCCACAGTTTTCTGGCCAGACCAAAGAGCGTTTATCGTCACGTGAATGTGCAGCTTTTGTTTCTGGCATAGTAAAAGACGCGTTTAGTTTATGGCTTAACCAGCATACCGAGGCCGGTGAATCCATAGCCATGCTGGCGATTGAAAATGCACAAAAGCGTTTGCGAGCCGGAAAAAAAGTTGTTCGTAAAAAAGTAACCACAGGTCCCGCCTTGCCGGGCAAGTTATCCGATTGTTCAACGCAGGATTCGACGCGTTCAGAACTGTTTCTGGTGGAAGGTGATTCTGCTGGCGGCAGTGCGAAACAGGCACGCGATAGAGAGTTTCAGGCCATCATGCCGCTGCGCGGAAAAATTCTTAATACCTGGGAAGTTGAACCGGATCAGGTACTGGCATCGCAGGAAGTCCATGATATTTCGATCGCTATCGGTGTTGAGCCCGGCTCGTCTGATTTGAAAGAACTGCGTTACGGGAAAATCTGTATTCTGGCGGATGCGGATTCTGACGGTTACCACATTGCAACGCTGTTATGCGCCTTGTTTCTCAGGCATTTCAGACCGCTGGTTGAAGCCGGGCATATCTATGTTGCGATGCCGCCACTGTTTCGTATTGATGTTGGTAAAGAAGTTTATTACGCGCTGGATGAAGCAGAAAAGCAGGGTGTGCTTGACCGTATTGAAGCTGAAAAAACGCGCGGCAAGATTTCAGTGACTCGATTTAAAGGCCTCGGCGAAATGAATCCGATGCAACTGCGGGTGACCACCTTATCTCCCGACACACGACGATTAGTACAGCTAATACTGGGTGAAGGTAACAACAGTAATCTTATGCTGGACATGCTGCTGGCGAAAAAACGCGCGGGTGATCGCAAAGCCTGGCTGGAAAAGAAAGGGGCCTTAGCCGAGGTATAACAACCATTAATGTTAACGTGAAAAATTGTAACAAAGCATTTTTTTACGTTAGCAACTCGTCGAGTTGCAGCAGATGAATAAAATTAATAACTAATTCGCAGCAAAAGGTTTCAGTGGATGCTAAATCTGTTTCAGTTCGAATGAATTTAAAACCTACCTAACTTATAACTAACACTTTTTTAAATATGAGCTCACAATCAGAACTAGAATTCGAAGGTATCGAAAAGCTTCCTTTATCCGAATTTACCGAACGTGCATACCTGGATTATTCCATGTATGTCATTCTGGATCGCGCTTTGCCTTTTATTGGCGATGGTTTAAAACCAGTGCAGCGTCGCATCATCTATGCCATGTCTGAATTAGGTTTAAGCGCATCTTCCAAACATAAAAAATCGGCACGCACCGTGGGTGATGTTCTGGGTAAGTATCATCCGCATGGCGACAGCGCCTGTTATGAAGCCATGGTGTTAATGGCGCAGCCATTTTCCTACCGTTATCCACTGGTCGACGGGCAGGGTAACTGGGGCGCACCGGATGACCCTAAATCTTTTGCTGCCATGCGTTATACCGAATCGCGTCTGGCACAATATTCTGAAGTGCTGCTCAGTGAGCTGGGTCAGGGCACGGTTGACTGGAAACCAAATTTTGATGGCACCATGGACGAGCCAGAAGCCTTACCCGCCAGGTTGCCTAATGTTTTATTAAATGGTGGTACTGGCATTGCGGTGGGTATGGCAACGGATATATTGCCGCATAATTTGAAAGAGGTTGCCAGCGCCTGCGTGCGTTTGCTGGAAAGCCCCAAGTCCACTGTTGAGGAACTTTGCGAGCATATTCAGGGACCGGATTTTCCGACTGAAGCAGAAATCGTAACCCCTAAAAAAGATATTCTGGCAATTTATCATAGCGGTCATGGCGGTATTCGTCAGCGCGCCTGTTATGAAATGGAAGATGGTGCGGTGATCATTACCGCCTTACCTTACCAGGTCTCCGGCAACAAAATTCTGGAGCAAATCGCGGCGCAAATGATAGCGAAAAAATTACCGATGGTTGAAGATTTACGTGATGAATCCGATCATGAAAATCCAACACGGCTGGTCATCATGCCACGTTCCAATCGCGTCAACATTGAAGAACTGATGGCACACCTGTTTGCTACCACTGATCTGGAGCGTAGTTACCGTGTCAACATGAATGTCATCGGCATCGATGGCCGGCCGCAGGTTAAAGATTTACGTTCGCTGTTAGAAGAATGGCTGAAGTTCAGAACAGTGACTGTGCGTCGTCGCCTGCAATGGCGATTAGATAAGGTTAATAAACGTCTGCACATACTCGATGCTTTATTGATTGCATTTTTAAATATTGACGAAGTGATTGCCATTATTCGTGAAAATGATAAACCGAAACCGGTATTAATGGCACGTTTCAAAATCAGCGATATTCAGGCAGAAGCGATCCTTGATTTAAAACTGCGTAATCTGGCAAAACTCGAAGAGATGAAAATTCGGGGTGAGCAAAGTGAACTTGAAGAAGAGCGTAAACAGTTAGAAAAAATACTGGGATCGGCCACACGGTTGAAGACATTAATTCGAAAAGAAATAATCGCTGATGCAGAAAAATACGGCGATGATCGTCGTTCGCCGATTGTTGAACGTGCTTCCGCGCAGGCACTTGACGTCACCGCCCTGATTTCCAGCGAGCCAGTCACCGTTGTGTTATCCAGCAAAGGCTGGGTGCGTTCTGCCAAAGGCCATGAAATTGATCCGCAAAAACTCAATTATAAAGCGGGCGATGCCTATCAGGCGTCTGCACCGGGAAAAAGTAATCAAATGGCGGTGTTTCTGGACTCCAGTGGTCGAGCTTATACTTTGCCTGCGCATAAATTACCTTCGGCCAGAGGGCAGGGTGATCCATTAAGCAGTTACTTTACGCCAACACCGGGCGCACATTTTGTCGGCGTAGCAATAGGGGATCCGGATGATCTTTACCTACTGGCGAGTAATTTTGGTTACGGTTTTGTTGTTCGGCTGGGTGATATGCAGGCCAATGCAAAAAAAGGTAAAGCGGTACTGAATGTGGGTAAACAGGCGGTCGCTTTACCACCGGTTAAAGTGAGCAGTGTTGAAACGGATCAAATAGCTGCAGTCAGTTCTGCCGGTCATATGCTGATAACACCAGTTGAGCAACTTCCGCAAATGGCAAAAGGCAAGGGAAATAAGATCATCAATATACCGGCAAAACTTTTAAAAACAGGTGAGGAATTTGTGAGTGCAATCACTGTCGTACCTGAAGGTGGCAAACTGGTGGTGCATTCGGGTAAAAAATACAAAACCATGAAAGCGGCAGAACTGGAAGCTTACGCCGGAGAGCGGGGGCGTCGCGGACTGAAACTGTCGCAGGGTTATCGTATCGTTGATCTGCTAGTTGTTGAATAGTTATCGACTCTTACTTGAAGATTTAAAATATAACACCATTATAATTTTTACCGCAGAGACGCGGGGGAACGCTGAGTTTATTGTGGTGCAATTGCGGCGCAACTAAAACTTGAAATGTGTTTTCCCAGCGTCCCCACGTTTCTGCGGTGAAATTCTTCTGATATACATGTACGAGGTTTCAATGAAACGCATTGCTTTGTTTTTGTTAACGAATCTGGCTGTAGTGGCAGTGTTAAGTATTGTGCTTAACTTGCTCGGCATAGAGTCTATTCTTGATGCCAATGGCGTTGATTTGAATTTGCAGGCGCTATTAATCATGTCTGCCGTAATTGGTATGACTGGCTCGTTTATTTCACTGGCGATGTCCAAGTGGTCAGCCAAGCACATGACCGGCGCGCAGGTTATTACACAGCCGCAAAATAAAACGCAACAATGGTTGTTGCAAACCGTTGAAAGACAGGCATCACAGGCTGGTATTGCCATGCCAGAGGTGGCAATTTATCAGTCACCAGATGTGAATGCGTTTGCCACAGGCATGAGTCGAAATAAAGCGCTGGTTGCTGTTAGTACGGGATTAATTGAGCAGATGAAAATGGATGAGACTGAAGCTGTGCTTGCGCATGAGGTTAGCCATGTTGCCAATGGCGATATGGTTACGCTGGCATTGATTCAGGGTGTTGTAAATACCTTTGTTATTTTTGCATCACGCGTTGTCGGTCATATTATTGATCGTGTGGTACTTAAAAATGAGCGCGGTCATGGTATCGGTTATTTTGTTTCATCGATAGTCGCACAAATTGTTTTTGGTATATTGGCCAGCACCATCGTGATGTATTTTTCCCGGGTAAGGGAGTTTAAAGCCGACGCGGGTGCTGCTGAACTTGCGGGCAGTCAGAAGATGATAGCAGCGTTACAGCGATTGCAGGCGATTCATCAACCATCACGTTTACCGGAACAGATGGCTGCATTTGGTATTAATGGTGGTTTTGCCGATGGTTTTAAAAAGCTGTTTTTAAGTCATCCGCCATTGGATGAGCGTATCGCGGCTTTGCGGTCTCGCTAATATTGTCAATCGAAAATATATGTCGTCTGAAAATTGAGTTTTCAGTCGGCATATTTATTTATTGCCGTTTTGTTTAGGTATCGACTGACGGTGTCTGCTTAACCGGACATATCCGTAAAGTCATAGTCCATGGTCGCTGCTGGTTCCTGCAGGAAGTAACCTTGAATGAAATTAACACCCATGCCCCATAGTAGGGATAAGCTGCTGGCGTCAGGCACATGTTGTGCGATGGTGAGTTTGCCTAACTCGGCCGCCTGTTCTGCAAGAATTTTAATTGATTCCTGATTCTGCGGATTATCAGCCAGGTTTTCCATAAAGCTTTTTTCCATTCTGACATAGTCAACGTGGATATGATCAAGCAGCTGGAAGGCATTGCTGCCGGTACCGAAGTCATCTAGTACAAAACCACATTGAAGGGCTTTAAGTTTATGTGATAGAGTTTTTGTATTTTTTAAATTGGTGACTGCGACGGTTTCCTTGACTTCGAAGTTTAAAGTGTTCGCTGGAATCTGTTTTTCTTTTATTTGATAGCTTAACCAGTCGATCAATGTATCATCTTTAAGTGATGAGGCAGATAGTTTAATGAAGAAACGCGTGTGTTTGCCTTCTTTTTCCCTGTTACTGAATTCCTGTAGTGTTCGATACAGTACCCAGCGATCAATAGCGATAGACATGCCAATACGTTCAGCTGCAGGCAGGAAATCCTGCGGCATAATGAGCTGGTCGTTTTCTTTGTCTTCTAATCTAATAAATACTTCATATCGCTCATCTGTATCACCATGCAAACTAACGATGGGCTGGTAGTGCAGAATGAATTTATCATTCTTCAGTGCGTCTGTGAGTTGTTCTTTGTACTTGGCATCAACTTCGTGTCGTGTCAGTTCACCTTTGTCAGGCACATAGATGTGGATTTGATTGGCACCTTTTTCTACTGCAGAGACTAATGCTTTTTCTGAGCGTGCCAAAACATCATTATATTCAGGTGAGTCACTGTCAATAAGTGCGATACCAATAGAGCATGTGGTATTGATATTCGAATCATTTATCTTGGTTTCAAGCTCAGAAATATTTTTCTGAAGATCGACAGCATATTTTTCGATATTATCTTTGTTGTAATCAATGGCGATTAAAGCAAAGCTGTCATGCGAATATCGGGAGAGAATGTCATCATCCCCTACAGCATTGTTTAATACATTCGCAACCTCAACGATATACTGGTCTGATTCAATAACGCCTACCGAATTTTTAATTCCATCAAAATTATCAATTTGTATTTCCAGCAAAGCGGCGGTGTATTTACCTTTTTCACAATCTCCAATAGTGGACTCAAGTTGTTCAATAAAGTGCTGACGGTTAAATAGACCGGTTAACTGATCTTTTTGACTGAGTAGTTTTATCTGTCGTTCAAGTTCTTCAGAACTTGCATCTTCCTTACGAATAATAATCTGTACGCAGGGTTCACCTTCAATTTGAGCAGGTGAAAATTCCATTTCACCACTAAACTCTTCGCCATCTGGTTTTTGTAAATTAGTATCGAGTTTTTCTATGCCTTCGTGATTTTTTGTGTAATTACGCAAAAAACTTTTAAATTCATCGCGGCTTTCTGCTCTAACTATGTCTAGAATGGGTAAACCTTCAAGATCATCAGACTCCTCGATGCCAAATAATTCCAGGTATGACTGGTTTGAATACACATGCATGCCTTCATGTATGTAAGCAATTGCGTCACGAGAACTGTCGAGTAATGAAGTACAGCGTGTTTCTGACTCATTATAAGCTTTTTTATATTTTGCAATTTGTCTGGCGCTAATTAAAGATTGATACTCACGTGCAATAATTAGTAACAGGTGGTCGATATTGTCAAAGTTAGCAGCATCTACCGCGCCTGCTCTCATGGCGGCAACGACATCTGGCTGTTCGTTTTTATTAACCGCTATAACTCGACAACTTGTTGTTTTTTTATCTTTTTGCAGGCAGTCGATAGTTTGTTTAAGAGAAATTAACTCCATGCCCTCAAAATAAATAATTAAATCGGGAGTTTGAGCGGCCAAAGCTTCAAGCAGGTCTTCGTCGTCTTCAACGCGCGTTGATCTGGCTGTGTATCCTGTTGTTCTTAATCTGCTGATAATTATTTCTTCACTATCAAAAGAATCATCAATAACGATTAAGTTAATTATTTTATCTTCCACTTAAGGTATCCAAACTTTCTGAAATAGTTGATTCAGAGAAATGTTTTATAGTGACGTCCAGAGTTCATCAAAGTCGTCTTTGTTTTTTGTTGCTTCTTCTTTTTTCACCTGTTTTTTTATTCGCTGAACTTCATCAGTGTTTTTATAGGTGAATTGTGTGAAAGAGCCCGTGTGTTCTTTAGTTTCGCCTAAAGTTATATTGAGTTTGTTTTCTAAAATCTGAACAAGAAGTTTATCATTTGTTTTAAATGCATGTGCAGGCAAAATAGTGCTAGATGCCTGGTTCAATGCTTTTATTCCTGGCAATACTAAACAATCGAATGGGACTTCATTCGGGCGATTAACACGTTGCGCTGTTGCCGGTAAAACTTTTGGTGATAACACTTGAACGCCGATTTCAAGCCCGTATTTCTGAGTAAATTGCATCCAGCGAATAACGCCGATACGCCATTCAAAGTTATTTTTTACGTCGAATTCCTGCAGTGCAATTATTTCACCGATTTGTGCTTTTGATGTATCGTCGGAATTCCAGCGTAGACAATAACCACCAGCACTGATATTGACGGCTTCCCAGTGTGAGTCAGCATCTTCATGCCATGATCGGATCTTGTCTTCATTGGCGAGCAGTTGTTCATTTTCATAGGTCTGGGTCAGTGCACGGCCTTTTGCGACCATGTCCCAGGAGTTATTTTCCTTGGCGCCTATCTCGGTGTGTGTCATGTAACCACTAAGATCATTCTTTTTGTGATTACTCATTGTCTCCAAGGTGAAGCCAGGATCCTGTTTTGCGGCAGCTGAGGTACGTACAAAACCTGACCTGGTGTCGACCGTGTTTTCTTTTTTATTTGAGGCACGAATCGCCTTAGCGACTCGAGATAAACCAATGGCAACATTAATGTGTCCATGACGTTCAGCTCGAGAGAATCGTCGTTTTGCGCTGTCGCCCCATGCATTAACCAGAGCATTCAATGTTTCTATTGGTATGGTATCGCCAACAGCAAGTTTCTGTTTTTGATTGTTTTGTTCTGCTATCAAACTCTTTACATACGAGACTAATTCGCTGGTATCCAGCGTGCGAGTAGTAATGTTATCAGCAAGATCTTCTTTGCTCAGGTAGTTTGGTGGTGAATCTTCGTGGATTCGAATACTGAAAACGTGGTCAATTTGTTTTTCTGTGGCCTCACGTTGTATGTTTGCGTATTTTGACCATTCAAACAGTTCTTTGTAAATCCGTTCGCTATCGCGTTGTCTTAAGGCGGTGGGACGCGCCAGGATAAACAGTAGAATTTGTTTATAACTATTTTCAATGGTAATTTTTTCTGGTTTTTTTTCAGTGTCGACAACAATGTTGTCGGTGAGGTTTTTACTTTCAGCAAAGATGTAAAGTTGATGTACGTCATGCCATAGATTTTTAGGGCAGTGTGCATAAACTTCACTTGAGCGTAATAACATTTCAGACAGGTAATTGATTGCCCGACATATAGCAATGCTCAGTGTTTTATCGTCGATTTTTGTATCAATTTCATTGGCCGCTTCATAAGCAATAATTTCGTAGCCGTAAACTAATTCTTGTAATAATGACT
>Ga0316201_10004417_pt1 | contig 10612 bp, 10 predicted proteins | sample CS6wburrow_MG_FD_204516 | JGI IMG/M metagenome (GOLD analysis project Ga0316201, IMG submission 204516) | Coastal sediment microbial communities from Delaware Bay, Delaware, United States - CS-6 worm burrow | ecosystem: Environmental > Aquatic > Marine > Coastal > Sediment | place: USA... | reverse complement strand
TGGCTCCGTGTTTCAATGTAACAACAGGTTTTGAATCGTTAACTATTGCGTCTGCAAAGGTCTCTAATTCGTCTAATATGGCATTGTTTGGCTCTATATTAGGATTTTCGAAATATATCTGTTTCCGAACACCTTCGGCATTCTGCAAGATCATGGCAAACTCATCGGGATCATCAGGAACGTCCTTCATTCTTACCACTTCACTTTTTTTGGTTAGAAAATCAACAGAGATATAAGCATCTTTTTGAAAGAAACGAGATTTTCTCATATTCTTTAAGGATATTCTACTTGCTGTTAAATTTGCAACGCAGCCATTTTCAAACTGAATTCGTGCATTCGCAATATCGGGGGTTTCACTGATCACCGAAACACCACTCGCATGAATTTTTTTAATTTTTGATTTCACAACACTCAATATAATATCAATATCATGGATCATTAGATCGAGCACTACAGGAACATCTGTCCCTCTCGGGTTAAATTCAGCCAACCTATGTGTCTCAATAAACATGGGTTCATTGATCATATGTTTTACGGCAGTAAAAGCAGGATTAAAGCGTTCTACATGTCCAACCTGTCCTTTTACATGATGAACACTTGCCAGTGTTTTCAATGCCTCTGCTTCGGTTACCGTATTTGTAATGGGTTTTTCAATAAAAATATGACGTCCTTTTTCAATAGCTTCTTTAGCACAATCGAAATGGGAAAGTGTAGGAGTAACGATATCGACAACTTCAACGGCATCAATAAGTTCTGAGACTGATTCAAAATATCTGTAACCAAACTCTTCTGCAACTTTTTTGGCGTTTTCGTTATCTTGATCATAGAAACCTATTAAATCATATTTTGTCGATTGCTGCAATAATTTTAATTGGATTTTCCCCAGATGACCGGCACCTAAAACACCTACTTTTAACATAAAGAAAGATTTTAGGCAAATGTAACAAATAACCCTTTTTTAATTGTTTTTTTACTGAAATATTTAATTACTTTGGATTTCAGAAGATGAGAGATCTACCAAAACATAAAGGGCTTCGAAATCAGTTGGTTAAAATAATTAAAGCCAAAGGAATTAAAAATAAAAAAGTACTCGATGCTATCTCAAAAGTACCGAGGCATTTGTTTATGGATTCGGGATTTATAGATTTTGCATATAAGGATCAGGCTTTTCCCATTGCCGCCAATCAAACTATTTCCCAACCTTATACAGTAGCCTTTCAAACGGAATTGTTAGAGATAGAAGAAGGCGATAAAGTATTGGAAATTGGCACCGGATCGGGTTACCAAACCGCTGTATTAATTACATTAAAAGCAGAAGTTTATAGCATAGAACGCCAAAAAGAATTGTATGAGAAAGCCAAAAAATACCTACCCAAAATAGGATATGTTGCAAAAAAATTAAGTTTTGGCGATGGATATAAGGGATGGCCTACTTATGCGCCCTTCGATAAAATTTTGGTTACTGCCGGGGCTCCCGAGGTTCCTAAAGCCTTATTAAGTCAGTTAAAAATAGGGGGCAGGCTGGTAATTCCTGTTGGCGATGACATACAGATCATGACAGTTTATATCAGAACAACTGAAAAAGAGTTCGAAAAACACGAATATGGTGAATTCCGCTTTGTTCCGATGCTAAAAGAGAGTGAGAAATAGTTTTTAAGTGGTCCCATCTCGAGAAAGGAAGGCTTTCTGTGTCACCCAGGTGCAGTCGGGAGGAATTTACAATTTAAAGTTCTTGATTTTATTGATGATCAAACCGCTTTCAAGCTTAAATCCATATTGTGAACCGAGTGTGTTAAAGCACCCGAAGAAATAAAATCTACACCACATTCTGCATAAGCCCTTAATGTTTGTTCATTGATACCACCAGACGATTCCGTGAGGCATTTATCACCAATCATAGCGACGGCTTTTTTGGTGTCTTCAAAATTAAAATTATCGATCAATACCCTATACACACCTTCTGACTGCAGTATTTCTTCTATCTCCTCAAGGTTGCGGGCTTCTACTATGATCTTAAGATCCCGATGGGTGGCTTTCAAGTATTTTTTAGTTTTTTGAATGGCCTTGGTAATGCCACCTGCAAAATCAATATGGTTGTCTTTTAACATGATCATATCATAGAGTGCAAACCGGTGATTTTCACCACCACCTATTTTAACAGCCCATTTTTCCAAAGCTCTAATTCCGGGAGTTGTCTTCCGCGTATCTAGGATTTTTGTTTTGGTGCCTTCTAATAGATCTGCAAATGATCTCGTTTTAGTTGCAATGGCACTCATTCGCTGCATAGCATTCAATACAAGACGTTCGGCTTTTAATATTGATTGAGAATTTCCTTCAATGTAAAAAACTATATCGCCATGTTTTACTTTTTCACCATCATGTATACGTATGTCTATTTTTAAGTCCTTGTCGACTTCCGCAAAGACAAGCTTGGCAAATGCAACACCAGCAATAATACCTTTATCTTTTACTAATAATTTGGCCTTTCCGGTGGCTGATGTTGGAATACAAGCTAATGAACTGTGGTCTCCATCGCCTACATCTTCCCGAAGTGCATTGTTAATAATGATATCAAGTTCAGTTTTAAATTGTGCTTCGCTGATCATATATAAACTATTTGTGGAGCAAAAATAAGTTTTATATTTACTGTGTGAAAATAAAATTGCTAGCCATAGGAAAAACAGATGATAAGCGTTTGCAAGAGCTCATTGTAGAATTTCAAAAACGTTTAAAACATTATATAAAATTTGAGATTGAGATTATTCCCGACCTTAAAAGAGTTAAAAATATAACTGTAGATCAGCGAAAACAAAAGGAGGGAATGCTTATCTTAAATAAAATAGATGCAACCGACCAGCTCATCTTGTTAGATGAAAAAGGGCATCAATTCCGGTCAATAGAATTTTCGAGATTTTTGCAAAAAAAAATGAATTCTGGCATTAAACAACTTGTTTTTACTATCGGTGGGCCATATGGGTTTTCTGATGAAGTATATCAAAAGGCACAGGGTAAAGTGTCATTATCTAAAATGACCTTTTCACATCAAATGATACGACTTTTTTTGGTGGAACAGTTATATAGGGCATTTACCATCATAAAGAACGAACCCTATCATAATGAATAGTGTTTAAATTTTAGCAAGTGCCTGTTCTATATCCCAGATAATGTCTTTGGCATTTTCTACCCCAATAGACAACCTTATTAGCTTAGGGGTTATTCCCATTCTTTTTCTGTGTTCAGGGTCAACACCCGCGTGTGTCATAGTGATTGGATGTTCTACCAAGCTTTCGGTACTTCCAAGGCTAACCGCCAGTTTAAACAGTTTTAAATTATTTAAAAATATAAATGCCTCTTTTTCTCCACCTTTAATATCAAAAGATACCATAGCCCCCGGCTTTTTACATTGCTTTTTATAAATATCGTATTCCCTGGTTCCTTCTTTTAATAAACCCAAAAAGTTCACTTTTTCGACTTTGGGATGACCATCCAAAAAAGCAGCTACCTTTTTAGCATTCCTCGTTTGTTGAGCCAGTCTTACTTTTAAGGTTTCCAAACTTCTTAATAGTAACCAGGCAGTGTTTGGACTTAACATATTACCCAAGAATGTGCGTAGGGTTTTCACGCGTGCAATAACATCATTATTACCTAATACGGCACCTGCAATCAGATCACTATGGCCACCTATATATTTCGTAGCAGAATACATTACGATATCAGCGCCAAACTTTAGAGGATGTTGCCAAATCGGACCCATGTATGTATTATCGACAGCAAGCAGTACTTCTTTTTCTTTAGTACTAAAATGCCTTGCGATATTTTTATAACTTTCAATGTCTACAATATCATTGGTAGGATTGGCAGGAGTTTCAATAAATAGCATTGCTAACTTATCGGCTTTTCCGGTTTTTGTGATCATTTTTATAATTTCTTCTTCACTTTCATCGGGGTGCACACTTAAAACATGAACACCAATTTTTGTTAAAAAATGTTCAATAAAATGATCGGTGCCGCCATATAATGGATTACCATGCACGAGCAAGTCACCAGGATTCAAAAACTCTAATAGTACAGTACTGATAGCCGACATACCACTTTCGAAAACTGCACATTTTTCTGCCTTATCCCATAAACATAACCTGTTCTCTAAGATCTCAAGATTTGGGTTGTTGATACGGCTATAGATCAAGCCTAATTCTTCGGATGGTCCCTGATCTCTTAATCCGTAAGCAATTTCAAAAAATGCCTTACCTTCTTCTGCCGTTTTAAAGGCAAAGGTTGAAGTTTGAAAAATGGGACACTTAACAGCACCTTCAGATAATTCGGGTTTATACCCAAAGCTCATCATCAAACTTTCTGGCTTATATCTATGTTTGCTCATAATTTATTATTTATCATATAAAAATAATCATTTTAGTTATATATTCCTAAATAAGTTAAAATAACAGATAATAAATCTTTATTTAATAAAAAAATAGAATATAATACTTTTTTATTTATATTTAACCTTTAATTATAGAATAAAATTCTGCCAAATGATCGACGCTATCGACAGATCTATTTTACGGATGCTTCAGCAACATAGTAAAATGACCATCAAAGAAATTGCAGGTAAATTAAATTTAACCGCCAGTCCTATATTCGAACGAATTAAACGATTGGAAAAGGAAGAATATATCACCTCATACAGAGCGGTTATTGACCGGAAAAAGATTGGATTATCTTTATTGGTCTTTTGTAATATTTCACTCATCCAACATGAAGCTACTTCTATTAAAAAATTTGAAAAAGATATTCAACAATTTCCAGAAGTTATAGAATGCTATCATATCGGGGGTATGTCTGATTATTTGATAAAGGTGGTTGCGAAAGACATGGACACCTATCAGCATTTCGTGGCCAAAAAATTAGCTTCTGTCGAAAATATTAGGCAAGTTCAAAGTTCTTTTGTGATGACTGAAGTAAAATCTACGGCAGATCTTCCTATTTCTTAATATTGGTAATTTTCACTCAAAAAGCTGCACCATAGATCCATAAGATTCAATCCTTGCAGCTTCCTTAGAAATATAGAAATGAATTTCTTCGTTACGCTCATCCTTGTGAATAAAGAGTAAGAAGGTATTTCCATTATTGGCAGAAATAGGCCCTTTAATAATTATATGTTCAAAAATGGCTGTCTCTTCAACGCCATTTATTTTAAAGAGTATTCGTTTTTTTTGATCGTCTATGGTAAGTGATGTCCTTACCTTGTCCTTCGTATCCAAGACCATCAACTTTTTTGCTTCATTGTAGGTATAATATTCCCGGCTTCTATAGTTATAGACCGACTGTGCCATGGTTTGTACGCCATAACAAAATAAGATGATCAAAATAAGTCTAGCTCTCATAATCCCCCTTTTTAGATTAATGATCTATAAAGTTATTAAATTATTTTAAAACAGCATATTTTAAGCTTAAATGAGTTCATCCTCTTAAACTAAAAAAGACTCAATATTGAGTCTTTTTTAGTTTGTTAATCGAAAAAAAGTTTATTTATTATTCACAGTCTACGTCTTCGCCCGCACCATTCCAGCAGTGCCAGTTGGTGTCATTAAAAAAATCTGGAGCCATTACTTGGCCGTTAAAGCTTGTCCTGTCCCATTCAATATTAACATCAACGAATTTATTTAAATTATGATCAAAGGCATGGATATTATAAAAAGCATCCAATTCTCCCGTTTGTAACCCGTAGTTAATATAACTGTTCTTAAAAGTATCTGTATTTCTATTATCATCTAGATCTCTTACATATGTATATTTAATGTCACCTATTTCTTCATTATCAATTGACCAATCAATTCTCAACATATTTTCCTGAAAGGCAGCACTATGGTTTAAAACCCAATTTCCCCTTTGTCCGTCAATTTGTGACGCTCCTGTAAACCATAAGAATTCATCAAAGGAATCTATACCTTTCTTAGTGACATACATTTCCCAAATCACCTCATCTCCCGCCAATTCTCCGGTAAGTCTTGCTGTATACTGGCTAGTAAAGCCTGCAACGGCATAAGCCCATTGCCATTTTGCATTACCCAGATATACAGGTTTATGCGAAAAAGCTGTTTTAAAAGAAGCAACCGGCACGGCTAAGGTGGTAAACAACGCTGTATTCCAAACACCTACTACAACTCGCGAATACAGCCAATGATTGTTAGCTTGAGCCGTCGCGGATTTGCCATAAATGGCATTCGCCTGATTGTCGTCAAAATCTTCAAAATCCATTGCCATAGACGAATAGGGTGGTAGGTCTGGGGCGGTCTCACCCTCATTAGAATTATCGCATGCAGCGGTAGATATTAATATTACAGTAAGCAATAGCCAAAAACTTTTCATTTTTAAATCCATAAGATAACTTGCTTTAATTGAACGTATAACAATATGTGCTAAACGATAAATCGGATGCTTTAGTATAGCTATGTATGATATTTCAGCTTAAATATTTATACCGAAGATTCATCAAGAATCATAAAAAACAATGATATAAATGATCTCAAATAATTTTTATTCGAAAAATGTCTAATTAGGACATTATTATTTTTTCAACTTTAGGCTTATAGCTACCCCACCACCTTCTGCCAAAATAAACGATGCATTCGACTCTTTAGTGATCACCGTTTTTTCTATACCATAACTGGTCGGATTATTTTTATAATGTGCATTGGGTGCATCTCGATAAATAATGGCGTCATATGCTTTTCCCTCTTCTAAAAAATCAAAATTAACGAATATTTCTCTACGCTTTTCGTCAGTAATTCCACCTACAAACCAGTTGCCGGTTCCTTTTTCTTCCCTGGCAATGGTCACAAAATCACCAACTTCACCATTAAGCACCACCGTTTGCTCCCAATCAACCCCTACATCCTTAATAAACTGCAATGCCGGATGGTTTTCGTAATTTTCAGGCAGGTCGCATGCCATCTGTATCGGGCTATAAATAACCACATACAAGGCAAGTTGTTGGGCAAGCGTTGTATTAACCTGATTATTCGGTTTTCCTTTAATTTTAATATCGAATACACCTGGTGTAAAATCAATGGGCCCGGCTAACATACGTGTAAAAGCAACTATTGGTAAATGTTCTGGTGGATTACCACCGTCTGTGGCCCACGCATTGAATTCCTGTCCTCGCAATCCTTCCCTTGAGATCTCATTGGGCAAAGTGCGTCTTAAACCGGTAGCTTTAATAGGTTCATGTGCATTGATCGCTATATTTCTTTTCGCCGCTGATTCTACCACTTTTCTGTAATGATTCACCATCCATTGACCATGATGATATTCACCTTGAGGAATTATTTTACCTACGTATCCAGTTTTTACTGAACGAATCCCTAAATGATCCATTAGCGCCTGTGCCGTATCTAATTGCTGCTCATAGGTTCTTGGTGCCGCAGAGGTTTCATGATGCATGATCATTTCTACGTCTTTATCTTTGGCATATTGTACTACTTTTTGCAGATCATAATCAGGGTAAGGCGTAACAAAATCAAAAACGCCTTCACGGTCTTCAAAACCAATCCAATGTTCCCAACCTGTATTCCATCCTTCAACCAGCACCCCTCCAAAACCATTGGCAGCAGCAAAATCTATATAGCGCATGGTGTTTTCTGTGGTGGCCCCATGTTTTCCGTGCGGATTTCCATCATTCGTCCAGGTACCCATATCTTGTGTCATTCCGTAATCCCAGGTAGATTTTCCTACGTGCATTTCCCACCAAATACCTACATATTTTTTAGGTTTGAACCAACTTACATCACCGAGTTTATTGGGCTCATTTAAGTTCAATATCAATTTAGAATCTAAAAGTTCCGTTGCTTTATCGCTAATTTGAATAGTTCGCCAGGGGGTTTTAAATGGTAAGGCACGTTTCACCTTGTGTTGAAAACGATCAGAACCTACCAATCCACTGATCATTCTCAATTGAGTTGTGTCTATCTTTAAGGTCATATCGGCATAATCTGTAAGATTAGCCTCATGAAAACTTAGGTGTAATCCCTCTGAGGTTCGCATAGTGACCGGGGTGTTTACTGCATTTTCAGGAATGTATGATTGTGCTAAATTTGGATGATTTCGTTTCGCAATGGCATTGATCTCAGAAAAAGGGGTAGTGCTATATAAATGTTCATAAATATCCCAATCACCCGGTATCCAAAAGGTAGTATGATCTCCGGTCAATGCAAACTCAGTGTTTTCATCTGTAATCGTTATGCTATCTCTACCTTCCTGAACTAAAAATTCATAACGAAAACCTATCCCGTCGTCATAAGCTTTAAAATGTACATTCATTTTACGGTGGGGAGCTTGCTCTTCTTGTAAATTTATGATGAGCTCATTATAGTTATTATGTACTTCACGCTGCTCGCCCCAAGGCATTTCCCAGGTTTCATTATAGGCTTTACTTGTTTTACCAATGATCTTTAAACCTTTTTGAAGTGATGCCTGATCTTTAAAATCAAAACTCACGGCCGAAGTATCTATGACCATAGTTTCGTTATGTTTTACCATATAATTAGCCGAACCATCCTCATTTAAGAAAAAAGTAATCGAATTGATCTCGGAAGGTGAACTAATACTATGACTTTTATTTTTTTTGCTTGTTGTGCAGTTTGTAAAAGCTGCTAAAAATATTAGTGTAACAAATAAATGATATAAGGTCTTCATAATTACAAATGACTTGGATAGAAAATAAAACGTAAAGGTACTTATTTTGTATGATTTTTGAAGGGTATATCGCGAAATCGATTTGGAGTATTAAAACTTACCGTGTTATTATGGCGGCTTATTTATCAAAGGCATTTTGATATACATCTTGAGTCTTAGGCAGGTTTTTATTCATAAGACGCTGCGACTGTTTTACTGTTAAAGTACTACCGTCTGGACTCCAACCCGGAGGGCCAAAAACATACATGAATCTTTCCTTATAATTTTTCGCATTTTTGACATCTTTCCAGATATTTGAGTATTCGTGGGTTAATATCTTAATCGGATTGTAAGAATCAGGGGGGTGTATTACGCCGTATTCAATATTGATTTCATCATCGAGTTCTTTCCATGTGCCGAAGATCTTATCAAAAATATTAAGATAACCTCCATGGTTCTTATCGAGGTATTCAATATTTCTGGAATGATGCACCTGATGTTGTGTATGTGTATTGATAAATTTTTCAATAAAACCTAATTTAGGAATGTATTTGGTATGCAACTGAAACTGCCATAAGGCTTCAATACCCATACAAATTACCAACATCTCATATGGGAAACCGATAGCGACTATCCATAAATAAAGGAACGGTTTGTAAACAATGGTGAACCATCCGTTTCGGATAGCGGTACCCAAATTATAATTATCGGAAGAGTGATGAACAATGTGGGCTGCCCAAAAAAGGCGTACTTCATGGTTCATTCTATGGAACCAATAATAACTAAAATCATCGAGGATCTGACAGATCAACCAAACATACCATACATATCCGAATGATTCGTAGCCCAGGAAATTGATCCTGACACCATCTACCATTGGGTTACAAAATTCGTAAACTACCTTAAAAATAACGATAGCTGAAACAAGCTTCATTAAAGGAGCGACAAAGATAGAGCCAACTCCCATAGTACTACTAGCGAACAGGTCTTTCCATTCATAAAGTTCGTCATCGCCATGTGTTTTGCTGTAAACAAGCTCTAATAAAATAAAGGCTATAAAACAGGGTACTCCGAAAACCAAAGGGTTTGTAAAATCCAAATTAAGGTATATCTGCTAAGATGCAGTTTTAAAGTTAGGGGAAAGCAGCAATTTAATTTCTATATTATGCCGTAGTTACAGTTGAATAGGTTCCTTGTCTAAATGTAGGTCATCTAACATTTCACGTGTGAATTTAAAATGACCGCGACGTGTAATGATCTTAAACCGATGATCTTTCATTTTAGTAAAAGTATCTAAGAATTGCCATTTAGATTTTAATAGGGTAGGCTCCTCAGATTTAAGGCTTATCTCAAAATAATGTTTAGTACCGTTACGCTCGGCTACAATGTTGGGAGTAATACTTATATCACTTCCCACTTTAAGATATGATTTAGGTGTTTCGTATCCGTCAACTTCGGCTTTGATGTTCTCAAACCCTTTTTTTTCAAGGTAAGTTACGGAGTCTTTTAATAGGGAATCGTTTGTTTTATCTATAGTAGTCATAAGGGCTCAAATTACAACAAATAACTGAATTGGACTAATATAAAGATTTTTTTTACTATTTAATTTATTGTAAATCAATAAATAAACTTAATTTGAGGCGCACCAATAAAGGCTTGGCTTCAGATTACATAATTTTTTTAAACACAACTAACAATCTAGCTGCAGTCTGAAAATATAATTAGACGCAGATAAATGAATACTAATAACAGGCCAATTTTCCGAGTCTTTTATAAACGAATAGGGTGTTGATCCATGTGCATATCAGTCATCATCTCTTGCGTAAATTTAAAATGCCCTCGCCTGGTAATAATTTTAAACCTATAGTCTTTCATTTTTGAAACCGTAGCTAAAAATTTCCATTTAGATTTTAATTGTTGCCGGGCATCCGATTTTACA
>Ga0316201_10004416_pt1 | contig 10613 bp, 8 predicted proteins | sample CS6wburrow_MG_FD_204516 | JGI IMG/M metagenome (GOLD analysis project Ga0316201, IMG submission 204516) | Coastal sediment microbial communities from Delaware Bay, Delaware, United States - CS-6 worm burrow | ecosystem: Environmental > Aquatic > Marine > Coastal > Sediment | place: USA: Delaware... | reverse complement strand
GACGTTGACGATGCAGGTGTCTGTCATCATTGCGGCGCTGGCGTTGATCGGGTTTTTCATCGTCGTTGCTGATCCGGTCGCATTCTGGCAACCGTACATGACGATGTTGGCAGAGCTCGTCAGGCAGAATAATCTGCAGCTGAACACCGAGTTGCTCAGCGCGGAAGTGATGACAGTTTCGGCCGTATTGGCATTTTGGATGCTGTACACGGTTGGTTTGCTACTGGGGTATGCGCTCTACAAGCGTTTGCCGCTGGAAACCGGAGAATTTGGCCGGTTTCGTGATTTGAGTTTTGGACGTGTCATTGCGTTTACTATGGCGCTAACGTCGTTGTTAGCGTTTGTCGTCGACGTGACATGGTTGCAGAATCTCGCGTTCGTGCTGTTCGTGATCTTCTGGATGCAGGGCCTGGCAATTGTGCACTGGATGCACGTGGAAGGACGGCTGCCGCTGGTGGCTGTCATTGCGGTTTACGCGTTGCTGCCGTTTCTGCAGGTATTGCTGATGACGGCACTGGCGGTATTTGGTTACACGGACGCCTGGTTTGATATCCGGCGTCGCCTACGGAAAGCTTAAAAGGTTCGAAAAATGAACGTAATTTTATTGGAAAATGTTGAAAATCTCGGTGGCAGTGGCGATCTCGTCAAGGTCAAGCCGGGCTATGGCCGTAATTTCCTGCTGCCGCAAGGTAAGGCTGCCCTGGCCACTGACGCGAACATGAAGGCCATCCAGGCCCGGCGCGCGGAGCTTGAAAAAGCTGCGGCCGAAGAGCTGGCGAAAGCCGAGACTCGCGCCAAATCGATCAACGGTGTCGAGGTCGTGATCCCGGCGAACGCGGGGAGCGAAGGCAAGCTGTTCGGTTCGGTTGGTCCAATCGATATTGCCGACGCACTGGCCGGCATCCAGGTTGTCGTGGAGCGCGCCGAAGTGCGCATGCCGGATGGCCCGATACAAGAGCTCGGTGAGTTCGTCGTAGGCATTCATTTGCACAGCGAAGTAAACGCGGAAGTAACCGTACGAGTTGTTGCTGCCGAGTGACGGCCGGCTGTGTTACCTTTGAGCCAGGTATGAATTCAGACACTGGCTGGCAAGGGAACTCGTAGGATGGTCCGAGCGTTGGGGGATGGCTACACAGACGCAGGTGCTGAACAGCGCCTCAAGGTGCCGCCCAACTCCATTAGCGCCGAGCAGGCGCTAATCGGCGGCCTCATGCTTAACGCGCAGGCCTGGGACAAAATTGCGGACGTCATCGTTGGCGAGGACTTCTACCGCAAGGATCATCGCGTGATCTTTGAAGCCATTGCCAACCTCGTTGAAGGCGGTAGCCCCTGCGACGTCGTCACGGTTTCCGAGCACCTGGATGGCCGCGGCGAGCTGGATCAAGCCGGTGGCCTCGAGTACCTTGCAACGCTGGCGAATGAGACGGCTGGCGCGGCGAACGCCAGGGCGTATGCAAAAATTATTCGTGAAACATCAACGCTTCGTGCCTTGATCAATGCCGGCAATGAAATAAGCGGCAATGCGTTTACGTCCGGCGAGCGCAATGCGGCGCAAATCGTCGATGAAGCCGAGCGTCTGGTTTTCGAAATTGCCGAGAAGGGCAGCCGTGGCCGCCGGGGCTTCAAATCACTCAAACAGATTCTGCCGGAGGCCGTTGATCGCATCGATCTTCTGCACCAGTCGGAAGGCAGCATCACGGGAATATCCAGCGGCTACCATGAGTTCGACAAGCTCACCGCGGGCTTGCAGGCAGGTGAGCTGGTTATCATCGCCGGTCGGCCATCGATGGGCAAAACTACGTTGGCTTTGAATATCGGTGAGAACGCCGCGATCGGTTCGAAGGTGCCGACGGCGATCTTCTCGATGGAAATGCCTTCGCAGCAGCTGGCGTTTCGCATGATTTCGTCGCTGGGCCGTGTCGATCAGACGCATTTGCGCACGGGCAACTTCCCGGACGAAGACTGGTCGCGAATCAATACTGCAGTGCAGCTGATGTCGGAAGCGCCCATCTTCATCGACGATACGCCGAGCCTGTCGCCGACTGAAATTCGCGCACGGGCAAGACGCCTGCATCGCGAACACGGTCTCGGTCTAGTTATTATTGACTATCTGCAGTTGATGCAGGTCGAGGGCAGCAAGGAAAATCGTGCCACCGAAATATCCGAAATTTCGCGATCGCTGAAGGCGCTTGCGAAAGAACTCGAGGTTCCGGTGATTGCATTGTCGCAGCTCAATCGAAGTGTCGAGCAACGTGCGGATAAGCGGCCCGTGATGTCAGACCTTCGTGAGTCGGGTGCCATTGAGCAGGATGCCGACCTCATTGTCTTCATTTACCGTGAAGAAGTTTATAACCAGGATACGCCGCGAAAAGGTATAGCCGACATCGCGATCGCCAAGCAACGTAACGGCCCTATCGGCGACTTTCCTCTGACCTTTGTCGGGCGCTACACCAAGTTTGAAAACTGGGTACCCGACGCCTATGCGGAAGAGGCGTATCCGTGACGTTCGGAGCACGAGCGCTCATCCGGCTCGGCGCACTCAAACACAACCTCGATATCATCCGTAAAGCCGCACCCGGCTCAAAGGTCATGGCCGTCATCAAGGCAAATGCCTATGGCCATGGAATGGTGACCGTTGCGCAACACCTGACCGACGTCGACGCATTTGCCGTTGCGCGAGTGCCAGAAGCTAATCAACTTCGTGAAAACGGTGTCGGCAAGCCAATCATTCTGTTGGCGGGTTTCGCGGACGAGATTGAACTGGCGATCGCCATGGAGTCGGGCTTCGAGCCCGTGGTTCATTGCCCGGAGCAGGTGGAACTGTTGGAAGCAGCCACCACGGGCTCCGTCACGGTCTGGCTCAAAGTGGATACGGGCATGAACCGTCTGGGATTTCCACCCGAGGACGCCGAAGGGTTCATCGGGCGCTTGCACGCGGCGCCGGCCGTGCAAGAAGTCAGGCTCATGACCCATCTTGCGAGTGCGGATGAATTGCGGTCGTCGATGACATCCGAGCAGCTACGTCAATTCAAGCCGATCATCGACGGATTCGACGGCGCGGTCAGCATCGGTAACACGCCAGGCACGCTCGGTTGGCCGGAGATTTCCGACGCAAAGCAGGAATTCGGATTTCGGGGGGATAACTGGATACGTCCAGGTATTGCGCTGTACGGAATATCGCCCTTTGCTGAGCAAACCGGTGTCGATCTCGGTCTGAAGCCCGTCATGCAGTTCGAGGCGCGACTGATCGCGACGAAATTGCTGCAGAAGGGCGCGCAGGTCGGCTACCGAGGAACCTACACTAGCGACAGGGACACCCGGCTCGGTGTCATATCGGCCGGTTACGGGGACGGATATACCCGTCATTTTCGCAGTGGCACGCCGGTTCTGCTGAATGGCCGCAAAGTGCCGCTGATCGGAAATGTCTCGATGGACATGATTGCGGTCGATCTCGGACCGGATGCTGAAGACGCTGTCGGCAGCGTTGCGACGCTATGGGGGGACGGCCTGCCGGTCGAGGAGGTTGCGCCCTGGGCAGACACAATTTCTTATGAGCTGGTGTGCGGCGTGATGAATCGCGAAGACAGCGAAGTCGTCGATTAGCTCGTGAAGAAGCCCATCTTTACGCCAGCCAGCTGCACAACGTCGTTATCGGCCAGCTTACGCGCCTTGCTGCCTATGGGTTCGCCGTTGACCAGCGGGTAGTCGCCCTCTTTACCGGATTCAACATGGACGACGTAGTAGCCCTCGGCGCGGCGCGTAATGGCCGCAACCTGCACACCAGGGCGGCCGAGTGTCGTCAGCGCCTTGGTCAGTTCCAGCTCACGTCCGGCGAACGCACCGCTCAGTACCTGCAATTTACCCAGCGGCAGGGCACTTGGTGCCGTGGCAGGGTCGATTCCGGTATAGGTGGCTGAAGGACGAAACGTCTCTTTCTTCTCGGGCGCGGGAGCCGCTGGTTTGGGCTTGTCCTCGAGCGCAGCTGCTTCCTCAGGATCGAGTCTTACGGCGGCTGCTGCGTCGGATTGCACGGCCTCTGCGGCCGCTTCTGCGGCGGCAGCCTCGGCCGCCTTTTCGGCCTTCGCGAGCTGGTCGGCATTTTGCTGACCCGCTGGGATGACCATGGTCTTTTCAAACTCGTCCTGCTCAGTCTCATTTTCTTGCTGATCCGAGAAACGCAGCTGGTGATGACCGATCGTAATGACGTCACCATGCTGAAGCGCATGCTTCTTGATCAGCTTGCCATTGACGTAGGTACCGTTGGTACTGTTGAGATCCTCGAGGAATGAATCATTGAGGATATTGATTATGAGAGAGTGATGTCCGCTGACAGCAGGATTATCAATTCTCACATCGTTGTCGGGGAGGCGCCCAATCGTGTAGCGCTCCTTCGTCATGTTGTATTCCGCCAGAACCTGATTGTCCAGACTTAGAAATAACCGTGCCATGTTTACTCGCTCTTAGACCGCTGCATCCCTTATGACCGAAACCACTTGGCAATCCTTGCAAGAAAGCCCTTCTTCGCAGGGAAGGGCTCATTGACCTTTGCAAGCATTACCGAGATGTTGTCTCGCCCGCCGTGGTCGTTGGCCAAGTCAACAAGCTGTTGACCAACTACCTCAAGACTAGCATTAAAAGTACTGATAGTTAAGTGAATATCGTCATCTTCGACCATGTCGGACAAGCCGTCGGAGCACAGCAGATAAAAGTCGTCCGGGAGCACCTCGTGCTCATGAACCTCGACCTCTACAGTCGGCTCTACGCCGAGCGCCCGCGTCACGTAATTACGGTTCGTCGAGCGTTGCGCCTCTTCTTCCGAATAGAATCCGCGATCGACCAGTTCCTGCAGCAGCGAATGATCGAGGGATATTTGCTCGAGTTGGCCGCCACGCAGCCGGTAGGCCCTGGAATCACCGACATGGGCGATGGACACTTTGTTGTCGCAGAACATGCAGGCGACGATCGTCGTTCCCATGCCCTCGCAGTGCGTCTGGCTCTGTGCTGTCTGAAAGATAATCTTGTTAGCTCGGTAAACCGCGTCGCGCAGCACGATTGACTGGCGCATGAGTCCGCTATGCGGATCGATTTCATCGCTTTCTTCGCGGCTGGCGCCAATGGTGGCCAATTCGGTCACGATCTGCACGGCGATGCCGCTCGCGACCTCGCCGGCGTTGTACCCGCCCATGCCATCAGCGAGCACCATCAGGCCGATGTCCGGGGTAGACCCGATCGCATCCTCATTGTGCTCCCGCACACGCCCCGTGTCCGTGAACTCGGCAAAATCGATTTTTCCGCGTAGATTCATATACGGTGTTCTTTATCGCTCATTGTTGACTCTAAGCTAATCTGGCGCAATTCCGTAGTGCTATAGCCATCTCGGCACCGCAGGAAAAGCGGTTTTCGGGCCGTTTCGCCAACGCTTTGGCAAGAATCGCATCGATGCCGGGGGGTATCCCGGCTCGACGGGATGAGACTGGCGCCGGATCTTCAGTGGTTATTTTCGTCATTAGTACTGCGATGTTTGATGCTTTGAACGGTACCTCACCAACCAGTAGCTCGTATAGAGTAACACCGAGCGAAAATAAGTCCGACTGCCCCGTCAAATCTTCTGCACCCAATTGTTCCGGCGACATGTACATCGGCGTGCCGAGAATGATTCCCGTCTTGGTGCGGTTGTTATCTGTCATGCGAGCAACACCGAAATCGCTTATCTTCAGCGACCCGTCTTTCGGATTGTAGAGCAGGTTGGCTGGTTTGATATCACGATGGATAACGCCCTGATTATGCGCGTAGTCCAGTGCCTCGGCCGTTGCGGCACAAAGCTCCAGCGCGCGCTTGGGGGCGAGCAGTCTTTTCGGATCCGTAAAATCCTTCAGCGCAATACCCGGAACGTACTCCATGGCGATGTAGGCAAGACCTTTTTCTTCGCCGGCATCAAATACTGTAATGATATTGGGGTGCGTAAGACGGCCGGCTGATTCGGCCTCTCCGTAAAAACGCAGCCGTGCTTCCTTGAGTTCCTCGTCCTCGAACTCCTTTTCAATGGGTATGGCCTTTACAGCAAGCGGACGGTTGATGCGCGGGTCCTTTGCCAGGTACACGGTGCCCATAGCCCCGCGGCCGATACGACGCTGAATAACATAGCGGCCGAGTCGCTGCGGCGCTCCACCCAGATTCTTGGCTTGTAAGTCGTTATGCGCGTGCCCTGAGTGGGTCCGTTTCATCCACTCGAGAACTGCTTCAGCACGTTCCGGCTTGGCCTCATCCTCGAATGCCAGCGATAGCTTGTACATAACCGCCGCGACGGTCTCAGACGGATTGCAGCGCCTGAATTCCCCAAACGCCGGTTCGAGGCGACCGGCCGAAAGAAAGTCGGAGCCTCTTTGAAACGCGTTCCTTGACACTTTCTTGACGTCTGCAACGAGGAAAACGCTGAGTATGGCGACGCTGGAAAAAATCAGAATGGGACGACCAAGATCGATGCGAACATGTAACCCGAGCAGCAGCAATGCTTCGATCAACAGCAGCGATATCACAGCGGTTACCGCCAGCACAGCGATCTCGTGCCGGTTACGATCCGGCATAAATAGCACCGAGACAATGGCGAGCAGGACAGGCGCCAACCACTCCATGGCTTTGGCCCAGGATGGCGCGATGATCATTTTTTCGTTTTCAATATCGGCGAGGAGCGCAGCCGTTAGTTCCGAATGGGTAACGAACTGTCCCGATGGCAACAAGGCTTCGGCACCAACCAGGGCAGGGTCGGAGTCGACGAAAACGGTCGCGCCGGCAAACATTACATCACCCTCGAGCACTTCGGCGACGCTCAGTCTCTGTAATTCGGTGTAATTGGAAAAATAGATGGCGTCGTCGGAACTCGACAGGCGCGGCGCCGTAGCCGTCGCCGATTCTGTCAGCGCGATCGCCAAAGGCAACGATGGCGACATGACGCCGCCATTCAAATGCCATAGCTCGGAGCGCCGCAGGACACCATCGTTATCGGCATGAATATCGACAAATCCGCTGTGCGTCGAAAAATCAGCAAAGCGATGACGCGAGGGAACAAATACCGGCACACCGCCGATGATTGACTCCACCCATTCAGGCAGCTTGTCGGTCGAAGCAATATCCGGCGGGTGCGTCAGGATTATGCGCTTGGCCTTGGCTTCCTGCAGTTTTTGAACGACCTTGCCATACTCTGCGAGGATTTCGTCCGGGTTCGCTCTTTGCGGGTTAATACTGACGATGTACGCATTGCTCAGAGACTTGCCGGGCAGATTGCCGGCCAGTTGGTCGTATAACAGCCGGTCGGCCGTTACAAACCACTGCGCCAAAGGGCCGTAGACCAGCAGCAACAGCACGCTCACAAAGCCAAGTGCGATCAGGCGGTTGCGTTTTGGGTAGTTTCCCGTCTTCAAGGTAATTCATGTCCCTGTTTTAAGGGCAAAATTATAAGGAATTGGTAGCGCCCGTAATGAGATAGGGTTGGCACTTTTTATGTAATACAGTTTCTGAAGGCGGTGCTATCATTGGCGGCGTCGCACATTGAGCGAATTTAACAATAATCCGCGCGAGCGTCGCGCCATTACTGACTCCAAGACCATAAAACCTCTATATAACAAACAGTTAGCCGTTGGGAGCGTGCTTATTTTGGCCCAAGCTGCCCGCCTGCGGCCAGGCTCGCGCCGGGTCCGGGGGTAGCGAGAGCGTGGCGAAAGCGAAAAAAGCTTATGTTTGCACGGAATGCGGCGCTCACAGCGTCAAATGGGCCGGACAGTGTCCCGAATGCCTGGTCTGGAACACGCTCTCGGAGACGACGTTTTCGGCGCCGGTTTCGGTGGCAAGGTCCGGCGCGCGGACACAACGACTTGACGAGCTGCCCGACGACATGGAGCAACGCCATGGCACAGGATTCGGCGAATTTGATCGTGTACTAGGTGGTGGGCTTGTTCCGGGCGCCGTCGTGCTCTTGGGCGGTGATCCGGGCGTCGGCAAGTCAACCCTGTTGCAGCAGGTCTCGGCCAGCCTGACTGCAGATCTGCCGGTTTGCTATGCAACCGGGGAAGAGTCGTTGCGTCAGATCGGGCAACGTTCACTGCGGTTGGGGCTCGACGCGTCCGCAATGAATCTCCTCGCCAATACTTCGATTGAAAACGTGTTGGAACAGGCCTCGCGCTGTGGTGCGAAAGTGCTGGTTGTCGACTCAATACAGACGATGACCTGCGAGCATCTTCCTTCGGCACCGGGTTCCGTTGCTCAGCTGCGCGAGAGCGTGAGCCGTCTCGTGCAGTTCGCGAAGCAAAACGAGGTTTCTGTATTTGTGATCGGTCACGTCACGAAAGAAGGAGCCATTGCAGGCCCACGCGTTGTCGAACATATGGTTGATACGGTGCTGTACTTCGAAAGTGACCCGGCGAGCCGCTACACGATGATTCGGTCGGTGAAGAATCGCTTCGGTGCGAGTGGCGAGATTGGCGTGTTTGCGATGACCGAGGCTGGTTTTCGAGAGGTGAATAATCCATCGGCGATTTTTCTGTCCCGTGATTCGGTCAACGAACCCGGCAGCATCGTGTCCGTTGCCTGGGAAGGTAGCCGGGCACTGCTTGTCGAGATTCAGGCGCTTGTTGCTGATGGCAATAGCAATTACCCGAAGCGGCTGGCACAGGGTGTCGATCAGAACCGCATTGCGTTGTTGCTCGCGGTGCTGCAACGACATGGTGATCTCGCTATTGGCAACGAGGACGTATTCGTCAACGTGGTCGGCGGCCTTCGCATCGCCGAAACAGCCGTTGATTTGCCGACCTTACTCGCAATTGTTTCGAGTTTTCGTGATCGTGCCTGCGCGGAGCGCCTTATCTGTTTTGGTGAAATAGGCCTTGCAGGTGAGATTCGGCCGGTACGTTTCGGTACCGAGCGCATCGCGACAGCGGCGAAGCAGGGTTTTACCCAAGCCATCGTTCCGGCCGGCAATGTACCCAAACAATTACCCGACGGCATCAAGGTTACGGGCGTGCGGCGATTGAGCGAGGCGCTGGACGCCGCCTGGTAATCGGCCGCCGACAGGAGCTACGAGGGCGTTGGCACGTGCCGACCGACCCTGACCGAGCGAATTCTATTGTCGTCTGTTTCAACGATCTCGATTGGGTAACCATTGATCTTGAGACAGGTGCCCGGTGCGGGAATAGTCTCAAGCATCTCGACGATCAGCCCGTTGATGGTCTTCGGTCCGTCCGTTGGCAAATTCCAATTCTGCGAACGATTCAGTTCCCGTATGTTCGCAGTAGCATCAACCAAAAAAGTGTCCGCTGCTTCTTCTACGACGTCGTTCTCGTCGTCGGCCGGATCGGTAGTGAACTCGCCGACAATTTCCTCCAGGATATCTTCAAGCGTGACGATGCCCTGGATGTCGCCATACTCGTCGACTACCAGGGCGATACGTTCGCGACGCCGCTGAAACTGCACCAGTTGTGTACTTAATGGCGTGCCTTCGGGAACAAAGTACGGTTCCAACAGCTGGCGCTCCAGGCTGTCTTTGCTGACATCCTGTTGCGCCAGATTGGCAAGCTTGCGGAAGTGCAATACGCCGACCACCTGGTCGATATCGTCACGATAAACGGGCATTCGAGTGTGCTGGCTCTCCCTGATGGTCGCCTCGATCGTTTCGATCTCGCTGTTTAGATCAATGCCAATGATCTCGTTATGCGGCACCATTACATCATCGACTGTCACCTTTTCAAGATCGAGGATGCTGAGCAACATCTTGCGGTATCGTGGGGTGAGTCTCGCGCCGGCCTCGTAGACCAGGGTGCGCAATTCTTCTCGTGTCAGCGACTGCAGTTCCGCGCCATTCTCCCGGACACCGAGCAGGTATAACACTCCGTTTGAAGCGGCGTTTGTCAGCCAGACGATGGGATACGTGATCTTCAGTAATGGGTAATAGATAATTGCTGCGGGGAACGCCAGCCGTTCCGGATGCAATGCGGCGAGCGTCTTGGGGGCCGCTTCGGAAAAAATCAGAACGACCAGCGTCAGGAACAATGTGCCCAGCGCAACCGCCGGTTGCCCGCCGATTTCGAATGCGATAACCGCGACCAGTGATGCCGCTGAAAAATTGACGAGGTTGTTGCCTAGCAAGATCAGCCCGATGAGCCGATCGGGGCGTCTCAGGAGCCGTTCGGCGAGACGCGCTCCTCGATGACCTTCGCGCGCTTTGTGGCGCAGCTGGTATCTGTTGAGGCTCATGAGCGCCGTTTCCGAGCCGGAAAAAAAGGCGGAAAGCACCAGTAAGACTACGAGCAGGCCGATTAGACTTGCCAGTGGTATGTCGTTGCCCAAAAGAAGGGCACCTCCAAATCAGTCAGAGCAGAATCAGTTCAACAGGCCGCCAGCACTCTGTCAAGAACGCCAGTCTCAACCCCAGCTGCTGTTGAATACTTGTTCCAGAATCAGCCGGCTGCCGAAATAGGCCAGGCAGAGTGTACCGAAGCCCCAAAGGTAGAGTTTCACCGCACGTTTGCCGCGCCAGCCCGCCATGAAACGGCCGGCAAGCAAAACGCCAAATACTACCCAGGCGAGCAGTGACAGAGCGAATTTGTGCGCAAGGTGTTGTTCCA
>Ga0316201_10004415_pt1 | contig 10613 bp, 10 predicted proteins | sample CS6wburrow_MG_FD_204516 | JGI IMG/M metagenome (GOLD analysis project Ga0316201, IMG submission 204516) | Coastal sediment microbial communities from Delaware Bay, Delaware, United States - CS-6 worm burrow | ecosystem: Environmental > Aquatic > Marine > Coastal > Sediment | place: USA... | reverse complement strand
TGGAATACCCCTGGAAATTGCGCTGCAGGCCGCCTTCACGCTGAGCGATAGTCAATTCATCATCAGGCAGCGCAAAATGATCCATGCCGATGTAGACGTAACCGGCCGCGGTTAACTTGTCGATGGTGAGTTCCATCAACTCGAGCTTGGTTTCCGGTGACGGAATGTCTTTCGAGTCAATCATGCGCTGCGCGCGGAAGATGTGCGGCAAATGCGCGTAGTTGTAAACCGCAAGCCGGTTTGGCTTTGCGCTGACCACGGTGTCGATGGTCTTGCCGAAACTCTGGGTCGTTTGCAGCGGAAGTCCGTAGATCAGGTCGACTGAAACAGAGTTGAACCCAAGATCCCTGGAGGCTTCGATCATGGCGAGGGTTGCATCAGGATCCTGGATCCGGTTGACGGCCTCCTGGACTTCCGGATCGATATCCTGAATGCCCAGGCTGATCCGATTGAACCCCATGTTGGCGAGATGGGCCAGGCGGTCGTTGCCGACTGTCCTGGGATCGACTTCGATTGAAAACTCGCGGCTGTCATCATCGCTCAGAGAGAAATGCTCTCCAAGGCAGTTGACCAGACGGCTCAATTGTTCATCGGTGTGAAAGGTCGGTGTGCCACCGCCGAAATGCAGTTGCACAACTTCCCGATCGTGGTCGAACAGGGCGCCCTGCATTTCAATCTCGCGCTCCAGCAGCTCCAGATATTGATCCGCCTGGTGCGTGTGTCGGGTCACTTTCTTCATGCATCCGCAGTAATAGCAGAGTGATTTGCAGAAAGGGAGGTGGATGTAAAGCGAGAGTGGCTTGGGGATCAACTCGCTGTTGCTGGTCGCGACGAATCGACGATACGCCTCGGCATCAAAACCTTCCATGAACTGAACAGCAGTGGGATAGGACGTGTATCGCGGTCCGGCTATATCATATGTTTTTATCAATTCTGTATTGAATCTGACTCGCTGTTCCATCGATTGTCTCTGGCTTGGGTTGTTATAAGTGAAGCGTAAACGATGCTGATCAAAGTAAAGTTGACCGGAGTCAAAGCTTAGCCGCTGTTTTCTCTAAACATCAAAATAATTCAAAATTCGGCAACAATTCTGCGGGAAATGGAGATGCAAAACATGACTCAGGTCAATTACCCGCAAACTGCACCCCCGTAAACTTGTTTCCGTCAATGGGCCAGAGCATTGGTTCATTGAAGGAATACGATTGTGTGAAGACTCTCCAAGTCTCAAGAATTTAGGCCAGACTCTCGTCTGGCCTTCTTTTTTATCCGCCCGTGTAAATACAGCCGGCGTTGCAGGTTTCCTGAACAACGATTTTTTTCAGACCGGGTAACCCGGGGAGCAGGCGTTCCCATATCCAGCGGGCCAGGTTTTCACTGGTTGGATTTTCCAGGCCTTCGATCTCATTCAGGTAGTGGTGATCCAGTTGGTCGAACAGCGGCTGGAACGCTTTTCGAAGATCGGCAAAGTCCATGACCCAGCCTGAATCTTTGCCTATGGAACCGCTGACGTGAACCTCGATCCGGAAAGAATGCCCGTGAAGCCGGGCGCATTTATGCCCGTCGGGAACATTGGGAAGCCGATGAGCAGCCTCGATCTGAAAAACGCGAAAGACATCCATGAGCGAATTGTGCCGCCCATGGTTTACCTGCGCAACCGCCTATCCGGTCTTGAAGCCGGTTTTCGAATGTGACCCGTCGCAAAACGGCTTGCTGGCGGACTGGCCGCAGCGGCAGAGCGAGCCGCGCATCTTCACACACTCCTGCCCAAACTGGTTGTGCATCCGCAGGCGGCCGCGAAAAGTGATCGGGCCGTCCTTGATGCAGGAGATAGTGATTTTGCTTGGTCTTTGCGACGCGGCAATTTCTGACGCTTCGGATATCTTACCCGGATTGAGAAACTCTTTTTCCAGGTGCTGTCCGTCACAGATCGGGCCTGCGTTGGTGTGACCGCAGCGGCAAAGTGTCAGGTGGTTGGCGTATTGAACCGTGCCGTCCTCATTGACCAGGGTGATATTGCCAGTGATCTGCAGGGGCCCGGCGTTGGTCACCAACGCTTCGTTGGGTACTTCGAGCAATCTGGGCACACCCTGATTTTTCTGCCGTTCTGTAAACCAGCGGTCGAGAGCCTTCGCGGAAGTAGAGCGTTTTACTTGGCCGATTGCTGTCGATTCAGCCTGCTCCGCTGAATCATCCATGTAGGCGACAAATGCCGCACCGGATTTTGGGCTGGTAGATTCAGGATCCTGATCGATCCGAGCAGCGGCGGAAGCCGCATTCTTAGTGGTGTCATCCATGACAATATCCTCCAGGAAATCCTTTTCCCACTTATACTGTAGCAGTTGTTTTTTCCGAGTGCGAGAAAAATTGTGCAAAAAATCATCAAGGTGCTGACCTTTCTGGCATTTCTCATTTTGGTCCAGCACGCATTCCCAGCCCCGGAAGCGGCACCTGACCGCGTGCGAGGTGAGGGGCCCTTCGAGCGTTTGATATTACGGGGCGTCATCGTCATCAACGGCGAGGGTGCGCCTCCTGTCGGCCCGATGGACATCGTGATCGAGGGAAATCGAATCGCGTCCGTTCGCTCCGTGGGATTCCCGGGCGTTCCGATCGACGAGGCCGACAGGCCGGAAGTCAAGGCCGGTGATCGCGTTTTGGAACTGGAAGGGCACTACGTGATGCCGGGTTTTATAGATATGCACGCGCATTTCGGAGGGGACGAGCAGGGAGTGCCGGCTGAGTATCCTGCCAAGCTCTGGCTGGCGCACGGAATCACGACCATTCGCGAACCGGGTAGTTTCAACGGTCTTGGCTGGGTGCAGGACCATCAGCGCCGCAGCGCGAAAAACAAGATTACAGCGCCGCGTATCGTACCGTATGTCGGATTCGGCATGGATTCCGACGGGCCCATTCTGGAGCCTGAGGAGGCCCGTGCCTGGGTCCGCAAAATTTCCGGACAGGGAGCCAGCGGTATCAAGTTCTTTGGTGCCAGGCCGGCCATCATGACGGCCGCGCTGGATGAAGCCGGCAGGCAAGGCCTGGGATCAGCGATGCACCATGCCCAGTTGAACGTGACGCACTGGAACGTCCTGAACTCTGCGCGTGCCGGTCTGACCACGATGGAGCACTGGTACGGCCTGCCGGAAGCCATGTTCGAGGACCAGGTCATCCAGGATTACCCGGCTGACTACAACTACAACAACGAACAGCACCGATTCGGCGAGGCGGGCAGGCTCTGGCGCCAGGCGGCAGCACCCGGGTCCGCCCGGTGGAATGCGGTCCGTGACGAATTGATCGACCTGGACTTCACTCTCAATCCCACGTTGACGATTTACGAGGCCAGCCGGGATCTGATGCGGGAAATGAATGCCGACTGGCATTTCGATTACGCGCATCCCAATCTGTGGGCTTTCTTTCAGCCTTCTCGCAAGGCGCACGGCTCGTACTGGTTCGACTGGACCACGGCGGATGAAATAGCGTGGAAAGAAAATTTTCGGCTGTGGATGCAATTCCTCGATGACTACAAGAATCACGGCGGCCGGGTCACCTTGGGATCCGATTCCGGTTACATCTGGAAACTTTACGGTTTTGGCTACATTCGTGAAATGGAGCTACTGCAAGAGGCAGGGTTCAGCCCGCTGGAGGTGTTGCGATCAGCGACGATTTCAGGTGCCGAAGTGCTGGGCATGGACGACCGCATCGGCTCGATTCGCCCCGGCAAGCTCGCTGACCTGGTCATCACTGCGCAAAATCCGCTTGAAAATTTCAAGGTGTTATACGGCACCGGGCACTTTCGCCTGGATGAAAACGGCGAGCCCGCAAGGATCGGCGGCGTTCGTTACACCATCAAGGACGGCATCGTTTATGACGCGCAGAATTTGCTGTCGGACGTTCGTGAACTGGTCCGCGAGGCCAGGACAGAGGGGGGTGACGGCGCCGGGCTTAAAAGGCTCCCCTACGTGACAGAGTAGGTTTTCCAACCCTGCGCCCGGCTGTGCCGGAATGAGGGCGATAGCGCGCCGTTCAGCCCGCTTCGGCCATCAGCGTCTCCAGGTCTGCCAGCACCTCCATGGTGTGCGTATCCGGGTCGACATCTTCATAGTGTTTGACGACTTTACCGGCAGGGTTCACCAGAAAGGACTGACGGCTCGCTATCTTGACCAGTTTCCAGTCCCGCAAAACGCCGTAGGCGCGGGCGGTTTTGCCTTCCTCGTCAGCCAGGATGGTGAAAGGCAGTTTGTATTTGTCAGAAAACTCCTTGTGTGAGTCGACATCATCGACACTGATTCCCACGACGGTTGCACCGATCGCCTTGAATGCATAGATGTTGTCGCGGAAGTTACAAGCCTCGGTCGTGCAGCCGGGCGTATCGTTCTTCGGGTAGAAGTAAATGGCCAGCCACTGGCCGCGGTAGTCTTCCAGGTTGTGCCAGTCGCCGTTTTGATCCTGCAGATTGAATCCGGGCGCGTCACTCCCCACCCCGGGAGTCTCAGCTGCGTTGACGGGCGCTGTTATCATCAGCAAGGCAATCATTAAAGGAATAAGAAAACGGTTTTTCATAATAAACTCCTGCGGTCGGTGCTCATGAACCGCTGAATATCAGTTTCGGCCGGTTGTAGAGATTTGCAGCCAGCGCGGCCAGGGCCAGCCCGATGACCAATGTGCTGACCACCGACAATATATACCATGGCAGCACCACCGATTCGCCACGGATGACCTCGCCAATCAGCAGGTTCTGGGAAAACAGCGGTACGCCCATCATCCACGTTTCGGCCTTGATCGGATTGGCCATAAAGATGAGGCTTGGAATCATCGGGATGAGGATAACCAGGCCCATGTAACTTTGGGCTTCCCGGTAGCTCTTGGCGAATGACGCCAGCAGCGTAAGCAGCGCGGCGGCCAGTATGGCGACGGGCGATATGATCAGCAGGATTTTCAACAGGGTTTCCAGGCCCAGCGTCAGATCCATTCCAAACGCGCCCACGGGCATGTAGGGCAGCACGATCCGGAACGAGACCAGCGTCAGCGCCAGCGAAGCCATCGCGAAAACCATTGTTGTGATCATTTTGCCGGTCATGATCTGCCAGCGCGGCACCGGGTTGATCAGCAGCGGCTCCAGCGATTTCCGCTCTTTCTCGCCGGCCGTGGTATCCATGGCGAGATGAGTGGCGCCGGTGAAGGCGGTGATCATCAGAACATAAGGCAGGAATATAACGGCCAGGATGGCGCGGCTCTTCGGGGTGGAGAGATCGACATCCTTGATCATCACCGGCGACATCAGTTGCGGTGAAACGCCACGCAATTGCAGGCGCAGCGCTCCGATCTGCTGGCCGTATCCGCTGATCAGGCCCTTAAGTTTGCGAATCGATGCGCTGGATTCCTGGCGTGAGGGATCCGAAATGACCTCGACCGGGGCCGGCAACCCTTCCTTCCATTTATCCGGATATTCCGGAAGGATGCGCAGCACCACCGGGACCTCCTGGCTCAGAACGAGTTCTTCCGGATTCTCGGGTTCCGGCTGGATGTCCGTGCCCTGCTGCTCCAGGAAACGGATCAGGCTGGGCGCGTATTCAGCGCCGATCACGGGCAGTTCGAGCGTTTTCTCGGCGCGTTCTCTCTCGGCGCTTTCAAGGAACCACATCATGCCGACGAACAGCAAGGGAAAGAGCAGTGGTCCAAGCAGCAGGGAGTTGAACAGCGCCCGCCGGTCACGAATGTTTTCGCGCACTTCCTTCTTGAATACCGTGGTCAGGCCGTTCATGCGAGCAATCCCTCCTCTGAGCCGATCAGTTTGACGAAGGCGTCTTCCAGCGAGTCGCAGCCGGAGCGCTGCAGGAGTTCGTCTGCCGTGCCGTCGGCGGCGACCTCGCCCTTCGCGATGATCACGATCCGGTCACACAATGCGGCGACCTCCTGCATGATGTGAGTGGAGAGCACCACCGAATGCCCGGCGTCTTTCAAACTGCGGACGTAATGCCTGAGCGCCCGGGTGCTCATCACGTCAAGCCCGTTGCTCGGCTCGTCCATCAGGACTGTTTGTGGCTCGTGCACCATGGCCCGTGCTATGGCGACTTTTACCCGCTGCCCCTGGGAAAATCCCTCCGTACGCCGATCCATGAAATCACCCATGTCCAGCGTGACCTGCAGATCTGCGATCCGGTCCCGGATGGCTTCTTTGCTCATGCCGTGGAGCTCACCGAAGTAAGCGATGTTCTCGCGCGCGGTCAAACGTGAATACAGACCGCGGCTGTCGGGTACCACGCCCAGCGTGCGCTTGATTTCCATGGCGTCACGGGTGGGGTCCAGGCCGTCGATGCGGATCTCGCCTGCATCGGGCGGCAGCAGGGAGTAAAGCATGCGCAGCGTGGTGGTTTTGCCGGCACCGTTCGGGCCGAGCAAGCCGGTGATTTCGCCGTCTCGCGCTTCGAACGATATGCCGTTGACTGCCTTGACTTCGCCGAATGACTTGCGTAGGTTTTTGACCACAATCATGGGGTTGGCCCCGTCAATGAGATAAAGAAGGGGGTCGGTTGCAGATCGGAAATACAGTCCGTTTCCAGATCCTCCGCACTGCCTTCGATGATGAATTCCGAGACGATCTTGCCCACGCATCCGCGGGTCGTCGCAATATGGCCCTGCCCCGGAGCGATCAGGTGTCGACTGTTGGGAAAATTCACGGCAACCCGGTCCGCGTATTCTGGCGGTGTGACCGGGTCCAGTTCCCCTGAGAGCAAGAGCACGGGCAAATCGGCTGAAACGGGCTCGTTGAAGTTATCCGGAACAGGCCCCCTGGGCCACACTTCACACTGGATCTTGACTGACTTGTTCATCATGTCACCCATCAGGTAACGGCTGGTAACCGGCGTTTTCGGAAACCGCGGGAAATCTTCAGCGCACATGACCGAGAGCTCCATGCCCTGGGATATGCTTTGCTGCAGGCCGGTCGCCACGATCAGCATCTGGCTGGCCAGCCGGTCGAAATACCCACGGGTTGCAGCTTCATGAATCAGCAGCGGCAGCATGGCCTGGGTATCGGCGGAATAGGCCAGAAAACGCAGGGAGGAGGAGAGTACTTCGCGGTTGAATACCAGTGGAAAAGGCTCTCCCGTCGTCGGATGATCCACCGTCACTTCTACCGGTGCTGTCTCAAGCGAGCCGATCAACTGTGCGAGCTTGCCCGCGGAATCCGGAAAGGCCTCACCGCAATAAGGGTCCCGGTCGCAGTTCTCGAGCACGCGGTAGATGGCCTGGTCAAGTTTCTCGGCGTGCTCCGAACCCAGGGCCAGTGATTGCGGCACGACGCCGTCCAGAACGATGCTGCGCACGCGGTCGGGAAAAAGCCTGAGGTACACCTGGGCTGCGCGAGTGCCGTATGAGCCCCCATACAGATTCACCTTTTCGTACCCGAGGGCGGCGCGCGCCGCGTCGATGTCTTGCATTGCAATGGTCGTGGTGTAGAAGCGCGGGTCGCCGTCGAGTGACTCGAGGCACTCTCGCGTGGTGCGTCCGAGATCGTCCCAGTCCAGCGAAACCGACTCTTTCAGCTCAATTTGCGGGCACTTCAGGGCGTTCGATTGGCCGGTACCGCGTTGATCCACCAGCAGGATGTCGCGACTCTCGTTCACTTTTCCGAGGGCGCCGGCGATGATCGGCCAGCTTTCGGTGGCCGATTGTCCCGGACCGCCGGCAAAGAAAACCAGCGGGTCCGGTTCGGTCTCCCGCCCGCGGGCGGGAATCCGCGCCACGTGGATGTTGATACGCCTGCCTTCCGGATCTTCCGGGTTTTCCGCTACCTCCATCCATCCGCATTGGCCCGTGACGGACAGGGGCGTCCCGGGCACGGTCAGCTCGCATGTCTCCAGTTGCAGGTTCGACGAGTCCGCAACCTCCTGTGCAGGGGCCTCCGGGCTAATCAGAGTAAGCCCGCTTACGATCAGGGCTGCAATACTGAATTGTTTACAAAACATAGGAATCATAACCGGCTCGATTGCGAACGCCACAGGTTAGGATGAATCGCTTTGACTGTCCATAGGCGAAAGGTCATTGAATTTGCGGGCCAAATGCTTCACATTTGATGGGATACGCTGAAAGGAAATCCATCAGGCCCGATGTTTGCGCTGGAAGTTAAAAATCTGAAAAAAACCTACGGTAACGAGGTCCAGGCGCTGAAGGGCATCTCGCTGCAGGTGGAAGAGGGCGATTTCTTTGCCCTGCTGGGCCCGAACGGGGCTGGAAAATCCACGCTGATAGGCATTATTGCCTCCCTGGTGAACTCGACCAGCGGCGAAACACTGGTGTTTGGCACCAGCGTTCAGAAGGAGCGCTCCAAGGCCATGTCGCACATTGGCCTGGTTCCCCAGGAACTGAATTTCAACCAGTTCGAAAAACCGATCGAGATCGTCGTCAACCAGGCCGGCTACTACGGAATTCCTCGTGAACTGGCGCTGGAACGCGCGGAAAAATATTTGAAGCAGCTGAGTTTGTGGGACAAGGCGGAAAAAATTTCCCGCACGCTCTCCGGAGGCATGAAACGCCGACTGATGATCGCGCGGGCGATGGTGAATGAACCCCGCTTGCTGATCCTCGACGAACCGACAGCCGGGGTGGATATCGAGATTCGCCGCTCCATGTGGGACTTCATCAGGGACATCAACGAATGCGGTACGACGGTCATCCTGACGACGCATTACCTGGAAGAAGCGGAGAACCTGTGCCGCAACATCGCGATCATCGATCACGGCAAAATCATCAAGAACACCGACATGAAGTCCCTGCTGGCAACGCTCGACGTGGAAACGTTCGTGTTGGATCTGCGTGAGTCCATCAGCGGGTGTCCGCAGGTCGAAGGTATGGAAATCGTCGTTCGAGACGAACGCACGCTGGAGGCCTCGCTGCCCAAGCAGAAATCGCTTAACAACCTGTTCGCGGAGCTCGAGCACCAGGGAATTCACGTGCTCAGCATGCGCAATAAGGCCAACCGGCTGGAGGAGCTTTTCATGGGCCTGGTTGAAGCAGGCCAGTTGGAGGCCGAATCATGAGTAGCAGCCTGATGTGGGTGGGCTACAAGACCATCGTGCGCAAGGAAATCTCCCGCATTCTCAGAATCTGGGGGCAAACGATTGTGCCGCCGGCAATCACGATGACGCTCTACTTCATTATTTTCGGTGAATTAATCGGCCGCCGGATCGGTGAGATGGGCGGGTTTTCCTACATGCAGTACATCGTTCCCGGCCTGGTGATCATGTCGGTCATCACCAATTCATACGGCAACATGGTTTCCTCGTTTTTCGGCGCCAAGTTCGGTAAACACATTGAAGAATTGCTGATTTCACCGCTGCCCAACTGGGTCATTCTGGCCGGCTACGTGACCGGAGCGCTGGCACGCGGCCTGATGGTTGGCGCGGTTGTCATGGCCGTGTCGTTGTTCTTCACTCCAATCGAGGTACAGCACCCGATGGTCATGTTGACCGTACTGTTGCTGACAGCGGTTGTTTTTGCCCTGGCCGGCATGGTCAACGCCATTTTCGCCCAGAAATTTGACGACATCGCGATCATTCCGACCTTTGTTCTGGCACCGTTGACCTACCTCGGAGGCGTTTTTTACTCAATCGCGCTTTTGCCGGAGTTCTGGCAAAAAGTTTCTGTGGCCAATCCGATCCTGTACATGGTCAACGGGTTTCGCTACGGGATGCTTGGCGTATCCGATGTCAGCCTGGTGAAAACCTATGTTGTAATCCTTATTGCGGGCGCCGTCCTTTTCGGTTGGTGCATGATTTTGCTGCACCGGGGAACCGGTCTGCGAACCTGATGTCTGAACGCTGACCGGGTTGTTGGTGCGCTGACCGCCCTGATCATTTAAAATAAAGGGCTGAAAGTTTCAGCCTCCGTCTTCATCCAGGTACTTACATGTCAGAATCATCTCAAGGGCAAACAGAAGAGCTCGCCCCGGTCAACTGGTCCGTAACGGCCGTTCTGGGCCTTACATTCCTGGCCACCGTCACGGTGGTGCCCTGGTACGGAATTGTTCACGGTTTCAGCGGATGGGCATGGACTTTCTTCGGAATCTTCATCGTCCTGAACGGCATCGGGATTGGCAGCGGATATCACCGGCTGTGGTCTCACCGGACTTATGACGCGCACCCCATCCTGAAGTGGTTTCTGGCCATCATGGGCGGAATGTCGCTACAAAACAGCATTATTGTCTGGTCTGCACGCCACCGCATCCACCACCGTGAAGTCGACAACAACGACAAGGATCCCTATTCAATCGGTCGCGGCTTCTGGTTCGCCCACATCGGCTGGATGCTCAGGGACTACCCCAGCGGAGAGGTTGATTACAGCGTTGTCCGCGATCTTGAACAGGACCCCGTTGCTGCGTGGCAACACCGCTGGTACTGGACCCTGGTCTGGTCGACCAACCTGGGTCTGCCGCTGTTCCTCGGGTGGTTGACCGGCGACATGCTCGGCATGTTCCTGCTGGTGGGCGTTGCGCGTCTGGTCATCACGCATCACGTGACGTTTTTCATTAACTCCCTGGCCCATATGTGGGGCAGCCAGCCCTACACGGATGAGAATTCGGCGCGTGACCAGCATTTCCTTGCGCTGATTACCTATGG
>Ga0316201_10004414_pt1 | contig 10614 bp, 8 predicted proteins | sample CS6wburrow_MG_FD_204516 | JGI IMG/M metagenome (GOLD analysis project Ga0316201, IMG submission 204516) | Coastal sediment microbial communities from Delaware Bay, Delaware, United States - CS-6 worm burrow | ecosystem: Environmental > Aquatic > Marine > Coastal > Sediment | place: USA: Delaware... | reverse complement strand
GCGTCGAGTCGTGAAGGTATGCCAAATGTCGTGTTGGAAGCAATGGCCTGCGATATACCCGTAGTCGCAACCGCGGTCGGGGGTACTCCTGAAGTGGTGCAGTCTCCAAATGCAGGCATTTTGCTACAGAGTCGCGATGTGGACAGCATCGTCGATGGAATCAATGAACTGCTAGCCAACTATCCGCCGCCGGGAGCAACCCGGCGCTGCGCGGAATCGTTTTCCTGGGACAATACAATTTCTGGGTTGCGGAATTTGTTTGCCAGGATTCAGCTGCAGTAAATGGTTGTTTGATCTTTCCCGGCAGTTGACAGTCTGGGAGGTTGGTCCTTTTCTGTGCGGCTGTAATGTCGGTTGGCAATAGAGCTTGTTCAAGGTTCGCATAAACGATCTGTGCGACTTCGGGGTATATCGATACCCAGTGTCCCCAGGAAAGCATCTGGTTGCCTTGCATGGGCGGCATCAAGCCGTCTTTGGCAGGGTCTGCATCAATGAAGCAGCCGGGTGCAGATGTCGCAGGTACCTCTATCTCCGCACCCTCCCGCAATGCGTCCAGCGCGTTGCGCAGGTAGTTGTGAGTCGGGGCGTCCCTGGTGTACCCCAGACCATATTGGTCATCCACCGCGCCGCGGTAGCGCAGACGCTGGTCTGCATCCAGCACGAACACGTCACCCGTGCTCTTCACCCCGAGGGCCTCGGCAAGGGCAAAGCTGCCACGCTCCACGTAGATGCCGGGGATTCCAAGGGTTCGTGCATCCTCGTTGCGTTGGTTGTGGTGCAGTTCGACATTCGGGTAGATGAACACAAAGCCGAATCCGCTGCTCGTGGACTGCCTGGCCATCTTTGAGATTCGTGGGCCATAGCGACGTGAAACCGGGCATTCTGGATCGCGCACCACAATGATGGTGCCGCGCTCGCCTTTGGCATCGGAAAACTGGTGCGTCTCACCAGCAACAGTTTTCAGTCTGAAGTCGCCGATCCGGGTTCCGATACCGACATCAGCCGGTTCAAGCAGCACCGGTCCCAGCCATACTGCGGGTGTCCGGTTTGCCGGTGCTGTGATGGGCTCAGGGGACGACTTGGCGGATACCGGTCCACTGACCAGATACGCGCTCAGTACCAGGGTCAGCAGGATCAGGAACCATGCTGTCGATTCAGCTCGAGCCCCGTCTTTTTTCATCGCCGCGATTGCTGTCATGCCAAGGAGACCGCGCTTGTGGTGGGAATGTTTCGCCTCTATTGGCCGCCTCAAGAGGGGGCTGAAATTTTTCGAATCAGGTTTTGCAGACTGTAGGGGACCTCTAACAAATCACGATCAGCCATCTTGGCGCCGAAAGATCTCGGCTCCGCGTTGCGAATCTTCGCAATAGCCAGCGATTACGCGCGATTCGCGCCTTGATCCAAGCCTTTTTCATCACCAATCTGATCTGCCCGGAATCATCGGTGGTCCCTGTAGACCCCCGCGCGAGGGCGCTCACGACCGGACGTTTTGTGTAAACAAAACATTACGGTTCGGACAGTCTCCAGAATTGACGGCATGTATCGCGGGTATTCTTCAATTTCTTAAAAATTCGTCTAACATCATGAATTAAAAAATAAAATGGGCTTGAATATCGCATTCTCCCTGGTGCCCCCGCCACTGATGGCACGGCTGATGCATTCACAACAGCGAAGGCCGGCGATAGGTTACCGATCGAAGGCAGGAGAGAAGAATGAAAAGCCACACTTTGCCGGGCGATTGCGAATCGCAACAGTCCTCGCCCATCGGCCGTTCCCTATGCAGTGGTCACGCGTTGAGTGACAATGAACTGCGCACCCAGAACTCCGCCTATTCGAATGGTGGTGGTGTAAGTCAACACAACCGGCACGCTGGTTTCGTGCCGGCCTACAAGAATGTTCGCACCGGTGTGGCGATTGTCTCGCGATTTGCTGACGGCAGGCCGGCAGTTGTGCATGTGTTGGAGGGACTGCCCGATGACTGGGTGGCGTCACGTGATCGGCATGGGAATATCCGTCGGGTCGTTTCGTCCGTGATCGCGGGATTCGTGCGTGACGGCAGTTTTTATACCCGCGAGGCCGCAGCGCGGATTCTCGAGGACGAAAACTGCAGCTGATGGCGGCATCGGGCCTTGCGCCCGCAGGGCCCTGCAGCAGCGACCCCGGCGAGCAGGCGGCCCAGGTCGATTTTGTCGTTCAGGCCAAAACTCAGCAGCAAGCGTCCGAGGATCCGGCGCAGGGCCCGACTGTTCACCGGTGTCATGGGCGATAATTCATCACGCAGTCGAGCACATGGACAGGAAACAGCAGTGCGAGCACCTCTTCAGTGATTCGCCGCAGAGCTTGTGAACTGCACTTGCGGTCCTGACACCCCAGGTCTGCTTGTTGACCCGGATGCCGGATTCGACCACCTCGACCGGCAGCCGTTTGCTGTCGATCAGAAGGTCCAGGTTCGACATCGTCAACCACAGTTTGCCGTCCCCGTTTTCAATCAAGGAGATCTGGCATGGCACGGAGTTTCAGAACACTGGGGGCGCCGATCAATCTCGTTAACAATCTTCGATCTATACTTTTTTCGGTGATGCGGGGAGGGGCTACAGTGCTGCGGATAAGGTAAGCCGTTGGATTCGATACCGGTACATTTCGGTGAACCAGTGAAGTGCCCATACATGACTTGGCTCAGGAAAACCGCGTATCCTCCAAAAAATTTTGTACAGGCTGCAGCATGGTGGCCACAGGTGCGGTAGTGGCTGACAGGCTACCGGGTGCAATATGTGCGAGCGCCCTCAGGCATTGCAGAAATGCTGAAACCACATGCGCTAATATTGTCGATGGTGATGCATTGACACGTTGTTGTCCCGGCTGCGGCAGTTGCGCGCGGTAAGGGCAAGAGTCAGACAGGGTTTGGGCGGAGGCCCCCGATATGTACGAGGCGTTTTACAGACTTGCTAACGATCCTTTCAGGTTGTTGCCTGATCCTGGGATCTGTTTTCCTCATCGCAGCTGCGCCAAGGCATGGGCCTATCTGCGTTACGCGCTAAAACGCGGCGAGGGTATCGTTGTGGTCACCGGCCCACCTGGTTCGGGCAAGACCACGCTCGCCGAGCGGCTGCTGAACGAGTTGAATCCCGCAAAGACGGTAAGCGTGCGCCTGATTGCGAACGACCTCAATGCAACGGACCTGTTGCGCAAACTGGCCTACTCTTTTGGTCTGCCGGCGGAGGGGATGGATCGGGCCATGTTGGCCCACCGGATCGAGCGCTATCTGATCGAACTCGAACAGAGTCAGCGGCGGGCGCTGGTGCTGATCGACGAGGCGCAGACTCTGTCCCATCACTCGCTAGAGGCGATGCGCTTGTTGACTGATCTGCAGTCGAGGTCGCGGCCGGTGCTGCAGTTGTTTCTTCTGGGACAGGAAGAACTCGAGGGCGTGATGTCCGCGCCGGGTATGGCGCAGTTCCAGCAGCGGGTGATTGCCAGCAGTCGCCTGCACACCATGGATCTTACAGAGACCAAGGCCTACCTCGAGTATCGCCTGGGATTCGCGGACTGGGCCGGCGACCCCTTGATCAACGGTCCCGCGGTCATGGCTATTTTCCGTTACAGCCAGGGTTTGCCGCGCCACGTCAACAAGATATGCAGCCGCCTTTTGTTGCATGGATGCACCGAAGAAAAGCATTCGTTGGACGAGCAGGACGTGCTGGCGGTGGTGCAGGATTTGCGCGATGAACTGCTTGCGCCGATGAATGGTGAACGTGAGGTGGCGGCGACCATTGTCGGGTCCGCTTTCGAATCCGTGTACGAACTCGCTCTGGTGCCCAATGCCCAGCCCAAAATAACGGCCACGCCGAACCCCCATCCAACGGACACGGTGCCTGCTGCAGAACAACGGGAACAGACGGCTTCGGATACGTTGAGCCAGACGCGAACCGGTACGCCTGGGCGCCAATGGCAGAGCCAAGCTGCTGGCCGGGGTATTTATGGGGCGGAATACCAACGGCCCATTCCCATGGGCCGCCGGGTCCGTCGCGTGCTTCGCGCACCAGCTGCGCTGGTCCGCCGATTGTGGGATCTGGGCGTGCGCTCGGCGCTGCTGCTGCGGGAATTCCTGACCCGTGCCGGCCGTGAGGTTGTCGTGCTGGCTGAAAAGGGCATTCGGATGGTGCGCGGATGGACCACCGATCCTGGATCAACGGCCTGGCCGCTTCGGTTGCGTGCACAGTTGTCAGCGCTGCCGAGCGCCGCAGTTGCTGGTTTGGGAATGCTGCTGGTCACCATCGTCGGCCTCATCGTGTGGGTTGGAGGGGACGACTTGGGGGCCACCCTGGCGGGCGATGGTGTGGTGGATTCGGGAGGCGAGGTCCGGCTCGACGACGGCAGGTCGCCAGATTCCGTTGGTCGGCTCGGTGTTCTCGAGCAGACGGCGGATTATCTTGGTGTCGTGGTCCCGATTGTCAATGCCGGCCAGCTGCAGGAGCGGGGGCTGCTCGACGTGTCGCTTTACCGTGGTCCGGCGGCTTCGGGACAGGCAGCTGTGGATGGTGGCGCCTCGTTGTTTGGTGAAGACGGGGAAACAGCCACGGTGGGACAGCGCGTTGAGCTGCTGGCCGAGCGCAGTGGCGTGGAGGGTGACCTGAGAAATGTGGTGCTTGGCAAGGTGGCCGGGGACGTGGCCGATCTGTTGGTTGGCGGAGTCGCACGTTCCGGGAGCAGCCTGGGCGTCTGGGCGCTAGCCAAGGATCCGCGAGACCAGGCGTCTGCAGCGGATGTTTCGGCCAGCCCGATTGCGCAGTCGGCTGGCGGCGCAGCACGCAAGAATGAGGCTGCCGCGGACGAAGCCGGCCGTCAGACACAGGAAATCGCCGGTGCGAATGCCGGGATGATGGAAGCAGCGGGGTCGGGTAGCAATGATGAGAACGGCGCGGGTATCGCGGACAGGGTCGAAAAGTCGTTGTCGTCCAGGCAGATTGCGCTGATCGTGTCGGATGAGCGCAATGGCGCCAAGGGTTACGTACGGTTCCTGCCAACGCAGGAGTCCGAGCAGGCGTCGGCTGTGGTCGCGGTGCACAATGGCCCGGAAAAGGACGTGTCTCAGATGGATGAAGCAGCGGCAACGTCGGTCGTAGCCCTGGGTGCGCCGATTCCCGCGGTGGGAGCCGCGTCGGTCGTGTTGGAAGACAGCGTTCCGGCATTGACGGCGGTACAGCAGGAGGAAGTGGCGCAGCTCCTGGCGAAGGCGGACGCCGCGCTGGCGAGAGACCGGCTGACGCGCCCGCGGTCAGGCAATGCTTATAGCTACTATCAAAGCGTATTGGAGATCGATCCGCAGAACGCGATGGCTCGCGCCGGCCTTGACCGCATCGTCAGCCGTTATAGTGATCTGGCCAGATGGTCACTGGACCATCAGGCCTTCGCCAAGGCCGAACAATTTGTCGAACGCGCATTGCGGCTGCGGCCCGGCAATGCCGAGATGTTGGCGCTGCGGGACAAGATAGACAATGCGATCGCCGAGGCCCAGGCAGCCGAACTGGCGGAGGCCGAGCTTGCGCGCATCGCTTTCGAGATGCGCCAACAGCCGCCTGTCGTGGAGCAGAAAGAAAGACCCAAGAACGTTTTTGACAGTCTTATGCGTTTCGTCAACGGTGAAAATTGAGGCCCTGCGGTTGTTCGTACGGGTTGATGTGAAGGTTCAGCGATCCGACGCAATGACTTCGATGTGGTATACCCAGTCTCCTGACGGGGAGATCGAGCCATCCATGTCGTGGTACTGCGTCATGCGCTGAATTGCGCGCCTATCAGTGCCGCGAGCTTGGTGGCTGCAGTGGCTGCGGCATCACTCATCTCCGGAATCCGATAGTCGCCTAGCTCGATGCCGTAGATGTCTATTCGTGCGGGTAGGCAACCCAGGCTGTTGGCCAGGCGGAAGGTGTCATGCAGAGCCAGATCGTGACTGCTCAGCCTGCCGGGCTCTGCATCCAGATCGCCGGGATCCAGTCTGACCACGCTGCCGGGAGAGGCACCCGAGGACAATGCATCGACCAGGATCAGCCAGCTGACACCCTGCATCCAGTTGATCAACGCGGCACCGGGACGGTCCAGGGCAACCAGATCGATGTTGCCGGGCAGCTTCTCTTGCAGCAATTCGATGACCCGCCAGCCCACCCGGTCGTCACCGAACGGTGATCCGAGCCCGACGATCCGGATCATTGGCGTTCTACAGCGATCTTCAGAAAGTGTGTGGCGCAGGAGATACACGGATCGTAATTGCGGATTACCGTCTCAGCGCGAAGGCGCAGGGCGTCATCCGCCTGCTCCAGCCCGAAGCACATCAGGCTGCGGTGCAGATCGGCCTCGATACGTGCCTGGTTCTGGCTGGTCGGCGGCACGATACGCGCGCTTTTTATGATGCCCTGGTCATCGGCCTCATACCGATGCCAGAGCAGGCCGCGCGGAGCCTCGGTGGCCCCGGATCCGATTCCGGCCTGTGCGCTGAACTCGACAGCTGGGCTCGAGGGCAGGCTGTAGTTTTCGAGCAGCCGGATTGCCTCCACGATCGCGATATGGATCTCCAGCGCACGCGCAAACAGGCTGTAGAACATGTTGTTGTTGGGAAACCGGATGTCGGACTTCTCCAGCAATGCAAGGCTCGATGCCGGCAGACGGTCCAGGTTGAGATTGAGACGCGCCAGCGGGCCGACCAGGTACGGTTCGCCTCGCAAGGAGGAGAACAGCGCTGTGGATTGCGCTCGATGCTCCTCGGCGAAGTACTCCTCGTATTGCTCGACGGCTATGTCCAGGCCGTCGTCCGATACGATGCGACCCTCGGCGAGCGGATAGTCGGCTTCATGGCGCAGAGAGACACTGATGAAGCCTTGTTGATCATCCGGCATCGGCAGTGCGGCAGCCCAGGAAACCAGTTCTTCGGCCTCTGGCAGGGCCGCGTGCAGCTGCCCGAGCAGGTTGTCGACCTCGGTCTGCGCTGGGGCCTTGTAGAAACCGCCCACACGGGCACCCACAGGGTGCACGGATCGTCCTCCGAGCAGGCGGATCAGGTCGTTGCCCAATGCCTGCAGGCGCAGGCCCCGACGCACGGCGTCGGGGTGCGCTTCAGCCATGCCAACCACGCTGTCAAAGCCGAGAAAGTCGGGTGCGGCGAGCAGATGGATATGCAGGGAATGGCTCTGAAGCCACTCGCCGCAATAAAAGACCCGCCGCATGTCGCGCACCCACTGGCTGGGCTGCAGACCGAAGGCGTTTTCCAGTGCCTGGGCCGCACTCATCTGATAGGCGATGGGGCAGATGCCGCAGATGCGGGCGACGGCATCGATGACCTCGTGATAGCGGCGGCCTTCGAGAAACTTTTCGAAATAACGGGGCGGCTCGAAGATATCCAGCGCCAGTTCTTCGATCTGGCCATCTTCGATCCGCAGTCGCAACGAGCCCTCTCCCTCGACACGGGTCATGGCGGGGACATGGATTGAAACAGAACGCTCAGTCATCGCTGAACCCCCGCTGATAGTGTTTACGCCCGGCCTCGTCAAACGCCGGGGCGTTGCTGTTGATGAACAGGAATCGGCGCGCGACATCGGACGGCGGCAGTCCGAGTCCTTCGAGTCGGTGGCTCATGGCGTCGGTGTTGGTATTCTCGGCGGGACCAAAGCAGGCATAGCAGTCGCGGCCAAACCGTGGGCACAGGGCACCGCAACCCGTGCGTGTGACCGGCCCCATGCATGGGAGGTCGGCCGTCACCATGACACAGACCGTGTGTTGACGCTTGCACTCCATGCAAACCTTGTCGCGCTGATCGATCGGGACCACCCCGAACAACAGCTGCTGCACGGCGGCCAGTACCTGCCGGCCGTTTACCGGGCAGCCCCAGATCTCGAAGTCGACCTTGATATGGTCGCTGACGGGCTCCGCCCGATCCAGCGTCTGGATGAACTGGGGTTGGGCATAGATCGCGTGCTTCCACGCTGTATTGCTGTCATCGAGATTGCGCAAGGCCTGCAGACCACCAGCGGTGGCGCAGGCGCCCAGGGTGACCACGAAACGGCTGTTGGCGCGTACCCGCTGGATGCGCGTCAGTTCATCCGTGGTAGAAACGCTGCCCTCGACGAAGGCGATATCGACCTTGGCATACTCGTCTGCCACGCCGGCCTCGAGGAAGTGTTGGATATCGACCAGTTGCGCCAGTCTGAGCAGGTCCTCGCCGGCATTCAAAAAGGCCAGCTGGCAGCCGTCGCAGGAAGAGAATTTATGTACCGCGATGCTTGGTTTGGCCATCTCAGAATCCTCTTATACCGAGCAGTGGGCGCACCTGGGGCCATGGGAAAACCGGTCCATCTCTGCACACGAACTGACCGCCCACCTGGCAATGTCCGCAATGGCCGACCGCACATTGCATGTTGCGCTCCATGCTGAGGTAGATCGAATCAGCGCCAATGCCACGGTTGTGCAGTCCGTCGGCCGCAGCGTGCATCATCATTTCCGGGCCACAGATCATCGCAATTGATCTGTCGGGTTCAAGTTGCAGACGGTCGAACAGCGCCGTGACCATGCCGACGTGACCGTGCCAGCCCGGTTCGGCGACATCGGCTGCGAGCAGCACCTTCACGTCGGCCATCTGCGCCCATACCTCGTACTGACTTCGCCAGATCAGATCGTCCGTGTGTTTGACGCCCTGCAGGATGCTCAGGTGACCGTAGCGCTCGCGGTGGGTCAATATATGGTGGATGATGGACACCGATGGGGCACAGCCGAGCCCACCGGTGACCACCACGACATCGCGGCCCAGCGCTTCTTGCATGGGCCAACCGCGACCATAAGGCCCGCGCAAGCCGATGCGGTCGCCAACCTTTAGTGCCGCAAGGCCGTTGGTGACATGCCCGAGCGCACGAATCGTATGGGTCAGCACGCCGTTGTCTCGGTTGCCGGCTACGATCGAAATCGGGACCTCGCCGGATCCGTACAGATACAACATATTGAACTGGCCGGGTTCGAAGTCGTACGGCTGCCGATCGGTGAGGCGCAATTCCAGCGTAAAGGTATTTGGGGACTCCTGAGTCCGGCCGGCGATCTCAGCCTCGCGCGGAAGATAAGGGTTCATGCCGCACCTCCGGGCATTCCGTCATCGCTGCAGATTGCAGTTGCCTCCTGCGTAATGTCGATGCCGACCGGACACCAGGTGATACAGCGACCGCAGCCGACACAACCGCTGCGACCGAACTGGTCGTGCCAACTGCCCAGTTTGTGCGTGAGCCATTGACGGTAGCGATGCCGGGTTTCGGGGCGGACCAAGAAGCCGTGCAGGTAGCTGTGCCCCTCGCTGAAGCAGGAATCCCACTCGCGCATGTGCTCACTGCTGGCACCGCCCAGTTCGGGTACGTCCTGCTCGGCGTGACAGAAGCATGTCGGGCAGACGTTCGTGCAGTTGCCACAGGCCAGGCAGCGTGCAGCGACCTTGTCCCAGTGCGGATGCTCGAGTCGGCCGAACAGGGCCTCGCGCAGATTCTGCGATGGTAATTCACGCGACTGTCGCTTGGCCGCGTCGGAAATCTCGCGTTCCGCCTGCTGCCTTTGTGCTGGCGTGGCCGGCTGCAACGGCAGTTGCCGCGCCACGCCTCGGCCACGCTCGCTGCCAGTCTCGACCAGGTAGCCGTCATCCAGTTCACTCAGGGCAAGATCGAATCCCCGCGTTGCCCGCGGCCCGTCGCCGGTCGATGCACAGAAACAGATATCAGCAGGGTGACTGCAGTGCAAAGCGACGATGAACAGGCCCTCGCGTCGGGCGGCATAGGCGGGGTCGCGGATGCCATCGAGAAAATGCCGATCCTGCAGTTCCAGGGCTGCCAGGTCACAGGCACGCACTCCAACGACCGCCATTGGCCGGCGTTCGATGGTTTGCGCTGTGAACGCCAGATGGCCGTTGGGGCCGCGTTCGCTGCGCCACAGGGTCTCGCGTGCGCTGAACAGATAGGGTTTCAGTGCCTGAGGTCCGGTGGCCCAGGCGAAGCACCGCACAGATTCCGCTTTGCTGAGTCGATAACGCCCTGGCGATTGCTCATCGGTCCAGCCGCTTGGGAGCTGTCCGGCATCAGTCAGGTCGAGGTATTGGATGGCGCCGTCGCGAACGACCGGACCGAGGGTGCGAAAACCTTGCGTCTTCAGTGTATCGAACAGTGTCTGGAGTGCCTGGCGTGGTAGATAACTGCTTTCTTCCATATGACCCGCCATGAGTTTGTTCTCGCCTGTCAGGTTATCGCAGGTGCCGGCTCTGGGCACAGCTGCGTCGCACGGTTTGTTGACTTGCGTGAAATTCAACGCAGAAATACTCTCCGTTTAGATTAAAGCAGTAAAAGATGACCGCTTTGCGTCACTGCACTAAGCTGGATCGCAAAGCGCGTGTTGACCCCGTGACCGGGGAGGGAGAAGTCGATGACTTTCCGCTTTGCAGGGTTGGCTGTTTCATTGCTGCTACTGTCTGCTTGCGCCGGCCTGGGGACGCAACGTGAGCAGGTCCGCGTAACGGTATCGGATATCCGGGTGATCGAATCGACGCTTCTTGAGCAGTTGTACGAGGTCACGCTGCGGATTCAAAACCATGGCGAGGAGGGGATT
>Ga0316201_10004413_pt1 | contig 10614 bp, 10 predicted proteins | sample CS6wburrow_MG_FD_204516 | JGI IMG/M metagenome (GOLD analysis project Ga0316201, IMG submission 204516) | Coastal sediment microbial communities from Delaware Bay, Delaware, United States - CS-6 worm burrow | ecosystem: Environmental > Aquatic > Marine > Coastal > Sediment | place: USA... | reverse complement strand
ATGCTGCTTGCTGGCAAATTTATCGGCCGCATGACACTGCAGACAGACGCCACTACCGGGCTGGCGCAGCTGCTGACTGTGTGGATCATGGCAATCGCTGCAGGTTACCCCGGCATGGTTCATGCGGCTCTGCAGGAACGAACCGTAGACGTACACTTCCTCTTCAATCTGGCCGTCAGGAAAGTACATGCCCTCATCAAGCAAGCGTGGCAGGTAATGATCCAGCAACGGTTCGCCATGCACATAGCCCGCCGAGATGACGCTGCGACGCGCATGGCAGCGCGCGCACACCTCTATCTCGACACTGCCCTCGCGGGGCTTGCTGCGCTGCGCCGTGCCAGTGGCGACCTGCGGCTGCCAGTGTACCCCGTGGCGTTCATCCAGCAGCACAGTCAATCCCTTGCTGGATGCCAGTTTCTCCCAGCCGGTTTTTTTGTTCGCCCAGTCAAGATGCTGCGCACCGGGTCCATGGCAGGCCTCGCAGGAGACATCGATCTCTGACCAGCGCGTATCGAAGCGCTGCTGCAAGGGGTCGTAGTTCTTTTGCAGGTGGGTTGAATGACACTCGGCGCACATGCTGTTCCAGTTGTGGTTCAGCCCGCTCCAGTGCAACTCGTCATCATGGCTGATGGTTTCATCGGGATACAGGTGGAACCAGCGCTGCCCGCCCTGCGCCTGCGGCCGCGTATCCCAGGCAACGGTCAGTGCCTGCAGCCGGCCACCGGGTAATTCCACCAGGTACTGTTGTAACGGCTCCACTCCAAAGGTGTACTTGACCTCGAAGTCGGTCAGCTTGCCGTCCGGCCCGTCGGTACGTGCAATGAAACGGCCATCTTTTTTGAAAAAACGACTGCTAATGCCGGCATGGCTGAAATCGCGGTTATTAAAATCGCCCAGCACTGTTGTTTCAGTGGCATGCTGCATCGCAAGGTCATGATGCGAGCCCTGCCAGGCTTTTTCCTGCGCTGCATGACAACTGGCACAGTGCTGGCGGCCGACAAAATCAACGCGGCTGACTGTGTCGGCGGCGAATGTCTGCCCGGCGAGCAGCAATAGCAGAACAAGTGGAAGAATACGCATAGTCAGAGCTTGTACTATCAGAGGTAAAATTCGCGGGCAAGATGCACGCCTGCAGATTATTATTTACTTATCAGCCAGGGAAGTTTCTTTCCGGTTCAGCTGCATATCCGGCACCGTTGCCTGGATAAATAATCCATTGCTTGTTAACAGCCTTCCGTTGCAGCGGCGGTTACGGGGTGCCCGCCGGCCGCGTGGTCGTGTGCTCCTCTTTTTCCAGGTACGGAATGCCGGCAAATTTTTTCACTGTTACCAGTGTACGACTGTCCTTGTAATAGCTGTCGGTTGAACAACCGGAGACCAGCAACAGCACAGTCAGTAAAAAGATTTTCATTCCACAACTCCAATGATTGATGGCGCCGCCACCGGGCGCAAACGGCGACCCGGTGGCAGCGACAGCATGGGATAGAATACTAGCCACCGGGCGGCGAAAGCTTCTCCATCACCTGCTCGAGATTGAAACTGCCTGGCTTCTGACGTGGCGGATACTCCTTAAAGGTTGCCAGGAACTCTGCGACATAGGCCTGCGCCGGCACCAGCAGATAAACGCGATCCAGGAACCAGTCATCATAGGTATTGGACGTCACCATACCGCGCTCATAGGGATCGCGGCGCAAATTTTCCAGTAACGGCACCCGCAGTGGTATGAAGGGCTCACGCCAGGCCTGAAAAGTCGCCTCGGCACGCTGCTCCAGGAAGATGGCTTTCCAGTCCTGGTAGCGCAACGCAGTCAGCTCACCGTCATCCGAGAAGTAGAAAATCTCCTTGCGCGGTCCCTTGTCGACATCGCCCGTCAGGTACGGTAAAAAGTTATATCCGTCGAGGTGCACCTTGTAATTGCGACCGTTGGCTTCGTAACCGGTCAGCAACCTCTCCTTGACGTCCGGTGCTCCGGCCATCGCCAGAAAAGTTGGCAGCCAGTCCATGTGGTGCATGATTTCATTGGACCAGATACCGGCCTCGATCTTGCCTGGCCAGCGCACCATGGACGGCACGCGCCAGCCGCCTTCCCAGTTGGTGTTTTTCTCGCCACGAAACGGCGTCATGGCCGCATCCGGCCAGGTGTTCATGTGCGGGCCGTTATCGGTGGAATAAAACACCACGGTATTATCGGCAATTTTCAGCTCATCCAGCTTGTCGAGAAAACGGCCGATGTGGCGGTCGTGCTCGACCATGCCATCACTGTATTCGTCCTGGCCGGAAATCCCACGCAGCTCCTCTTTCACGTGGGTGCGAAAATGCATGCGGGTGCCACTCCACCACACGAACCAGGGCTTGCCGGCCTTGGTCTGTGCCTCGATAAAGGCAAGAGCGTGGTCTGCAGTATCGTCGTCTACCGTCTCCATGCGCTTTTTGGTCAACGGGCCCGTATCTTCAATCTTCTGGGTGCCGTCGGGCATGGCCCAGGAATGAATCACACCGCGAGGGCCATATTTCTTGCGGAACTCCGGATTCTGCGGATAGTCCTCGTTCTCAGGTTCTTCCTCGGCATTAAGATGGTAGAGATTGCCGTAAAACTCGTCAAAACCATTGTTAGTCGGCAGCATCTCATCCCGATCGCCCAAATGGTTCTTGCCAAACTGTCCGGTGGCATAGCCGTGTTTTTTGAGCAATCCGGCGATCGTCGGATCCTCTATCTGCATCCCCTCTTTCGCACCAGGTAGACCAACCTTCGACAGCCCGGTACGAAACACACTCTGGCCTGTAATAAAAGATGAACGCCCCGCGGTGCAGCTTTGCTCACCGTAGTAGTCAGTGAAGGTCATGCCCTCACTGGCAATGCGGTCGATATTCGGTGTCTTGTAGCCCATCAGGCCGTGAGTATAGGTCGAGATATTGGACTGGCCGATATCATCACCCCAAACGACCAGGATATTGGGCTTGTTACCCGTAGCAGCCAGCACGTTGCCGGCCGCCATAAACAGTAATACCCCGCAGCACTGGCGGATCAGTTTCATTGTGTTACCCATTGGCATTCTCCTTGTTTATTTTTAAAATAACTACTTCGTCAATGCTTCCATGGCCTTGTCAGTATCAACTGATTCGCTTGCCTTGGTCTTGTCGACCGACTCATAGCCCTTCTGCACATCCTGTTCCTTTAACGCTTCGGTGGCCTTTTCCTGGTCCAGCGATTCCATGGCTTTAGTGGTATCAACCGACTCGCCCAATTGCTGGTAATCAACCGCCTGTGCCATCCCGGACACACACAGTACGAGGCAGGATATTACAAGAATGTTACGCATGGTTCAGCTCCGTGGTTAATGACAGAATCGAGTACAGACAGAGTCTAGACCATAGTCGGCAGCACTGCGAGCCGTTAGAAAACCTGACCAGGATTCATGTTTTTGCAACACCGGGACCAGGCTGACACAGGAATTAGCGCAAAAAAACGCGGCTTGTGTCAGGGCGCTGGCTCTGAAATCAGCAGCGCTTCCTGCAGGATGAAAACCCGGACAATGGCATTCTCGCTACCGCGCGCATTGCGAACCACTGTGGCCAGTTCTTCTTTTATGCCAGCCTGCAGCTCTTCGCTGGTGCTCAGTACAATGGTAATGCCGGCCTCTGGTGCAGTACTCTGGCGCGCCGCCTCGATCATGTGCAATGAAGGATGCTCCTCAAGGTACTGAACCACGGCCCGGCGTACCGCCGTGGACACCGGGTAGGTTGCCGGCCGCACCTGTCCGCTGCGACTTTTTTCCAGCACATTCAGCAACAAGGGCGCTGACAATATCACCACCAGCAGCGCCAGCGTCAGTGTCGCCCGGCGCACCCAGCGTGGGCTCCCGGAGGCACTGGCAGCCACCGAGACATGCAAACCCAGTAGCCGGAAAATCAGCGAGGCGCCGAGAATGATGGCCACCAGGTTGGTGGCAAACAGGATGGCGGCATTGCCGGCGACGAACAGGTTGTCATTGGTCAGGCTAATACCGATCACCGCCAGTGGCGGCAACAGCGCGGCAGCGATGGCAACACCGGCCAGCTTGCCGGCCATATTCGAGCGTCCCATGGCATAGGCCGCCACCATACCGGAGGCCAGCGCAATCAGTAGATCCAGCACATCCGGATCGCCGCGCGCCTCGATTTCCATGGACGGCTCAAAACCGGGATTCAGCGCCCCGATAAACAGCGATGCCGCCAGACCAATGAAGACGCCCAGTGCGCTGACGCCAAGCGCGTCACGAAACAGCTGCAGATTTCCCTGTGCCAGTGCAAAACCGGCTGCCAGTAACGGCCCCATTAGCGGCGCAACCAGCATGGCGCCAATCACCACCGCGGTTGAACCTTCCAGCAAACCCAGCGAGGCCAGCGTTGCGGCCAGCAACATCATCACAAGGAAATCGACACCGCCTTCGGCGCCAACCGCAATCTGCCCGACCAGCTGCTTGCGTTCATCGCGCTCCAGCGTCGGAAAATAATTGTAAAAGCGATCCCGCAGTCGGGTTTTATCGACTGGTTTTTTCATATATCGATCGACCGCGTAACGCTACCCGGCAGCAACGCCCGCACTGCGGGCAGCCGTTTGAGCTGCTACTGAATGTGCTCAAGAATGCCGTCGAGCTCGTCGAGGCTGTTGTAACTGATTTCCAGTTTTCCCTTGCCACCACGTCCCTGCCGGATGGCCACACTGGCACCCAGCCTGTCGGCGAGACTGGTTTCAAGATGTTGAATATTTGAATCTTTTTTGGTCGGCGCCGCTTTAGCCGGCGCTGGCCGCTGCACCGATTTCACCAGTCCCTCGGTGGCGCGCACCGTCAGTCCGCGGTTGACGACCTGGTGTGCTGCTTGCACCTGCTGTGCCCCGCGCAGTGCCAGCAAGGCACGTGCATGCCCCATTTCCAGCGCACCCTTTTCAACCATGTCCTTGACGACGTCTTCCAGGTCCAGCAGGCGCAATAGATTGGAAACCGCCGCACGTGACCGACCGACGGCCTCTGCTGCCTGCTCGTGGGTAATTTCAAATTCCCGGATCAGCCGCTCCAGCGCACGTGCCTCTTCGAGCGGATTCAAATCCTCACGCTGGATATTTTCGATCAGCGCAATGGCGATAGCGGCGCGGTCTTCCACCTCGCGTACTACCGCCGGAATCTCGTGCAGGCCGGCCAGCTGCGAGGCACGCCAGCGACGCTCGCCGGCGATGATTTCAAACCGACCCTCGCCGATGCTACGGACCACGATCGGCTGCACCACGCCCTGAGCACTGATTGAATCAGCCAGGTCCTGCAATGATTCCGGGTGCATATCGATACGCGGCTGGTACTTGCCACGATCGATTATGTCGACCGGCAGCATCCGCAAGGAACCATCAACGGCGGTTGTTGCCGCGACGTTTTCAGTATCCGCTACCGCCGTCAGTTCGGGCGCTGTCGAGGTAGCAGCTTCTGCACCCGGTTGTGGTACCGCACGTGTTGTCGCGCCACCCAGCAATGCATCCAGCCCCCTGCCCAAACCGCGTTTTTTTGCTGCCATGTCAGTTACCGTTTATTGGATTCAGTGATTGTTAATCAGGAATATGCGGGGCCGGAGGATTGTCAGGCAACGCCGGTCTGGGCGGTTGCTTCTATCTCATCATCGGCATGGCGTCGCAGATACTCGCCCGCCAGCGCCAGGTAGGCGCGTGCGCCGCGCGAACTCTTGTCGTAACACAGCACCGGCAGACCGTGGCTGGGTGCCTCGGCCAGCCTCACATTGCGCGGGATGATGGTACGATACAGCTTGTCGCCGAAATGTTGCTGCAACTGCGCGGAAACATCATTAGCGAGGTTATTGCGTGCATCGTACATGGTGCGCAACAGGCCTTCTATTTCCAGCTCCGGGTTAATGCTGACGCGTACCTGCTCAATGGTATCAAGCAGCGCGGACAGCCCTTCCAGAGCATAGTATTCACACTGGATCGGAATCAGCACACTGTGTGCAGCCGCCAGTGCATTCACTGTCAGCATGCTCAGCGACGGCGGACAATCGATGATGATCAGGTCGTAATCGTTTTGTACATAGGTCAGTGCGGCACGCAGACGGCGCTCACGATCACCCTTCTCCAGTAACTCCACCTCGGCGGCGGTCAGATCTGCATTGCCGGGCAACAGGTGATAACCGGCATCCGGTGCATTCACGATCACCTCGCGAATCTCCGCCAGCCCCATCAGCAGGTCATAGCCGGTTTTCTCGGCATCGTACTTGTCGACGCCGCTGCCCATGGTGGCATTGCCCTGGGAGTCCAGGTCAATCAGCAGTACGCGCCTGCCGGTTTCGGACAGCGAAGCCGCCAGGTTGACACTGGTAGTGGTCTTGCCGACCCCGCCTTTCTGGTTGGTTACTGCGATTATCCGTCCCATGAATCAGTCAGCCTGTTGATCATCGCCGGCGTGCATGATGACCAGGTGCCGTTCAGCATCCAGCCCCGGAACCTTGAGTGCCACAATGTCATCTATCAGTGTCTTGTCCTCGAGGCATTCAACCTCGGTCATGGGATATACACCCTTCATGGCCAGCATCCTGCCGCCGTCTGCGCACAGGCGTGCGGCGTGGCGATAGATCTCGGGCAGATCGGAAAAAGCGCGGCAGGTAATGCTGTCAAACAGGTTTTCCGGCTGATACTCCTCAATGCGTGCATCCTCCAGGGTAACATTGTCGAGTCCCAGTATACCGAGCGTTTGCTGTACGAAGCGCAGCTTCTTGCTGCTGCTGTCGAGCAGCACAAATTCTTTTTCGGGGCAGGCGATTGCCAGTGGAATACCCGGTAATCCGGCGCCCGTTCCTATGTCCAGAATATAATCACCGTGCAGGTGCGGCAGTATGGTGAGGCTGTCGAGCACATGCCGCGTGACAATGTCCGCCGGCTTGCGCACCGAGGTCAGATTATAGACACGGTTCCAGTTCATCAGCTCGGTGACGTAAGCCATCAGCATCTGGTCGTCACCAAGGCTCTGCGCAAGGCCCAGCTCAGCCAGCCCCTCATCGAGCAAGGCACCATAGTCAACCACGCTGGTGTTTCGTGCCTTGCGGTTACGATTGTAAAGTCCGGTATGCATGTGCTGTTATAGAAGCATTGTCGTTAAGCGCGTTTACGAGTCACCTTGTGACGTTTCATGTGTATCAACAACAGCGACACCGCTGCCGGGGTAACACCGGGTATTCGAGCTGCCTGACCGATGGTTTCCGGTCTCACGGCCCGCAACTTTTCACACGCTTCATTGGAAAGTCCCCGCACCACATTGTAATCGAAATCGATCGGTAAAGGTTGTTCCTGATGACGCTGTTGTCGTTCGATTTCTGCCTGCTGGCGTTCCAGGTAACCGGAGTACTTCGCCTGAATCTCGACCTGCTCGGCAATGTCGGCAGCCGTCACGCCCGGACCCAGTCCGTCAACCGCGGTCAGGGTAGCGTAATCCAGTTCCGGTCGGCGTAACAAATCGCTGGCGCGCTGTTCCCGTGCCAGCGGTTTTTCAAGCCTGGCAGAGAGGGCGTCAGCCTGCGCAGTCCCCGGTCGCACCAGCAGTGACTGCAAGCGCTGCTGCTCGTTTTCAATGGCCGCATGACGCGCAGAAAATACCCGCCAGCGGTGCTCATCAACCAGCCCCAGCTCACGACCAAGCGGTGTCAGGCGCAAATCTGCATTATCCTGCCGCAGCGACAGGCGATACTCGGCACGGCTGGTAAACATCCGGTAGGGTTCCAGCGTTCCCTGTGTCACCAGGTCATCAACCAGTACGCCTAGATAGGCCTCATCACGGCGCGGCATCCACGCCGGCTTGTCCTGCGACTGGCGCGCTGCATTCAGGCCGGCCAGCAGGCCCTGTGCTGCCGCCTCTTCATAGCCGGTGGTGCCATTAATCTGGCCCGCGAAAAACAGCCCGTTTATAACCTTGGTTTCCAGTGAATGTCGCAGATCGCGCGGATCAAAAAAATCATATTCGATGGCATAACCGGGCCGTGTGATATGCGCACCCTCAAAACCGGCAATGGAATGTACCAGCGCTTCCTGCACCGCCCAGGGCAGGCTGGTGGAGATGCCGTTTGGATAGACTTCATGGGTATCAAGCCCTTCCGGCTCGATAAATATCTGGTGTGAAGACTTGTCGGCAAAGCGCACCACCTTGTCTTCGATTGACGGGCAATAACGTGGCCCGGTGCCCTCTATCGCGCCACTGTACAGGGGTGAATCCACCAGACCCTCGCGAATAATGTCGTGTGTGCGACTGTTTGTATGGGTGATATGGCAACTCAGCTGGCGCGGATGATGCTGTGCGCTGCCAAGGTATGACATCACCGGAATCGGCTGGTCGCCTGCCTGTGCCTGCAACTGACTGTAGTCGATGGTGCGGCCGTCGATGCGCGGTGGCGTACCGGTTTTTAAACGCTCTACCCGCAGCGGTAATTCACGCAGCCGTGCAGCCAGTGCGTTGGCAGGCGGGTCACCCGCCCTGCCCCCGGCCACATTGGTAGCACCTATATGAATACGACCGCCAAGGAAAGTGCCAACCGTCAGGACCACGCTGGCCGCATAAAATTTCAGGCCCATCGCGGTCAGCACGCCGCGCACTTGCTCCCCCTCAACTATAAGGTCAGCGACTTCCTGCTGAAACAACTGCAGACCCGGCTGGTTTTCAAGTACCCGGCGCACCGCCTGCCGGTACAACACACGATCAGCCTGGGCACGGGTAGCACGTACCGCGGGTCCCTTGCTGGCATTCAGCACCCGAAACTGGATGCCCGCCTGGTCGGTGGCCAGGGCCATCAGCCCGCCCAGCGCATCTATCTCACGCACCAGGTGACTTTTGCCAATACCGCCGATGGCCGGATTGCAGCTCATCTGGCCGAGGGTTTCGAGGTTATGCGTCAGCAACAGGGTACGCGCACCACTGCGTGCGGCAGCCAACGCCGCCTCGGTGCCGGCATGACCTCCACCGACCACGATTACGTCATAAGCTGTTGAACTGTCTCCCACCCTGATCTCCTGCCGAAAAATTAACCAGATTCTACGCCCTCGCCTGAATGCGAGCCAATACACCCACAAAAGCCCGACAAATCCGCCGTTACTGTCTTTTTATTCGAATATCTTGTGTTAAGATACGCGAAATTACACCATATAAGGGAAAGCCATGAGACTTTTGGAATTCAATCTCGACGCAGGAGGCGCTAACCCTCAATCACAGACACCCCCGCAAACACCACGCAAACAGGCAGTTCGCCCCGTCAAACTGGCAAAATCAGCGGCATCGCCCGCAAAATCCGGCAAGGTATTCCCGTTAAATTCCAGCAAAGCGCCTGCCAAAAAGCTTAAACCGATCGACCTGGAACAACTGCAGCAGCGCATCGAAGTGCTGGAACGCCGCATACTGGCACGCAACGGAAAAACTGCCGAACATCCGGCCAGCCGCGATCTGGAACTGCTGAAGCAACGCGTGTCACGACTGCAGCAGAGTGTACATGCCGAGCTCTGGGCAGCGCGGCAGCGTGAGCACACCATGCTGGAAATTCTCAGCAAGCCGTCCTTCAAAACCCTGCTGATAAAACGCCTCACAACGTTCAAACAGAAACAGTTACCTGCTGCCGGCTGCTGGCTGTTGAGATGTTCACAGCAATGGTGGAAGGACTGCCAGCCGGCATGGTGGCCAGGCTTTGCGCAAGCCTGGCAGGAATCACTCGACAAGGCACGCGGCATCCCGCGTCACTGAAACCTCACCGGCGCGGGTTATCCGGCAGACAGCTGCAACCCGCCCCATAATAGTTCCAGCTGTTGTCGGTACATGGCACCAATCGCTGCTGCATTGGTATGCTGAATAGCCAGTGGCACACCATAAAAGATCGATACCAGCCCCACCATCGCAGCCGATATAGCGGTATTCGCAGGCAGATCGCCCTGCTCTATGGCGCTTTCCAGAGAACTGCGCAACAGGCCTTCAAGACTCTCGTCGGACAGTTCTTCGATGCCGTCAAGATCCGAGAACGCCATCATGCGCTCGGCCGGGGTAATCTCCGGGCCTTCGCTGCGCTGACGTGACAGTGCCTCATGAGAAATGATTTCTGCCATCAGTCCAGGCTTCTTCTGAATCTGGATCGCGGTATAACGAAACAGTGACTCGATCACGGCAAGCCCCTTACCCTGCTGCGCAGCCTGACGGCCATACCAGTTCAGCTCAAGCGTCCACAAACGATCAAGGTAGACAATGAGATCTTCTTTCTTCGGAAAATAATTAAAAAAGGTCGCCTCGGAAATCTGTACACGCTCACTCAGCGCCTTCACCGAAAGCGTCTCGAAGGCGGCCGCTTCAAGATGATTTGTCACTGCCTCAGCCAGCGCCAGCCGGGTCTTGGCAAACTTGCGTTGCCTCAGTGAGGGTCGTGTACTCTCAGACATTGGTTTAGTTTACCCTAAAATTATGCATGGCATTATTAATTAAATATCAGGAATGTCAATTGCTTAATACAGTTGGCGTGAAAACCGGGCAAACCCCCATAAAAGCCATATTTTTTGTGTGGAAAGAGGATTGTTACCTCAGAAAGGGCAAATATAGAACGCCCATAGCACCCTGTTAT
>Ga0316201_10004412_pt1 | contig 10615 bp, 7 predicted proteins | sample CS6wburrow_MG_FD_204516 | JGI IMG/M metagenome (GOLD analysis project Ga0316201, IMG submission 204516) | Coastal sediment microbial communities from Delaware Bay, Delaware, United States - CS-6 worm burrow | ecosystem: Environmental > Aquatic > Marine > Coastal > Sediment | place: USA: Delaware... | reverse complement strand
GGCTCGACCGCCGCTGCATCCGCACCAGCGGCGCATCGACGCCCTCGCTACCCCTAGTCTCCAGTGTGGTGCTGCACAAGCGGGTTCGGACACCACCGCATCCGCTCCCGCTGGGCTGAACGGCCAAGACGGCCGCCGCGCCCCCTGCTCGGGGCACGACGGCCATCTTTAGCTCTTTCGACCATCCAGGCTCGAAGCCTAGCGGTGGGCGCTCATGGACAGCCGCACTTGAGCACGAGCCCGTTGTAGATCGGATGATAGGGCAGGTTCGGGTTGCGCAGACCCAGATTCTTGCGCAGGGGGTTGGTCACCGGGTTATAGGGCACGTTGGGATTGCATGGCGTGTTGTAGCCGGCCACGCTCTGCGGGTTGCCCGCCGCCGCGTTGCGTGCGGCGCCAGGGACTCTGCCCTCGATCCGGGCGCAGACTTGAATGCCCTCGGCGGGATTGAGCGGCGTCGGCGTCGGAACGGCGGCTACGGGCGTGTTCGTCGGCATGCTCGGATCGGGCGTGTTCGTCGGCGGCGGTGGTTCGGTCGGCTGGGGAGCGAAGGGCGCGTAAGGATCGAGGGCGTCGCAGTCGGCGCCGGTGACGTCGGGGTAGATCGCCCAGACGTCCTTGTACTCGTCGAGATCGTTGCGGCCCCCCATCACGAAGAGGCGCTTGTTGGCCCGATCGTAGACGCTCGGGATCAGACGGCGGCCTTCGATACCCCCAAGATCGTCCTTGGCCAGGCGCTGCCAGCTGAGGCTGGCGCTCGCGTCGCCCAAGGTCGCCAGATCGACACGCCAGGCGCCGGCCGAGCGCTTCTTGCCATCGGGCACGCTGGCATCCGCGCGTCCCATCCACGAGTAGAACATCTTGCTGTCCGGATCGTAGGCGCAGGCGCCGCCGCGGCGGTACCCAATCTCGTCCATGTTCGCGAAGCGAGCGGTGATGTCGCTCCACACCCCATTCTGATTGGAGGAGAAGTCGAGCCACCAAACCTCTTTGTAGCTGGTGGTCGAGCTGCCGCTCGGGCCGCCTTGCTGGCCACCGAGCACGATCACGCCGTCCACGCCGCTGTCGGCGTCGTAGACATAGGCGGCGCAGGAGCTGAAGCGCTTGGTCGGAACATTGCCGCTGGGGTGCATCTCGCGGACGTTCCAATTGCTGCCGGAGGCAACGGCGGAGTAGACCTTGTCCTGGGTCTCCTGGTCCTTCTCGTCATCGAAGGTGCCCTGGCCGAAGATGCCGCGCCCTCGTTGGGTGTCGAGCACAGCAAAGTGGCGGACCAACTTCCCCTTGTTGGTCGCAAGGTCGCGCGGAACGCTGCCGACGTTGAGCTTGTCGTTGAGCCAACGCACACCCGCGCGGTCGGCCGTCTCTCCAATTTGCAGCGCCTTGACGTCCCCCCCCTTCTTGCTGCTCGCATCGACGTTGCCGTTGTCACAACCGTCCTTGCCGAGCACCGAGAGCCACTTGCTCGGCGCGAGCTGCAGGCTGGCCATCTCGCGGCAGCCCTTGTCCTGCTCGCGCGTGTAACCGACGCTGCCGCTGTAGTTGATCGTCGTCCAGCGATCCTCGGTGCCATCGAGCTTGATGGCCCACAGATCGTGGTAGGTAATTGTGTTTTCCTGGGTGCGCTTTTCCGCGCCGCCGGCGAATGCGAGCACACCGGTGTCCGCATTGTAGGCACCAAAGCCGCCATAACGGGCAGCCGGCATGTCGGGCAGGCGCACGTAACAAGCACCATCGGCCTTGATCTTGCCCCCGACCGGGGTCTGGGCCTCCACCGGCCCGGCGAGCACGAACGCGATGAAGGTCGCGAACAGGGCGGACAGGGCCGAGAGCCGCAGCAACGCACGACGCATCGAAACAGAGGACTTGCGGGACACGATCGATGAACTCCTGTGGGGCGGTTCCCTCTCGGGAACGAGGCAGAGCCAACTGATCCAAGCGGCGCCCGCTCGACACAGGATCCAGACTGCGATACGACAAGGACAGTGGGGGATGGGTGCGAACTGCTCTTGGCGCTGGCGGACCCAGCGAACGAGTCCGAGAGCCAGGGGCCGCAGCAGACCATCGCATTGACCGGCGATCAAGCCGGCGCACGACCCCAACTCGGTTGACCTAGCCGCAGTATACCCGACCTCAAGGTCCGAATTGAGGGCTTCCTTGGCCGATTCGCTTCAGCGCGTCGGCTCTGATACTCGTGCCCTCAGTCCGTGCAAGAAGAACCCGCCCCAATCCGTCCGACCTCCATTCCCCCGAGCCATGGCTCCTTGTCGTCGCGCCCGCACTGCAGGAGAAAGTCGTGTCCACCAACACCGCAGGAATCTCTCGCTCGCTCGGCTTCGGCGACCGCGCCCATCGCCGCTATTGGTGGCATCGCCTCGAGGGGGCCGACTACGTGCCCCCGATCTACGCCACGCTCGACGAGAGCGAGTGGGCGATCATGGAAGCCTGGTTCGAGGAGACGGACGAGCTCGGCGTCTCGGGCGAAGCCAACGTGGCCTTCATGAGCCTGCTGCAGGGCGTAGTGATGGGCAACGCCGTTCGACGGATCGTGCAGCTGGGCACATTCGTCGGCTACTCGAGCCTCTTGCTCGGCTTCATGCTGCGCCGCATGGGCGTCACCGACGGTCTGTTCACCGTCGACATCGATCGCGAGAAGAACAGGTTCACGCGCGAGTACCTGAGTCGCGCCGGCCTAGAGGGTCACGTCAGAGTGATGGACGGCGACTCAGCGGACGAGCGGGTCGCCGACGAGGCGAGAGCATGGCTGGGTGGCGCCCCGCAGCTCGTCGTGCTCGATTCGAGTCATGCCTACCGGCACACCTTGCGTGAGCTGGACCTTTGGTTTCCCGTGCTGGCGCAGGGTGGGTTGCTGCTGCTCCATGACTGCTCCGAGTTCGCCGCGCAATTCGATCCGACGGCGGAGGGCGGTGTGCAGCGGGCGCTGCGGCGTTGGACCCGCCGGCACCGCCGTGGCTACGACCACATGACGATCGCGCATCGGCCGCACGGTGCGCCGGCGACCGAGCAGGCCTATCGCGACCCCTGTGGCGTCGGCTTGATCCAGAAGCATTGACCCAGGAGCACCGAGAGCACGGACGAGCTCGTCGGACCGGAGGCTACGATCTTCGCCCCCCTACCCCGCCCCGTCCCGCCCCCACCAGGCCCCGACCACCATGCCGGCCACGATCAGCGCACCACCCGCCCACCCCCACGGGCCCAGCCGCTCGCCGGCCAGCCACCAGGCGAAGAGCGCGGCGAAGACCGGCTCCGTGGCGAAGATCAGCGCCGTGCGCTCGGGACTGATCGAAGCCTGGGCGGCCGACTGCAGGCCGAAGGCCGCGGCGGTGGCCAGCAGGCCGGTGAAGGCGGCGGCAAACCACACGGATTCGGGGAAGCCGGTGCTGAGGTAGGTCAGGCCCTCTTCGAAGAGCGCGGCGCCCACGGCGCATGCGATCGCCGTGGTGGCGATCTGCACCGTGGCCAGCGCCGCCGGATCGTAACGCGTAGCCGCCGTATGCGCGACGCGCGCGATGGCCGTGATGTGCAGCGCGAAGGCCAAGGCACAGGCCAGCACCAACAGGTCGCCGCGCAGCAGGATGGCGGGAGGGATGCGCGTGCCGTCCACGGCCAGCGGCACGACTGCTCGGGCGGCTCCCGCTTCGAACGGAAGCGTCAGCAGGCCAAGCCCGATCACGGCCAACAGCGCGCCGGCCACCGCGGATCGGGCGGGCGGGCGATGCAGCCAGAGCCACGCGATGAAGGGCACGAGGATGACGGCCAGGCCCGTGATGAAGCCGGCCCGTCCTGCGGTCGTGTATTGCAGCCCCGCGGTCTGAAAGGCGTATCCGGCCAGCAGGAAGAGCCCGACCAGCGCTCCGTCGCGCCAGCCCGCCCAGCGCGCGCGCCACACACGACGGCCATAGAGCAAAGCCATGATCCCCGCCGCAAGAGCAAAGCGCAGGGCGAGGAAGGTCAGGGGCGGCACGACCGCCACGGCGTCGCGCACCATCACGAAGGTGGCGCCCCACACGAGGGCCACCGCGAGCAGGGCAAGGTCGGCGCGGCGGCCGCTCAGCACGAGGCTAGCCCAAGTCCGTCACGTCCAGCAGCCGCACCAGCGCGCCGTGCGGATCGCCGCCGTGGCGCAGGTCGACCTCGCAGGCAAGGTGCCACTCGGTCGGCCCTTCCGCGGCGCACAGGGTCTGCGAGGCTTGCCACCGGTTGGGGCCCACGGAGCGAATGCGGGTGTGGGCGCGGCGGCGGGAGGGAGGATCGAAGGCCAAGGCGCCGTACTCCTCCAGGAAGGGTGCCAGGGCCTCCGCCAAACGCTCGGCCGTCCAATGACCCGGCGCATGGGGATCCGGATCCTGGTCGATGGCGCGGGTCGCCTCATCCCACTCGCCGGCCGAGAGCAGCTGCACCAGGCGCAACAGCTCGGCGCGCAAACGGGCGGTTCGCGCCTCCTCGTCGGTGGCCAGATCGACCGTCGGCAGGTCGACGGTCAGCGCCACGTCCGCGAAGTCCTCGCGCAAATCGCGCAGCCGATCCCACTCGGCCAGCAAGCTGGCATCGACCTGTTCGAGCATCACGCGCAGGTACCAGGCGATGTCGAGCACCTCGTCGCTCTGCTGCGGCTCGGGCACGTTTTGGCTCAAGGTGCGCCAGACCTGGCCGATGTAGCGCAGCAGGATGCCCTCGCTGCGTTCCACCCCATAGCGGCGCACGTAGTCTTCGAAGCTCAGGTAGCCCTCGAACATCTCCCGTGCGATGGACTTCGGATTCACGTCGTCCGCGGAGACCCAAGGGTGGGTCTCCGCGTGCAGGGCTAGCGTGCCATGGATGAACTCGGCCAGCGGCTGGGGATGGCTGACCGTCTCCAGCAGGCGCATCCGCTCCTCGTATGGCACCCGCTCGCCCTTGAGACGGTCGATGAGAGCGCCCTTGGCCTTCCACTGCTGGGCCTTGATGATCGGCCATGGGTGTTCGAGCGTGGCTTCGACCAGGCTCAGGACGTTGAGCGCGTGCTGGTCGTCATAGGGGTCGAGCATGCCCACCGCGTCGACCAGCCACAACGACAGGGCTTGGTGGAGCGAGAAGTCCGGCTGCAGCAGGTCGCTGACGCCCACGCAGGCACGACCGTCCTCGCCGGGCTCGACGGTGACGATGCCGGCGCGGCGCAATCCGCGGAAGAGCTCCGCCGTGCGGCGCAGCTGCCGCGCCTTGCGCCGGGGTGCGTCGTGGTTCTCCAAGATCAGGTTGACCAAGAAGCGATAGCCGCCGGAGCGATCCCGCTCGACGGGCGGCGTCCAGCCCTCGGGCGCGCCCGGATCGTCGGCGCGCATGTCCTCGTCGCGCGCGCGTTGCAGGACCTGGATGAGCATGCCGTGGTCGATCTTGAAGCGGCTGCCCAAGGGCTCCGGGGGACGCGCGACCAGCTGCTTGAAGACTTTCTGGCTCCAGGTGACCTCGTCGCGCTTGGGCTTCCTGGCCTGCCCCTTGGGCCCCTTGCGCCCCTTGCGCTGCGCCCGCGCCTGCTTGGCCTGACGCTTCTTGTTCTGGATGATGTGCGGCGGGGCCTGGGCGATCACGCTGCCCCGATCGTCGAAGCCCTTGCGGCCGGCGCGGCCGGCGATCTGGTGGAAGTCCCGCGCGCGCAGCAAGCCGACCTTGCGCCCGTCGTACTTGGCCAGCTTGGAGAAGACGACGGTGCGAATCGGGATGTTCACGCCCACCCCGAGGGTGTCGGTGCCGCAGATGACCTTGAGCAGACCGTCCTGGGCCAGGCGCTCGACGAGCCGACGGTAGCGCGGCAGCATGCCGGCGTGGTGGATGCCGATGCCTTGGCGTAGGACGCGGCGGAACTCACGACCAAAGGGCGTAGACAGGTCCGCCGCCGCCAAACGCCGCCCAATCTCCTTGCGTTCGTCGCGGTCGGCCACGTTGAGGCTCGTCAGCTGCTGTGCCAGCTCGTTGCACTCCCTGCGCGTGAAGTTGACCACGTAGGCCGGGATGCGGCCCTCGCCGATCAGGTTTTCGATCGTCTCGTGCAGCGCGGTCTCGCGCCAACCGAAGTCCAGCGGCACAGGCCGCTCGACCGACTGGACCCAAGCCACCTCGCGGCCCGTAGCGCCCTCCAGACGGTCGACCACAGCGCTCATGTCGCCCAAGGTCGCGCTCATCAGCAGGAAGGTCGTCTTCGGCAGGGCGATCAGCGGCACCTGCCACGCCCATCCCCGATCCCGATCGCCGTAGTAGTGGAACTCGTCCATGATGACGTCGTCCGGCGCGCCGGCATCCCCCCAGCGCAGGACCTGGTTAGCCAAGATCTCGGCCGTGCAGCAGATCAGCGGCGCGTCGGGGTTGATCGAGGCATCGCCGGTGAGCATGCCCACCTGCTCGGCGCCGAAGTCGGCGCACAGCGCAAAGAACTTCTCGTTGACCAAAGCCTTGATCGGCGCGGTGTACCAGGCGCGCCGTCCCTGGCCCATGGCCTTGAACATCAACGCGGTCGCCACCAAGGTCTTGCCCGAGCCGGTGGGGGTGTTGAGGATCACGTGCCGCCCGGCGAAGAGCTCGAGCAGCGCCTCCTCTTGATGGGCATAGGGCTGCAGGCCGAGGTCCTCCCCCACGTAGTCGAGATAACGATCCAGGGCCTCGGCGGCGCCGAGCTGCTGCCCCTCCGGCGGCAGCCGGCCGAGCAGCGAGGGCATCCTCGAAGGCGCCGCGGCGGTCGTGGATGGATCGGGCGAAGCAGGGGCGTTCACGGGCGGGGTCCTCGTGGGGCCAAGCGGATTGGCTTAGACGGGCGACGGATCCTCGCCTGGGAGCCTAGCAGACTTCGTACAGGACTACAGGGACTCGGCCGCCTGTCGGTCGTGGCGAGCCCCGACGATCAGCTGTCTGGCGTTGTCGCGCGCGGCCTCGCCGCCGCCGCCGAGCATGAGCGTCAGCTCTTCGATGCGTTCCTCGGACTCCAGCGGCCGCACGGCCGTCGTCGTGCGTCCCTCGACGACTTCCTTGCGCACGTGCCAATGGCAGCCACCGAAAGCGGCAACTTGCGGCAGGTGGGTCACGCACAGAACCTGATGCCCACCGGCCAGCCCGGACAGCTTGCGCCCGACGACGGCGCCAATGCGGCCGCCGATCCCGGCATCGATCTCGTCAAAGATGAGCGTCGGGATGCGGTCGGCGCCGGTCAGGATCGACTTGAGGGCGAGCATGATGCGCGCCGTCTCGCCGCCGGATGCCACTTGAACCAGGCGACGTGTCGGCTCACCGGGATTGGTCGAGACGCGGAAGGCCACGCGATCGATACCGCGTGCATCGATCGCGAAACGCTCACCGCCGATCGGCACGCCGCTGGGGTCGGCCCGCCGCTCGACGGCAACCTCGAAGGCGCTGCCGGGCATGCCCAGCTCGCTCATCACGGCGGCCACCTCGGTTGCCAGGCCTTGGCCGGCCGCAAAGCGGCGCTGCGAGAGCCGGTCGGCGAGACGGCCGAGCTCCTGCCGCACGCCATCCAAGCGAGCCTCGATGGCAGCCGCGCGCTGATCGGCATCCTCGAAGGCCGCCAAGCGCTCGGCGGCTTGCTCCCCGCGCGCGATCACCGTCTCCACGCCAGCACCGTACTTGCGCTCGAGCGAGGCGTAGACCTCGAGTCGATCTTCGATCTCGCCCAAGCGCTGCGGCTCGAAGTCCAGGCCGTCGCGGTAGTCGCGCAGCTGGCCGGCGGCGTCGGCGGCCGCCTCGACCGCGCTCTGCAACGGCTCGATGGCGGTAGCCATCGATTCGTCGATCTCGGCCAGCTCCTCGAGGGCGACCAAGGCCTCATCCAACCCATCTAGGCCGCCGGCCTGCTCATCGTCGTCGCCGCGCAGCGCGCGGTAGGCACGATCGGCCAAGGAGAGCAGCTTCTCGGCGTTGGCTAGGCGCTTGCGCTCGGCCAACAAGTTTTGCTTCTCGGCGACATCGAGCTCGGCCGCATCGATCTCGGCGGCTTGGAAGCGCAACATCTCGATCTGGCGCAGCCGCTCGGCCTCCTCGATACGCAGGGCGGCCAGCTCTTCCTCGAGCGCGCGCAATCCCACCACCCGCTCCGCCAGCTCCAGGCGCTCCTCCTCCAGCCCGGCGTAGCGATCGAGCAGCAGCAGGTGCTCGGCTTCGCGCTGCAAGGAAGCGTTCTCGCTCTGGCCGTGCACGTCGATCAGCAGCCGCCCGATCTCACCCAAGGCCCGGATGGGCACGGTTCGGCCGTTGACGCGGCCGATCGATCGGCCGGCGGCGTGGATCTCGCGGCCCAAGATGAGCACGGGATCCTCGTCGACGCCATAGGCCTCGAGCAGCTCGCGGATCGCGTCCGCCGCGGAGCCCGGCTCGAAGACTCCCTCGATCAACGCGCGTTCGGCGCCAGCACGCACGGTCTCGCTGTCGGCCCTCTCGCCCAACAGCTGGCCGACGGCGCCAACGATGATCGACTTGCCGGCGCCCGTCTCGCCGGTGAGCACGTTGAAGCCCGGCTGCAGGCGGAGTCGCAAGTGTTCGATGATCGCGAAATCGCGGATTTCGAGCTCGACGAGCATCCCGGTCTCCCGCTGAGTAGACTCGAACATACGTGCGAATTGTAGCGATCGGCGTTGAGGCGGTCGAGTTCAATCTCCTCGACCACGTGACATCATCGCGCCGCGGCTGCGCCGCGGGCTACGACAGGTCGCCACGACGATCGCGCGACAGTCGCGCGACTGGCCATGCGCACAGCGGAGCGGCGTGTACGCTGAATGAGCGTGCGGAATCGGCCACGGCCTCACCGGCCCCCCTTAGCGAAGCCGCGCCGCGGCGCCGCTCACCCCGGAGGCAAGATAGGCCAGGAGGCCCAGCACGTTGAGCGGCCACAGACCCGTAAGCCATCCAAATGCGCTCGCCGCCAAAGCGCCGCCGATGATCGCCACGCCCGTCAGCCATTGCAGACCGCGACCGCGCTTGCGGCCGCTGCCGCGAGAGACGGCCTCCGCCACCCCAGCGCCGAGCGGCCCGCCGGCCAGGACCCCGACGATCAAGGAGAAGAAGCCGCCGACGAGGCCGAAGAGTAGGGTCACGAGCACCCCCGCCGCCAAGCCACCGAAGGCGCCCAGGACCGCCGCGCCAAGCCAGCCCTTGGCATCGACCTGGTAGAGCGGCGAGCGGGTCTCCTTCGCGCAGGCCTTGCAGCGCAATCCGACGGGATGCTGGCGCGAGCAATCGGGGCACATCGGCCGGTCGCAGCGATTGCAGCGCAAGAGGGTCTCGCGCTCCGGATGCCAGGTGCAGCGCAGCATCGCTAGGCCGTCGTCGACATCCGCCAGCACGCCCGCACCGAACTTCTGCGAGAGTCGCTCCAGTCCGGTCGTCGCGTCGACGTCGCCTGGGCGCAGCGCCAAAACCCGGTCGAAGGCCTCGCGCTTGGCGCGCGGCTCCGACCGTACACCGGCCAGCCAAAGCCAGGCGTCGGGGTCCTGCGGATCACGCAGCACGGCTTCCTCGAGCAGCAGCCGCGCCTCGTCGTCCTCGTCCACTCGCGCCGCGGCGATGCCGCGACGCAGGAGCTCATCGGTCGCCAGCTCGTCGAGATTCAGGCGTCGTCTTGCCACGTTGGAGACGCTCCATCAGGCTTTCATAGAAGGTGTTGGACGGGCCAAGGCGCAAGAAGCGCGCGGTCAAGGGCGAGCGCTCGATGAGCAAGCGATCGCCATCGGATAGCACCCGGCAATGCTGCCCGTCCAAGGACAGGATCGCATCATAGTCTGTGTGCACGGTCACTTCGATCTTCACCGTCTCAGGCAGCACGATGGCGCCTGCCGGAACCGGATGCGACACGACGGGGGTCAAGATCAAGGCTTCGATGCTCGGCGCCACCACCGGACCGCCCGCCGAGAGCGAATATGCCGTCGAGCCGGTGGGCGTCGCGACGATCAAGCCGTCTGCGAAATAGCGCGCCAACGGCGCCCCGTCGATCCGCGTGTCCAGCCGCACCGGACGGCTCATCGTGCCGCGGCCGACGAAGACGTCGTTGACCGCGTCTAGACCCGCCACGCGGCGTCCGCCGATCCATGCCGTGCAACGCGCCATCACCCGCTCGTCGATGACCGCCTCGCCCGCCATGACCCGCGGGATGGCCGATAGGGCCCGCTCAGGATCGATCTCGGCCAGGAAGCCAAGGCGCCCGAAGTTCACCCCGATCAACGGCACCCCGTGCGCCGCGGCCATGCGCGCCACGCGCAGCATCGTGCCGTCACCGCCCAAGGCCACGATCCAATCGACCGCCTTCAGCCAGCCGTCGGCGTTGACCTCACGCCAGGCGTCGATCACGGTCGCTTCCGCGCCTTGGCCGCGCAAGGCAGCCGCCAGCGCGTCGGCCATGGAGCGCGATGCTTCCACCCGTGGGTGGAACAGCACGGCCACCCGCGACCATGAGGAACGGTCGGGGCCGGCCGATGCTGAGGCCGCTGCGGCCCGCGGGGATGTCGTCACCGGCGCCTCCCCATCCTGAATGCGGCCAAGCACAGACCGCCGCTCAGCAAGCTGATCAGGCCTCCGAGGATAACGGACAGGGGGCGGTAGGTCCATTCGATGCGCCAGGCGC
>Ga0316201_10004411_pt1 | contig 10615 bp, 8 predicted proteins | sample CS6wburrow_MG_FD_204516 | JGI IMG/M metagenome (GOLD analysis project Ga0316201, IMG submission 204516) | Coastal sediment microbial communities from Delaware Bay, Delaware, United States - CS-6 worm burrow | ecosystem: Environmental > Aquatic > Marine > Coastal > Sediment | place: USA: Delaware... | reverse complement strand
AGAAGTGCAACGCTGTATTGGCTAAGTAGCGGGGCTCCCTTCGGGCCGGTCCACAAGCGCCATCGCCTGTGTTTCGCTCGCTTGAATTAGCAACGGCTAGTCCGGCGCTCGCGAGCCTTGCCGATGATGCTTGCGGATCGGCTGAGTGTTACCAAACTTATCAAGCAGCCCACTAGTAACGTCTTTGCACGCCAATGCGCTGCATGATCTCGACTGCCAGTTCCTCGATTGACACCGCAGTACTATCCATGAACGGGATTGCATGACTGCGAAACAGATGCTCCGCCGCGGAGACCTCATTTCGACATTGGGCAAGTCTCGCATAGTCAGAGCCGGGGCGACGTTCTTCCCGAATCCGATGCAGGCGGTCCGGCGCTATGGTCAGGCCAAACAAGCGATCTCGGTTGTCACGTAGGGGATCTGGAAGTTTTCCGAGCATGAAATCGTCTTCCGTAAGCGGGAAATTCGCTGCCCTGACCGCGTACTGCATGGCCAGATACAAACAGGTTGGCGTCTTGCCGGTACGCGATACCCCGATAAGAATCAGATCGGCATCTCCGAGGCCCTTGAAGCGCGAGCCATCATCAAAACTGAGCGCGTAGTTGACGGCCTCGACGCGGCGATCGTATTCAACAAGGTCTCCGATACCGTGGCTGAGGCCGATGTGCCCACTGTGCGCCAAACCGATTGCACCGGACAGCGCCGGCAGATAGGTGTCGAAAATGTCGAACACCTGTGCGTTTGCTTCCTGCAGACGCGCCCGCATCGCCTCGTCCACAATGCTGCTGAACACCACCGGAGCAGCACCATCCTCCACCGCCGCCGCGTCTATTTCACGAATTGCCCCCTCGATTTTCTCCGGGGTATCGAGGAACGGCAGCACCATGCGCTCGCAGCACAGGTCGTCGAACTGGGTAAGCAATGTGCGAACCAGTTTTTCCAAGGTGATGCCGGTGCGATCGGAAATCATGAACAAGGTGCGTGACGGATTCGACATAACTGGCCCAGGCTGTTTTCTCGAAAAGGCCGGCATTGCCGGACGCGAGCGCGTAATTTTAGCAAGGATCGACCCGGCACCGATGCGTGGGTCGGTCAGGCAGCCCGCTGCCATGATCGTCCGGGATCTATTCCACACGATTACTAATGCCCGCAGGGCAGACTTTTTTTGCAACAATCATCGTATGAATGAATCGGACCGAAAAAGGCAACGCTTGACCCTCGCAGCGAAACTGCGTGCGGTGGTCGATGGCCCACATGTACTGAGTACGGAGCAGGAACTCAAACCTTACGAATGCGACGGGCTTTCGGCCTATCGCGTCGTGCCGCTATTGGTCGTGTTGCCCGGGTCGGTGGAAGAGGTGCAGGCCATTCTGCGGATCTGCCATTCAGAACAGGTGCCCGTGGTGGCGCGGGGAGCCGGAACCGGGCTTTCTGGTGGCGCGCTACCCAACGAAGGCGGCATTCTGCTGAGCCTCGCACGCCTCAATCGCATCTTTTCTGTCGATCCCGACAACTGCTGCGCCCGGGTCCAGCCTGGTGTACGCAATCTTGCGATCAGCGAGGCGGCCAAACCTCATGGCCTCTATTACGCGCCAGACCCCTCCTCGCAGATCGCCTGCTCGATTGGTGGCAACGTTGCAGAGAACGCCGGTGGCGTTCACTGCCTCAAATATGGACTTACCGTAAACAACCTGATTGCGGTCGAGATGATAACCATCGAGGGCGAACGTATCACCCTGGGCGGCGGCGGCCTGGACGGTCCGGGCTACGATCTACTGGCACTGATGACCGGTTCTGAGGGCATGTTGGGTGTGGTGGTCGAGGTGACAGTGAAACTGTTGCCCATTCCGCAGCAGGCCCAGGTGGCCCTAGCAGCCTTCGATGAGGTCGAAACCGCCGGCCAGGCGGTCGCCGACATCATCGCAGCCGGCATTCTGCCGGCCGGCCTGGAGATGATGGACAACCCTTCCATCCGGGCCTCCGAAGACTTCGTGCATGCCGGTTACCCGACCGATGCGGCGGCGATCCTGCTGTGTGAAGTGGATGGGGGTGCGGAAGAGGTCTCTGAAGACATCGCCAGGGTGAGGCAGCGACTGCTTGACTCGGGCGCTACAGAGGTGCGTACCGCCAGTGACGCTTCCGAGCGTGCGCGCTTCTGGGCCGGGCGCAAGGCCGCGTTTCCGGCAGTTGGACGTATTTCGCCCGACTACTACTGCATGGATGGCACCATCCCGCGCAAACATCTGCCACGCGTGCTGCGTGAGATTGCACGCTATTCACAGGAGTCTGGTCTCGGCGTGGCCAACGTCTTCCACGCCGGCGACGGCAACCTGCACCCGCTGATCCTCTATGATGCAAACAACGCCGGTGAACTGGAACTGGCAGAGCAGGTTGGCGGCCGGATTCTTGAGCTATGCGTCGAGGTGGGCGGCACCATCACCGGTGAGCACGGTGTCGGACTGGAAAAGATCAACCAGATGTGTGCCCAGTTCCCACCCGAGGAATTGCAGATGTTTCATGATGTGAAGGGCGTGTTCGATCCGCGCGGCCTGCTCAACCCAGGCAAGGCCATCCCGACACTTAACCGCTGCGCCGAATTTGGCGCCATGCACGTGAAGGCCGGCGACCTCCGCTTTCCCCACCTGGAACGCTTCTAATGAGCGACCGGGATATCGCACAAGACCTCGCCAAACAGGTTCGCGACGCGGCCGAACGGCGTCAGCCGCTCAGGCTGGTCGGACTGGATAGCAAGGCGTCTTATGGCCATGCCGTACAGGGTGAAGCGTTACATCTCAGCGCACACCGGGGTATCACCAGTTACGAGCCGACCGAACTGGTTCTCAGCGCGCGCGCCGGCACACCGATCCCGGACATTGAGGCCGCCTTGGCCGCCAATGGCCAGATGTTGGCGTTCGAGCCACCGGGGTTTTCCGGCACGGCATCGCTTGGGGGCGCAATGGCGAGCGGCCTGGGCGGACCGCGCCGGCCCTGGGGTGGTGCACCGCGCGATCTGATGCTCGGCATGACCCTGCTGGATGGGCGCGGCCGTATTCTGCACTTCGGTGGAGAGGTCATGAAGAACGTCGCCGGTTACGATCTATCGCGCCTGATGGCGGGCGCGCTCGGCACGCTGGGGGCACTGCTGGAGGTTTCCATCAAGGTGCTGCCGGCACCCAAGGTGGAGCGCAGCCTGGTGCTGAACCTGTCACGCGATCGAGCGCTGCAGCTGATGCGGGAAGTGGCACGACAACCGGCCCCGCTCTCCGGCGCCTGTCATCTCGACGACCGCCTTTACCTACGCCTGTCAGGCAACGCTGCCAGCGTAGCGGCCTGGGAAAAACAGATTGGTGGTGATGGCGGTGCCGGGACCGGCTTCTGGCTTGACCTTCGCGATCACGGCCTGGCCTTTTTCGACTCTGACCGGCCGCTATGGCGCCTTTCGCTACCACCGGCAACGCCTCGCCTCGATTGTGAACAGCAGGTCCTGACCGATTGGGCCGGTGCGCAGCGCTGGGTCTACTCCAGCAGCAGCGCCACAGAGATCCGTGATGAGGTCGCAAAAGCCGGAGGACATGCCATACTTTTTCGCCATGGCGACGACAAAACTCCGGTCTTTCATCCACTCGATGGTGTACGCGAACGCCTGCATCGTGGACTCAAGCAGACCTTCGACCCGTTCGGAATTCTCAATCCGGGCCGCCAATACGCGTCACTTTAGCCGGCTCGCCTTACTCTTCGCGGCGCTGCTCTTGCCCCACAACGCCAACGCCTTTTTCTGCCTGATGCTCGGATCAGGCAGCAAGAGTCACATACGCTCCATGCCCTATCCAGCCCACCGCTTTGCCCCGCCACCCTACAGGCTGCCACCGGTCATGCCGCGCCAGGCGCCGAGCAGAAAACACCAGCGAACGCAGAGGCCCGCGCCGCAAACACTGCAATGGCGCCCGGTGGATTAACCACAGCAGATCCTCCTGAAACCAAGCCCGGCAACCGGCTAGAATAACGGCCTGATTTCCATTCATTCGAGGTTTCCAGTGGAAGAGCGCCAGGTAGACGTTGCAATCATCGGGTCGGGCAGTGCAGGTCTGTACGCCATGAGCCGGGTCCGGCCTTCGGGCAAATCGGTCGTGCTGATCAACGGCGGTGAGCTGGGAACGACCTGCGCCCGGGTCGGCTGCATGCCCTCAAAGGCCGTCATCCAGGTCGCCGAAGATTTCCATCGCCGGGGTATATTCAAGCGTTTTGGGCTGGAAGGTCACGAAGGACTCAGTCTGGACCTCGGCGAGGCAATGGAATACGTTCAGGATCTGCGCGACATGTTCGTCGAGCGCGTTATATCCAACAGCACCGACAAGATGCCAGACGGCATGTTTGTCGAGGGTTACACCCGCTTCGTCGAGCCCAATGTGCTGGAGATGGAAGACGGCCAGCGCATCCGCGCTGCCAAGGTCATCATAGCGACCGGCTCACGGCCTTTGATTCCTCCCGAATGGCAACCGTTTCGTGATCGCATCATCACCACCGATGAGTTCTTTGAGCTCGAAACAGTCCCGGAATCGGTCGCCGTGGTTGGTCTGGGCGTTATCGGCCTGGAACTCGGGCAGTCACTCAAGCGCCTTGGTTGCGAGGTGGTCGGGATCGATATGGCGGAGGCGATCGGCGGGCTTACTGATCCGGAGGCGATCAAGTCGGCAATCGACATCATTGGCAAGGAAATGCCCATGTGGCTTGGTCAGGCAGCCGAGATCAGCGAGGGCAGCGCCGGCAGGCTCCGGGTAGTCGCGGGCGACAACAGCGTCGAGGTAGATCGGGTGTTCGCCAGCCTCGGACGCCAGCCGAACGTCGAAAAGCTGGGGCTCGATGTCATTGGTGCGCCAGTCGATTTCCGCGGCATACCGGTCTACAACCCGAACACCATGCAAGTCGGAGATCTGCCTGTGTTCCTTGCGGGTGACGTCACCGGCGAGCGCCCCCTGCTGCACGAGGCCGGTGACGAAGGACGCATCGCGGGTCAGAATGCGATCAGCGAAGCCGTGACCGCCTTCCAGCGAAAGACACCGCTGAACATCACATTCTGCGACCCCAATATCGTCCAGGTCGGTCAGACCTATGCGTCGCTTGATCTCGCGCATAGCGCAGTCGGCGAGGTACAGATGGCGCCCGTCGGGCGGGCCCTGATCATGGCCAAGAACAAGGGCGTGATCCGCGTCTACGCGGACAAGGCCAGCGGCAGGATGCTCGGTGCAGAGATGGTATGCATCAAGGCGGAAAACCTCGGCCATCTGCTGGCATGGAGTATTCAACAGGGCCTGACGGTCGGCCAACTGCTGCAGATGCCTTTTTACCACCCTGTCATCGAGGAAGCCCTGCAGGCCGCGCTCTACGATCTGTACAGCAAAGTGGATGCGAAGAATCCGGGGCCAATCACCGAACTGCGACCGGTCTGACGTAAAAGCAACGCCCCGGCGCCAGGCCAGGGCGTTGCTGGAATGCAAGCCAGTGCAACAACGCACCGCCAGGCAGGTTTGGTCATCTACATGCGGTAGGTAAAACCAAGCGTCACACCGTAATCGTCTGCGTCATTCGTCAGACCAACAGGGATACCGAGTTTCAGGTCCACTGCGTCGAAGGAATAAATCAGTTCGGGAACAATCGCGAGATTGTTGTAGTCACCAAAATTCCCCCGATAGGTCAATTCCAGGGCAGGCTTCAAATCATCATCATGTTTGATGATTGCTGCACTGGCCACCAGATGACCGAATTTGTCGTCACCTCCGGAGGGATTCAGATCATCAGTATCCCAGTAGTACTGATACCCGAGATCACCCAGCAACATCAATGACGGGTTGATGCTTCCATCCAGCCTGACGCCGACCTCGGCATTCTTGCCACGATGATTCATGTAGTCACCATTGTCGGTCTTCAGCTTCGCGGTACGAAAACCCAAACCGGCATAGGCGATCAGATCTATTGAATCATTTGCCGCGTCCAGAAACTGGTGTTCGTACCCAAGGGAGGCAAAATTGAAGGTTCCACCGTTACCACTGAGATCGGTTTTTCCCCCGTCAGAGATCCTGACTCCATCGCCATCGGTGTAGAAAGGCAGGGAAAAGCGCAACTGACCACGACTAAGGACCGGCACGGTGAGATCGATCCTCAATTCTGTCGCGTCAACATCCTCAATCTCTTGAAACTGGCGACCTCTATAGTATTCGATATAAGCATCTACGACGAAGCTGTTGTAGACCTTGGCCGACTTGGTATACAGAGGCTCAACTGTTGTATCGGAAGAAAACACACTGGCAGAGAAAAATATAACGCTTTGCGACAATGCCAATATCGTCAAGATGTTTTTCATATCGATCCCTTTCACGCTGCCCAATCCAGCACCTATCAACCTAAAACGGAGCGCCAAAAACTGCGAGTGCAACCGCCTGCTCCGTGTTCGCGTGAGAGAATACCACAACAAGGATCACGTCAATCGCAGCCCCGTCCAGGCCGATCGTTCGAATCGTGCTTCGCGTATTTCAGGCGCGGAACAAAGACGTGCTGCCGGTCGAACAGTTCAACTGACTGCAAGCGCCATGCGGACCAATTCGGCCAACGACCCAGCCTGCATCTTCTCCATAACGCGAGCGCGGTGGGCCTCGATGGTCTTGGCGGACACGCCCAAGGTATTGGCGATCTCTTTGTTGGACTTGCCCTCGGTGACCATCTCCATCACCTCACGTTCTCGCGGGGTAAGGTGCGATACGCGTTGCCGGATCTGCAGATGCTCTGAATGAAAGCTGCGCTGTTGTTCCTCGAACGCTATGGCGCGTCGTATGGCATCCAGCAAGGCCTCGTCGTTAAACGGCTTTTCGATAAAATCGATCGCACCGCTCTTCATCGCCCGCACGGCCATCGGCACGTCACCATGGCCGGTTATGATTACCGCAGGAATGTGGATACTCTTTTCGGCCAGGTATTCCAGCAACTCGAGCCCACTCATACCCGGCATGCGCACATCAAGCACCAGACAGCCGGCGCGGCCGGGATAGTACTGCGCCAGAAATTCGTCCGCTGAGGCAAAACTCTCCACCGGAACACCGACCGACTCGATCAGCCACTTGAGCGAATTGCGCATGGCCTGATCATCATCGATCACAAACACGGTGGATTTTGCGAGTGAGGAATCAGACATGGTTCATGATGCGGCGCTTACAACGGCCTCCGCGCTGGACGGAAGCTCGATGGTGAAGCTACTCCCCTTACCGGGCCAGGAATCAGCTCTAATCTTACCATGATGGTTGGTCATAATCGTCTGGCTGATGGCCAGCCCCATCCCCATACCGCTCTCCTTGGTGCTGAAGAACGGGTCAAACAGATGCTCCATTGCCTTGCTGGTGATGCCAGAGCCGTTGTCCTGCACGCTGACAAACACCATGCCATCAGGTTGCACGCCGGACGCTATCATAAGGCGGCGTCCGGCTGCAGGCAGATCGGCCAGTGCATCCAGGGCGTTGCGCAGCAGGTTGAGCAGGACCTGTTCGATCTGGACTGAATCCACCCGTACCCATAGTTCGCGTTTCGACAAGCGGCGCTCGATCGACAGGTTCTGACGCCGCAGATCGTGACTGATGAACGAGCAGGCCTCACGCGCCAATACATTGAGATCGACCGTCTCGCGCACCGGTTGGCGTCGACTGACCATGCCACGCAGACGCTTTATGATCTGGCCTGCCCTGCTCGCCTGAGCCGAAATCTGTCCCAGTGCATGCAGAAGTTCATCCTTTCCGCCAATATCCAGGCGCAGGCGACGGGCGCAACCGTTGGCAAAGTTGACAATGGCGGAAAGGGGCTGGTTGAGCTCATGTGCGATCCCCGTCGCCATCTCGCCCATATTGCTCAGGCGGGTCACATGCACCAGTTCGTTCTGGCGCCGCTTCAGTTCTTCCTCTGCCACCCGTTCGCTGGTGATGTCGCGCGCATAGACGTTCACGTAGTCCAACTCGGCCACCGGTGCCAGCAGCAGGGAAAAGATGGCCTCGTCGGTCGCCACCTCCAACTCGCTGGCCGAACCGTCCGCCAGCACCTCCTCCACGCGATCGCGCCAGTAGACTGGCAAGGTCTGCAGCGGCCGACATCCCCAATGCTGCAGCAGTGGCGCACTCGGCTGGTTGGCATAGGTGATGACACCACGCCGGTTGATGCGCAGCACCGGGATCGGGCTCTCGCTGGGGAAAGCGGCCAGGCTGCGAATCTCGGCCTCACGCACTTTTCGTTCGGCGATATCACGCAGGTAAAGCGTGTATACCAGACGTCCCTCCAGCGCCACCGGCTTGATCGAAAGCTCGACCGGAAAAATACGACCGTCGCGTGCCACCGCCTGCATCTCGATACGCTGCAGCTGAGCGCCCTGCTCCGCGCCGGCCAATGACAGATACAGAAGACGCTCAAAGACATCCTGCCATTTGCTTGCCACGACCAGTTGGCTGAACGACCTGCCCACCACCTCATCGGCTTGATAGTCGAAGGTCTCCTGCGCGGTCGGATTGAAATCAAGAATGGCACCGCGCTCATCCACCGTGACAATCGAGTCCAGCGATGCCTCCATGATCGCCACACGCATCTTCTCGGTCTCGAGCAATTCCGTCTCATGTTGGCGTCGCATCTCCTCCCGCGCGCGCATGACCAGTTGCACGAAATCACGAATCCAGTCCTCGAGAATCAGGAGCTGGTTACCACGCCGGTCGAGACCCGTATCCGGCATTTCCAGAGCCCGCCTCGACAGACTCGAAACACGCCGCAGTAGACGACTGATACGACTGGAAAGAAGGACGAACAGCAGGACAAAGGCAGCAATGATCACCGCCGACCCGATCAGCCGCTGACTACGCTCCAGGTCCAGGACCTGTTGCCCGGTGCGCTCGAAGGAGCCGCGCGGCAGTAGAGTCGCGAACAGCAGATTGAGATCGGAATCGTCGTAATCGAAGAACGACTGCGCAGTAACCAGATAATCCTTACGCAGCTGCCTAAGGGTCCTACCCGCCAGCGCTGCACCACTGCTGCTGCTCGACAGAATTCGCTGGGCTTCGGGGTCAAGGATGGCCACAACATTGTTGGACGATTTCACGAACTGCTGCGACGCCGCAAGAAAAGCACTGTTTAGAGGGATAAGCAGGACCACGCTGCCCATCGGGGTGCGCGCGTTGTCCTCCGTCGCCTCGGACACGATCAGCCAGGGTTCGTCGCCGAGTACGGTCACATACGACCGCCGCTTACCCGAGGCCAGGTGACTGCTCGCCTCGCTTAGCCCAGCCTTGGGCAGTGGCAGGCCACCTGGACTGTAAAGCTCGCGTACTGCGCCCGAAGGGTCCACGAGAAGAAAATGCCGTGGACTCAGCCCACCCTGCCAGCTCAGGTCGTCGGGCAGCCAGGCCGGCGGGTTGCCTGCATCGTACCGCTCGATATTTCGCGAACGCCGACTCCAGATGATTGGATCGAGGTAATCGGCCATGCGCCGATGCGTGGATATAAGCCGCGAAAAATAGCCAAATGAGCGGCGATATTCGTCAAATCGTATCAGAGACTCACGTGCCTGCTGATCCAGTTGACTCTCAAGCGCCTGATTGAAGATCTTACTCAGCGCACGGGTCTGGACGCGGTCAACAGCCAACCAAAGAAGCAAACCGGTGAGCAAACCGAAGGCCAGCGCAAGCACCGGTATCGGCGTGCGTTTCAATAACTGACGAAAAAGCGATCGCTTGCTAATAAACCTGGTGCCGTTAAGTTGACGTGGTCGAATTATCGCCCTGGAACGTCAATTAACCAACTGGCAGAGAAACAGTACTCGCCGTCACGTGAAGGCCCCGACGCGCGCGCCTGCTGGATTCAGATGACGCGCAACGCCGGCACCGGAGGCATCGCCGGCAGGAGTCGACGCAGGACTTCGAGACAGCCCGGTTCGGGGTCCGCGAACTCGACCCCGAACCCCTGAAGACTCTGATGTCTCACCCGCCCCTTCATGTCCAGCCAGGCGCCACGGACACCATCTTCTGGCTGGAAGGTGACCGTAACCTCGGCGCCGATCGGTACGATACTGGTTTCTGCCCGGATATACAGACCATCCAGGCCCAGATCAACCATCCGGCCACGAATCAGGCCAAAGCGCCGACAAGCGATTACGGCATCGAGCGAAACTGTCTTGCGCTCACTCCTTCTCTGCTCCATTCTTCCCTCCCGTGAAACCTGCCCGCTGAATCCGGTCTTTGCCGCTTTGTTCAGACGAATTGCCTGGTTTTATTATGGTTACTGACGCGGTCGGGACCATTGGGAGCAATCCTCCTCGACCCTGGTGTTTTCCCTAGAGGCCGAAGAAAATCAGGCAGACCTGAAGCGAAACTGACTTCCGACCGGTTCCATAGGTCGAAGCGGCCCACGCAGCGCAACATTGGCCCGCTCCGCGACCACACCCGCTGGCTGATCGAACTGAGAATAATGCACGACGACATCGACAATGCAGTCGCTCCCAGCCTGTGGCGCCGTCTGGTGGCCATTTTCTATGACATCTGGCTGGTCGCCGCAATCTGGCTGTTGGGAGCAACTGCGGATACCCTTGTTCGTGCCGGGTTGG
>Ga0316201_10004410_pt1 | contig 10615 bp, 10 predicted proteins | sample CS6wburrow_MG_FD_204516 | JGI IMG/M metagenome (GOLD analysis project Ga0316201, IMG submission 204516) | Coastal sediment microbial communities from Delaware Bay, Delaware, United States - CS-6 worm burrow | ecosystem: Environmental > Aquatic > Marine > Coastal > Sediment | place: USA... | reverse complement strand
GCGCGGAATGCACGCTGTAGGGGAGGACAGCAGGAGGCTTTAAGCCTGAACCCTAAATGGATAACGGAAAGACCTGGGGGCGCTTCGGCGCCCCCTTTCTCTGCGTTCTTGCGTGGAAGATGAGGACCGCAAAGAACCCCTGCGCGAATTACCCCAAATTCGCTCCCGGCGAATTTACTCAGGGCATCCTGCCCTCCGCCCCTTCGGGGCCGTCTCCCTCCGGTCGACGTTCAAAATTGTTCCCGACAATTTTGTCGAACCCCTCGCCTGCAGCGGCAGCGGCTCTCATCTTCATCTCGCTCCAACAAAACACAAAAAGGCCACCCTTGGGGTGGCCTTTCTGTGTTTGGCTGGGGGAGAGGGATTCGAACCCCCGCTGGCGGAGTCAGAGTCCGCAGTCCTACCACTAGACGATCCCCCAGTGGTCGAGACTATTCTAGCGCTTCGAGTACTGCGTTGCCTTACGGGCCTTGTGCAGGCCGACTTTCTTGCGCTCCACCTCGCGGGCGTCGCGGGTCACGTAGCCGGCCTTGCGCAGCGGACGGCGCAGTTCTTCGTCGTATTCGATCAATGCGCGGGTCAGGCCCAGGCGGATTGCGCCGGCCTGGCCGGAGATTCCACCGCCGGCGACCGTCGCCCGGACGTCGAACGTGTCGGGCATCTCCACTTTCTGAAGGGGCTGTCGGACGATCATGCGGGCCGTTTCGCGGCCGAAAAACTCGTCCAGCGGCTGATCGTTCACGACGATCTGCCCGCTACCACGGGTGAGGAAGACGCGCGCGGTCGAAGACTTGCGGCGCCCTGTTCCGTAATACTGTTCGTTTGCCATAATTTGTTCCGATTCAATCAGGCTCAGAGATCGAGCGCCGTGGGCTGCTGCGCGGCATGCGGATGATCCGGCCCCGCGTATACGTGCAATTTCTTGAACATGGCCCGACCCAGAGGGTTCCTCGGCAGCATGCCCTTCACTGCGGCCTGGATGACCCGCTCGGGGCGTTTCTCGAGCTGCTTTTCAAGGCTGATCGACTTGAGGTTGCCGATATAACCGGTGTGCCGGTAGTAGATTTTGTCCTTGAGCTTGTTGCCGGTGACGCGAATTTTTTCGGCATTGACCACGACGATGTGGTCCCCGGTATCCACGTGGGGCGTAAATTCGGGCTTGTGCTTGCCGCGCAGACGGCTCGCGATCTCGGCGGCCAACCTGCCCAGGGTCTTGTCGGTTGCGTCGACCAGGCACCAATCGCGGGTGACGGTCTGCGGCTTTGCTACGTACGTTTTCATGCTTTTCTCTCAGACAAAGACCCGCGGGCGAAAAAGCCGCAGGTCAAGAGCGGGAATTTTACCGACTTGTGTGGGGCGATTCAACCTTTACGAACGATACGCCGAACTCCCGGTGATGTGGAGGGGACGGCCGCAACGGTGCTTTCCGGCTTGCCATTCAGCGCTCGATCGCGGCTGAAGCCGCTCTCACAACCTGGATTTTGAACCCATGAGCTAGATTTTAAGCCGTTCGACCGGTCTGCCGTTAACCAGGTGGGATTCGATGATTTCGTCAACGTCCATCTCGTCCACATAGGTGTACCAGGTGCCTTCCGGGTAGACCACGCACACCGGCCCCTGCTCGCACCGGTCCATGCAGCCGGCCTTGTTGATCCGGACCTTGCCTTCCCCGGCCAGTCCGAGTTCCTTGATCTTTTTCTTCGCGTAATCGCGCACGCGCGCCGAGCCGCAGCGGTTGCAGGACGGCCGCTCCGAATCCGGCCCGCGGTCGTTGACGCAGAAAAATACATGACGGTCGTAAAAACTCATGCACAGCAATATGGGGACGTGAACCGGTTTTCCCAGCCCGCAAGGTGGCGAAAGATGGGGTCAGAGTGAAGTGCCAGAGTGCTCACTCTGGCACTTCACTCTGACCCCAATTATCCCAATTATCTTACTCACTCTGGCACTTTACTCTGACCCCAATTATCCTGACGCCATGGAACGACAATACACTGCCATCGACCGGGTCATTGCATCGATCGACGAGGCGTTGCGCATATCGACCGGAGGCGCACCGGCCCCGCAGCGACCCAATCCGGCCGGCGAAACGGCTGCCGCCGAACTCGACGAGGAGCAGCGGCGTCACGCTGCCGGTTTGATGCGCATCAACCATGCCGGCGAAATCTGCGCCCAGGCGCTTTACGCCGGGCAAGCCGCCACCGCGCGCAACGATGCCACGCGGGAAGCCATGCAGTCAGCCGCGGACGAAGAGATCGACCACCTGTCGTGGTGCGAGGACCGTCTCAAGGAACTGGACAGCCAGCCCAGCGTGCTGAACCCGCTGTGGTACGCGGGGTCCTTCGCTATCGGCGCCGCCGCCGGCCTCGCCGGCGATGACTGGAGCCTGGGGTTCGTCAAGGAGACCGAGAATCAGGTGGAGGCGCATCTGCAGGATCACCTCCAACGCCTGCCGCCCGGCGACGCCCGCAGCCAGGCCATCCTCGACCAGATGAAAGACGACGAAGCGCGGCACGCCGAGATGGCGGAAGCCGCCGGAGCCCGTGAACTGCCCGAAACCGTCCGCCGGGCGATGACCTTTACCGCCGGCGTCATGAAAGCACTCGCCTACCGGATTTAGCCGTCGGCCTGCTTCCCGCGGATCAGTTTCCGCAGATCTTCCAGCGTCGCGGCCTCGTCCGCCGCACCGGCGGCCGCGTCGTTTTCGTCCCGCCAGGTCAGCGTCCAGTCCTTCAGCAAGGTCGAGCCGGGCAGCGGAAAAGCGGCAGCGGCGAAATCCGCCTGCCCCCTGAGGCGCATGCTGGCTGCCTGCGCGGCGCTGCCGGCGCCCACCATGAAGTGGAACCGCAGGTCGAACCGGCGCTGCTCCAGCCCCACCGGCGCGATGTCGCCCTTAAGCGACCAGGGTGGCTGAAAGCCGCCCATCGCCGTCTGGGTGTCGAGCAAGATGGGATTGATTTCGTCTTCGACGTCGATCTCGGTCACGGCCGTGATGCGGCTCGGTCCGCCCGGCTCCGCCCGCTCCAGCAGTCGCAGCGCCATTTGCATCATCAGAGCGGGCGCGTCGAGGGATGCACCCAGTTCGGCCTGCCTTTCGCCGAAGCCTCGGCTCAGAACCGCACGGCCGGCGACCAACAGCGTCTCTCCCTTTTCGACGTCCCCCGGCGCATTGAGCTCCGAGTGCACCAGCAAGTCGCCGCAGGTGCAACGGTACAGTTCCCAGTTGGCGTGATAGCCGTCCCCCGGGAACTCGACATCGAGCTTGACCCGCGTCGGGTCGGCCCAGCGGGTCGTGGCCGTGATATCGGCGGCCGCGACCAACGGGATTGCAAACCACAGCAGGGCGGCGAGGCTCCCCCGGGCCGCGTTACGGGCGGTGCGGCGCACGGCGTTCATGACGGCGCGTCCGGAAAAAACAGCCGGCGTAGTTCGGCGCCGGGATCGGGGGCGCGCATGAAGGCCTCGCCGACCAGGAAGGCGTCGATGCCGCAGCGCCTGAGGCGCTCGACGTCCGCCGTCTCGTGAATGCCGCTCTCTGTCACCATGGTTCTCTCCCCGGGGATCAGCGGACGCAGCCGCTCTGAGGTCGCGAGGTCGGTCGTGAACCGGTGCAGGTCCCGGTTGTTCACGCCGAGCAATTCAGCGCCCGTCGTCAGCGCGCGCTCCAGTTCGGCCTCGTCGTGCACCTCGACCAACACGTCCAGGCCGATCTCGCGGGCCAGGCCGTCCAATTCCTGCAGGCGGTCCTGTGTCAGCGCCGCCACGATCAGCAGAATGCAGTCCGCCCCGACCACGCGGGATTCATGCACCTGCCACGGATCGACGACGAAGTCCTTACGGAGAACCGGCAGGCCGCAGGCGGCCCGGGCCTGCTCCAGGAAGGCGTCGCAGCCCTGGAAATACTGCTCGTCGGTCAGCACCGAGAGGCAGGCGGCGCCCGACTCCGCGTAGCTCGCCGCAATGGCGGCCGGGTCGAAATCGGCGCGAATGACGCCCGCGCTGGGGGATGCTTTCTTTATTTCTGCGATCACCGCGGGGCCGTTGCGGGCCCGTGTCCGGATTTGCTGTGAAAAGCCCCGTGCCGCCGGCTGGTCGGCCGCCATCGCGGCCACGGTGGCCAAATCGTGCTGCCGGCTGCGGGCCTCGACTTCGGCGGCCTTCGTCTCGAGGATCTTCTCGAGTATTGATGGCAGGAGGGCCGGCACTTACGCTTCCTTGAGCGCCGCCGTGTAATCCGCCAGCGCCTCCACCCGCAGCCACGGTTTGCCGGACTGCTGCAAGCGCATCGCCTCGGCGACGCCATCCGCGATAGACGGTTGCAGGTCGGCGGCGTACAGCGCCGCGCCGGCATTCAGGGCGACCAGCCGTCGCGCCTGCTCGGCACGTTCGCCGGGTCCGCCGCACAGCGCCATGCGGATCAGGTCGAGCGACTCGAGCGCGTCGTTCACTTCGAGGCCGTCCAGCGGAGTTTCCGGCACGCCGAGCGCCGCGGGCGTGACGTCGTATTCCTCGATGCCGTCGGGTCCGGCCTCGACCACATGCGTCGGGGCGGCCGTGCTGATTTCGTCGAGACCGTCCCCGGAATGCACGACCAGCACGCGCTCGGCGCCAAGACGTTGCAGCACCGTGGCCACGGGCCGGCAGAGTGAACTGTCGTAGACGCCGATCAGCAGGCGCCTGACCCCGGCCGGGTTCGTCATCGGGCCCAGGATGTTGAAGATCGTGCGCAGACCCATCTCGCGGCGTGGTCCGATGGCATGCCGCATCGCGCTGTGGTGGGCGGGCGCAAACATGAAACCCACTCCCAGCCTTTCCACGCAGGAGGTCACCTGCTCGGGCGCGAGGTCCAGCGTCACGCCGGCGGCCTCCAGCAGGTCGGCGCTGCCGGAACTGGAGGAGACCGATCGGTTGCCGTGTTTGGCGACCCGCCCGCCGGCGGCGGCGACGACGAAACTGGCCGCGGTGGACACGTTGAACAGGTTCGCACCGTCGCCGCCGGTGCCCACGATGTCGACCAGGTGGCCGCCGGCGAGTTCGACGGCGCTGGCCAGGCTCCGCATGACCATCACGGCGCCGGTGATCTCGTCGATGGTCTCGCCCTTCATCCGCAGGCCCATCAGAAATGCGCCGATCTGGGCATCCGTCGCCTCGCCGGTCATGATCTGCCGCATCACGTCCTGCATTTCCTCCAGGGAGAGGTCCTGGCGGTCGGCGATTCGCGAAAGGGCGGCCTTGATGTCCATGCGTGCCTCTTCAGTCATTGGGGCCGATAGACTCCAGGAAGTTGCGCAGCAGGTCGTGCCCGGACGTCGTCAGGATGGATTCGGGATGGAACTGCACGCCCTGCACGTTCAGGTCCCGGTGCTTGACGCCCATGATTTCGTGGCCGCCTTCGAATTCCGTCCATGCCAGCACGGAAAGGATCGGCGGGATCGAATCGGGGTCCAGCACCAGTGAGTGGTACCGGGTCGCCTCGAACGGCTGCGGCAGCCCTGCGAATACGCCCTGGCTGCGGTGATAGATCATCGAGGTCTTGCCGTGCATGATGCGATCGGCCCGCACCACTTTTGCGCCGAAGGCCTGCCCGATGCACTGGTGGCCCAGGCAAACGCCCAGGATTGGATAGGCGCTCGCCAGGCGGTCCACGACCTCCAGGCAAATGCCCGCTTCGTTCGGGGTGCAGGGACCGGGCGAAATCACGATGCCTTCGGGCCTGAGGCCCTTGATGTCCTCGATGCCGACCGCGTCGTTGCGTACCGTCTCGACCTCCGCGCCCAGCTCCCCCAGGTACTGCACCAGGTTGTAGGTGAAGGAGTCGTAGTTGTCGATCATCAGGATCATGGGCGGAGTTTACTCGAATGCTCGGGGAAAGACCGCACTCGGGCGAACGCCAGCCTGGTCGTCTGGTAGAAGCTCAAAAAAAAAGAGGGAACCGAAGTTCCCTCTTTAAGGCTTCTAGGTTGGCCTATTGTTCGGCAATCAATGCCACGTGACAAATTCGACCACGATATTCTGGGCATCCGAGATGGGTGAGGCATCACCCGAAAATACCCTGTACGAACTCAGTCTTCCTTCGTCAGTCGAAGCGCAGAGCCACGTGGATGGAGCAATCGGATCCATCGCAAAGAAATTGACGGACGCTCCTGCCAGGACCGCACCGGCGCAGTCCGAGATTGATGGCTGAGTAGCCCCCCACAGTGCGTGGGTTGCACCATTCAACGGAACGAATTCAGATTCGGTTGGAGTAAGCCGAGCGAACCAGATATCGGAGGGCGGATCGAGAGTTCCGGCCCCCAGTGTTGGATTCTCAGCCCCCAGATCGAGATCGAACCCAAAGGTTCCTCGAACCGGAAACGTGCCAGCTACGATCTGGCGGATGCAGCCGTCCGGACCGAGGACCTCACCCGCATCGGGATCTGCGGGGCCCTCAAGCGGGCACTCGTCCACATCATCCCGCACGCCGTCACCGTCAGTGTCAGCCAGGCAGGGATCGGTGCCGATCTCACAGGCCTCTTCAAGGTCCGTAAGCGTGTCGCCATCCTCGTCGCCGGTACCGTCCCAGGTGAAGGTGCCGTCGCCGTTGACGTCGTCGACCGCCGCCAGGCAGATGTCGTCTGTCGGGCCGTCGACCACGATCGGGTTGCCCTCGTCGTCGAGCACGAGTTCACCGGTATCCGGATCCTTCTCCAGCGCGATTGCACCGTAGTTCAGGTACAAGGCGCCGCAGGAAGTCGGACGGCAGAAGTTGTTATTCCTGTTGTTGTGGCAACGCGCCAACGTTTGCACGTTCAACGTGTTGTCGTCTCCGGGCATCCAGCGGAAACCGGTATCGCTGTTGCACTTCTTGCCGGACTTCCCACCGCGGGAGATTTCGACCATGCCGTAAGGCCCGACAAAATCAGTATCTTCACCGCAACCCAGCGGCAGGCCCGTGTCGTCGAACTCGATGTGCGTGACGTCCCACTCGGCCGGCACGCGATCGTAAATCCAGACCGGTGTATCGCCGTTCCAGGTGATCGTGAAGTCGTAGGCGGTCGGGATTTCGACATTTATAGGAACTACAACATCTATAGCGCTGGCGAAATGCCAGGATAGGATGTCGTGGTTGCCGAACGCTGCGCCCGTAGCAGACGTGAATCCAACGTGGGCCGAGGTGCCGCCGAGGAGACCAGCCAGGCCGATACCGCCCTGGGAAAGGGTCGGGGCAGCCGGACGAGTGCTCGACGTCGAAATTCGCACCTCGAGCGAGTCAGCCAGGCCATCGTAGTCGATCCAGGCGTAGAACACGGTTCCGCTGTCGAGATTCGGCGGAGGCAGCGGTACCGCAATGCCGCTTCCGAGAACACCATTCGTGGCTGTGCCAACGTGATTGGCATTCGGATCACCCGCACCGGCACCGTTGAACCAACTGTCAAACTCGACGGTCAGGCTATTGGTGATCCCGGTGTAGCCGATGGCACCGCCACCGCCGCCAAGGGCCGTGTCCCCCGCGGGGTCATTGTGCACCGTGAAGGTCAATCCGTCCGCACCTCCGGCACCGGAGCTGCTGATTTCGAAGGAGAATTCCGTGCTGAAGGACGCTCCCGGACCGAGCGTCAACGGGTTGGTGGTAAACGCGCTGCCTCTCTGCCCGGTAAGGGCTGGAACCAGGCGCAAAGCGGAACCGGACGGAGCGGTGCTGCCGTTGAGGGTCAGTCCGCTGGTGTCGCTGAAATCGTCGTACCAGACCGAGCCGTCACGGTCGGGGCCGCTGGTGAGTTCCTTGTCGAGTCCGAAGATCGGCTCACCGCCGACGCCGCTGAAGGCGAAGATGAACGTGTTGGGCTCGCCGTGATCGGCGGGCGGGTCAACGTTCGGCTGACCGAACGAATAAGCCTCCGCACCCACTGCAGCCAGGGCCGCCAGGGCGTCGGGCTCATTGAAGGTCGCGCCGTAGTAGACGTTGAATGTCTTGCTCTCGCCGGCAGCCAGGGCGCCGAACTGGAAATCGAAGAGCGCCCCGTGGTCGGTCGGACCGCTGTCTACCGCGTCCCCGGTGAACAGTATGGAACCTTGCGGGCCTAGCGGGTTCGCCGTTTCGAATCCGTCATCGCTGGTGAAGACCAGGTCCGCTGCCGTTCCGGAATCGATCGTAACGTATTCGTTGAACGTGGTCGGACCGATGTCCCAATCCATCACGCGGCGGTACCGCAGGTCCGCAATCCCCGCACCCGAGGTGTTGGTCAGGGTGACGGTCACTTCGTACAGATTGGGGGTGGCGGCACTCGGGTGATAGTCGTGCGTCACTTCCAGCACGCCTCCGATATCCACCACGGACACCGCCGTCGTGGCCGTGTCCGCAAAACTGACAAGACTCAGGTTCACCTCTCCGTCAACAGATACGTTGGCATAACCGCTAACGCCATCGGCAGACGCGCCCCAGCCTTCGCACAGGCACCCGGGCGCGGTGGACTCGCTCTCGCCACCGGTGGGATAGATCAACCGCAAACCAACGGCCGTCGTTCCGGCATAGATGGAAGGCGAGCCAACACCCGCGATGTTCAGGTGCCCCTCTTCATTGACGCCCAGCTTGATCAGGCCGTTGTCGATCACCGCGCCAATTCCAGGGAACGGCACTGCGGGATCAGGCGCGGAAAGCGCGGCCTCGTTCTTCGGATGGATGGCGAACACATTGCCCGCCGCCAACAGCAACGCCAGACAGGCCAGCATTGCCGTGTTCCGTAGCAATAATCTCATTATCTCTCTCCTCGACTCCAGTGCGAACTTTGTTCACCAGGGACCAGCAGATAGCAGTAAACGCCCAACACCGATGGGTTGGCTCGCTTCCATGCCGATCAGGATTCCCCGTCTGGTAACTATAGGAGATTTTGGAAATCTTGCAGAAATTCGTGCTGGCCGGAACTGAGTCCGCGCTACAACCCCATCGAGGCGCTGTTCACGGCGGCAATCAGCGCCCGGCCCTTGTTCATGGTCTCTTCCCACTCGCGGCCGGGGTCGGAGTCGGCCACGATGCCGGCGCCGGCCTGCACGTGCAGCATGCCGTCCTTGATGACGGCGGTGCGGATTGCGATGGCCAGGTCGGCATCGTCGTGCCAACTGATGTAGCCGACGGCTCCGGCGTAGACGTTGCGCCGCACCGGTTCGAGTTCATCGATGATTTCCATGGCCCGGATTTTGGGCGCGCCGGAGAGCGTGCCGGCGGGGAATGACGAACGGATGGCGTCGGTGGCGGTCAGCCCCTCGGCGAGGTCGCCTTCCACCTGCGACACGATATGCATGACGTGGGAATAGCGCTCGATCACCATCGTGTCGGTCAGCTTGACACTGCCGGTTCGGGCGACCCTTCCGACATCGTTGCGGCCGAGGTCGATCAGCATCAGATGCTCGGCCCGCTCCTTGGGGTCGTTCAACAACTCTTCCTCGAGCGCCCGGTCTTCCTCTGGCGTCACGCCGCGGTGCCGGGTGCCGGCGATCGGGCGCAGCGTGACCCGCCGCTGCTGCACGCGCACCAGCACCTCCGGCGAGGAGCCGACGATCTGGGTATCGCCCAGGTCGATGAAGTACATGTAGGGCGAGGGGTTAAGGGCCCGTAGCGCACGGTAGACGTCCAGCGGGCGCGCCTCGAACGGCACGCTCATGCGCTGCGACAGCACGACCTGGAAGATGTCGCCCGACAGGATGTACCGCTTGCATTTCTCCACGGCCGCGATGAAGTCCCCGCGGCTGAAACCGTAGTGGAAGTCCTCCTCCACAACCGCCGCGCGCGACAGCGGCTCGCCGTAGCCCTGGCTGCCGCAGCGCAGCCGGTGCGCAAGCCGGTCCAGCCGCCGTTGCGCGGCGGACCAGGCCTGCGGCACCGATGGATCGGCGTTGACGATCAGGTACAGGCGCCCCGCGAGGTTGTCGAAAACGGCCACCTCCTCGGACAGCAGCAGCACCATCTCGGGCGTCCCGATTTCGTCCGGCTTGTCGCCGTCGGCCAGCCGCGCTTCGAATTGCTGAACGATTTCGTAACCGAAGTATCCCACCAGCCCGCCGGTGAAAACCGGCAGCGAATCGAGCCGGGGAGCGCGATACTCCTGCTGGAGGCGCGATACGTACTCGAGCGGGTCCGTGACCTCCTCCTCGTGCACCGGCACTCCATCCTCGAAGGTTGTCAACGTCGTGCCGGTGAGCGAGTAGCGCCGGACGCAGGGCAGGCCGATGATCGAGTAACGGCCCCAGGTCTCGCCGCCCTCGACGGACTCGAGCAGGTAGGCGTCGGGCCCGTCCGCGAGTTTCAGGTACACGGAAAGCGGCGTATCGAGGTCCGCCAGCACCGAACGGTACACGGGAATGCGGTTGTAGCCTTCCGCTTTGAGTTTTTCGAATACTTCCCTGTTCACGGCTGTCCGTCGGATGCAAGGCAACGATTTTCGATTCTAGCAAGGCAGCCCCGAATTGCCTAACCCGGAGAAGCCGGAACCCCTGAGGGAGCGGCTTTAGCTGTGAATTCCAGCAAGGCTGTCTACATCACCTGGCCTGATCGGGCGAACGTAAGACGAGGGACCCGGCCGGCGGTAACCCGTTCGGCTCATGGCTCAGCGGTCCCGGACAATGTCCGGGACTGCCCTCG
>Ga0316201_10004409_pt1 | contig 10618 bp, 11 predicted proteins | sample CS6wburrow_MG_FD_204516 | JGI IMG/M metagenome (GOLD analysis project Ga0316201, IMG submission 204516) | Coastal sediment microbial communities from Delaware Bay, Delaware, United States - CS-6 worm burrow | ecosystem: Environmental > Aquatic > Marine > Coastal > Sediment | place: USA... | reverse complement strand
AAACCATGTCAGCCTCTTGTTATTTTGATTGCTTTTTAAGTTCAGTCTTTCCTTGTTCTTCACGACCTAGTGGCAATACTGCATCCACGTTAATATGTGGACGTGCAATAATATGTACTGATACAATTTCGCCAACTCTTGCAGCACCGGCTTTACCAGCATCACAAGCAGCTTTAACTGCAGCTACGTCTCCACGTACTGAAACCGTAACATACCCACCACCTGTTTTTTCATAAGCTACCAAGTCAACTTTAGCAGCTTTACACATAGCATCCGCAGCCTCAACAGCAGCCGGGAAACCTCTTGTTTCAATCATTCCTAATGCTTCAGACATTTGATTCTCCTTTTTTGTTTTGGATTTTTTAAGGATCAATTTTGATCCAATTCTATTTTTCTTGAACCTTTCCGGTTACTTCTTCAATTGCTTTAAGGGCAGCCCTCCAACCAACTTCAATATCGCGTTCTTCACCGCCTAAGTACACACGACCGAAACTACCGAAAGTACGCACCTCAAGGATATTGATATTGGCCGCTTTTTCTGCTTCATTAGCGGCTAAAGCAGCATAAGCTGCGGGTTGTAATTCCATTACATACATAGTTTCTCCGGGGACAATCATATTACCGTGCCGCATGCGGTTTATCAATTGCGTCTGGTGATCATCAATTCTACGTATTATTTGAGATGAATAAACTTTTGGTTTCCAACGGTCTTCTTCTTTCAATTCCAGGGTATCTAAGATTGCTTGGCCTGCCTGCCTAACATCCGCTTGCGAAAGTGAATGAATCTCCAACATTCCAAACATTCGTTCAACAATTTGCATACCTGGTGTAACATTTGTTGATTTCAATGCAATATCAGTTATGCGGTTAATTTCGATTCCCGGTGATATCTCCACATATAATGAAGCCATTCCGGATAGTGGCAAGAAACCACCGGCAACTGTTCCTAAAAATGCAGCATACTGGGGCTGCAGTTTATCAATAAATACATAAGCTCTTAAATCTACCACGGGTAACTCCTTATAATAATTATAGTTTGCATCATTTTGAAATTGATACGGATTTTGCTTGCTGCAAAATTTTAATACCGGCACTTGCACCTAAGCGTGTTGCACCTGCTAAAATCATCTTTTGCGCATCTTCATAGGATTTTATACCGCCAGCGGCTTTCACTCCGATTCCTGCCTGGCCTACAATTTTGCTCATTAGAGCAACATCTTCTGCTGTTGCACCACCAGGTCCAAATCCGGTCGAAGTTTTTACATAATTTGCCCTCGCCTTTTTCGCTAATGTACAGGCACGTACTTTTTCATCTTCCGTCAATAAGGCAGCTTCAATAATAATTTTAGATATAGCACTACCATCATTACATGCTTCAACAACTGTGCGGATGTCGCGATATACAAGATCATCATTGCCACTTTTAAGAGCACCAATATTTATTACCATATCGATTTCTTCGGCACCCTCACGAATCGCTAAGCGAGTTTCCATTGCTTTGATTTCGGGCATGTGTGCCCCCGAGGGAAAACCAACAACCGTACAGACCTTTACTGTAGATCCGGCTAATTCTTTGGAAGCTAATGGAACATAACTGGGACTAACACAAACCGATGCAAACTGGAATTCCCGCGCTTCAGCACAGAGCGTAATAATATCATCTTCAGTGGCATCAGGTTTTAATATTGTATGATCAATACAGCGGGCAACATCTTCCGGTACACATTCTACTCCCGTTCCATATTCAACGCCTAAACGATCTACGCCAAAGTCTAAAAACCTGCGGAATGTTTCCTGCTTTTTCTCAGTATGTACACCAAAAGTGCAACCCATCTCGGCATTATTATTACCTGATTCACTAGCCGAAGTTCTTGTTTTAGGCAGGATAACTATTTCACTTATGCGGTTAGCAATTCTTGAAATGTCTTCATTCGTTAATTCAATCAAGGATTCCTCCTTTTTAGCTGAACTCTTCTGTATAAAGAGATCATCATTCAAATTTTGTTTATCATCCAACTTATTGATCATAGCAACTCTTTGCAGATGACGATCAACTGTGCATTCAGTAGATAAAAATGTATCCACAATCTGCTTGGCTAATCCTATAGCGATTGAACCTGCACCTAGTGTCAATACGTTGGCATTATTGTGTTCGCGAGCATTACGAGCTGTAGATATATCATAACACAAAGCAGCTCGGACTCTGCTTACTTTATTTGCGGTCATCGCGGATCCGATTCCTGCGCCATCAATCATGATTCCTAAATCAGCTTTTCTATCGGCAATATTACGTGCTACAGCATAGGCAAATTTTGGATAATCAACCGCAGCAGGGGGCGGTATATTAGTACCGCAATCAGTGATCAAATATCCTTGCTCAGTTAAATAAATTTTTAATTCTTCCTTTAGAGCGAAGCCGCCATGATCAGCCCCAATTGCAATAATTATTTTATTATTTAAACTACTCATTTTTTAATCTCTTAAAAGTTCGGTTGCAACCCATTCGTCTGTAATCAAACAATTGAACCACTTACCATTTAATCCTGCCTTTATTGCTGCGAGTTTTTCTTTACCACCGGCAACAGCAATTGAATATTGTTTTTTCTTTATTTCTTCTAGTTCAATTCCAATTGTTCTATTATTCAAATCTTTTGAACAAATCGTACCGTCTGCTTTAATAATTCGAGAACAAATATCTCCAGTTGCTCCAGATTTCAATAGCTCCTCTACTTCATCGGATTCGAAATAATCAGCCTTTACTAGCACCGAATTGTATCCGAATGACCCGATTGTGAACAAAGCAATTTCAGCTTTCCTTCCCAGCTCGAGTGTACGAGAGATATTTTTATCGGATAGAATCGCTTTTTTCAATGCTGCGTTATCAACCACTGCAGGCAATGGCATCAGATAGGGAATTGCTTTGTAGCTTTCACCTATATTCTTGGCTATTTCACTGGCGTGAGTATCAAGTTCAGCTCGAGAGATACCTCCGTTCAATTGCACAACTAACATATTCTTAACTCTGCGGGAACGGATTTGACGCGCAACTTGTTGCATTGTAGTTCCCCAGGAAATACCTAGAATTGTACCTTCTGATATTAGTTGATCTACAAATAAAACTGCAGCTTTGCCCAAACGTTTCTTAATTATTTTGTTATCATCCGTATCGTTGGGCACAACCACTACTTTTTTTAATCCGAATTTTTTAATCAAAGAAGATTCTAATTGTGTTCCAACTTCAGATGGATCAGAAATCTCTATTCTTACGATACCAGTATCCCTTGCTTGTTGTAAAAATCTAGATACTGTAGGACGTGATACACTTAATTTTTTAGAGATCTCCAATTGACTCAATTGATGTTCATAGTACAGCTTAGCTGCCTCAACTAGAATTGTTGATTTGTATTGAGTTTTCATTATTTGTATATGAACATCTGTTCATTCATAATTAACATCTGTTCAATATTAGGCAGTGTTTTAATTTATGTCAAGGAATAAATTTAAAATTATTTAACCCCTTTTTTGAGGCTTACATAGCAGCGTATGTAGAGAAACCCTAACTACTTTCTATAATTTAGACTTTAAGGTTTGAACTAATTTTTGAGCTTCTATTTTTGTTGGTGCTTCAGCATATATCCTTAAAATTGGTTCAGTGTTGGATGCTCGCAAATGTAGCCATCGATCGTCCCAAATAAATTTCAACCCATCAACAGTATTTATTTCTGCATCGCTAAAAATTGTTTTTGCTTTATCAAAAACTGCAGTTGGGTCGGGCATACAAACATCAGCACGGTTCAGTTCAAGTCGTTCTTTAACCATTTCAAATTGTGGTAATGTTCGCATTATTTCACTGAGCTGTTCATCCGATTGTGCTAAGCGATTCAAAACCATTGTAACCCCAACCAATGAATCACGACCCAAGTGTGCTTCTTTCAGGATAATTCCGCCGTTACCTTCTCCACCTAAGTTTGCATCGATTGCCAACATTTTCTGAACAACATTTATCTCTCCGACTGCTGAACGGACAACAGTACATCCGTGTTTTTCTGCTACTTTGTCTAATGCCATTGTTGTCGATAAATTTGTTACGAACGTCTCTTTCCTTCCAGTTGTTTTGATATATCCATCAGTAGCTAAAACTAAAGTGTATTCCTCGCCGATTGGTTTTCCTTTCTCATCAACAACCGCTAAACGATCCGCATCTGGATCAACTGCAAATCCAATATCTGCATTGTTATCGATTACAGCTTTGCTCAATTCTGTTAAATTTTGTGGTAGCGGTTCTGTACCGTGCACAAAATCACCGGTTGGTTCACAATTTATTGGGATTACCTCACAACCTAATGCTTCCAACATCGCTGGAACTGCAATCGCACCGGCACCATTAATAGCATCGATTACTACTTTAAATTGTTTATTGCGAATTTGATAAGCCTCAATGCACTTCAATGATACATTTTTGATAATATGTTTTTGAATGGCATTTTTATCTTCAATAACAATTCCACGAATTTTACTTTCTTTAACATTGATGCCTTTATCAACTATTTCAAAAAGTTTTTCATTTTCTTTAGGTAAGAAAAAAGTACCATCTGCTCGGACGAATTTTAGTCCGTTCCACTCTTCCGGATTGTGACTTGCAGTAATAATCAATCCACCGACAGCATCTGTTTTCTCAACTATAAATTGCACTGTGGGCGTAGGAACAATATCACAATATATTACATTCATACCTAATCGGGTAAGTTCATCGATTACTACATTTGTAATTAAGAAGCCCGATTCCCGCGAATCACGACCGACAATAATTGCCCCCTGTTCATATATTTGATGAGCGCCTTGGATATATTTACGGATCACCGCATCATTTAAATGTGTTTCAACAATTGCTCTAATCCCAGAAATGCTTCGGATAAACATAATCAAGATTCCATTTTTATTATCTGAAAATTAAAAAAGGTTCAAGAGAATCCTTGAACCTTTTTATTTAAATATTGTCGATACACTTAATCGTACAATCTTTTTATTCGCTCAAAGCGCGCCATTCTACGCACCGCTTTTTTACGCGATTCACGTTTTTCAACGCTCGGCTTGACAAAAAATGATTTACTTCGCACATCTCGCAAAACACCAGCGCGTTCCCATTTCTTTTTGAAACGTCTTAATGCTCTTTCCAATGGCTCATTATCCCGTATAGTCACTTCTATCATTCCGTACCACCTCCTTAAGGGGTTATCAATTAATAAAATACGTTAAATATTTAGCCTAGTATTTTAAATATAAAAATGATAATATTCAAATAAGTTCCGCAAATTCTGTGATGCTTAATGTTTCGGGCCTGCGTGTGAAATTTATCTTTTCTTTAATTTCTTGCGATATATCAAATCCACTTAATGAATTTTGCAGCATTTTACGTCTTTGAGAAAATGCTGCTTTAACTATTATTTCGAATTTATCAAATTGCTCATCATTAATAATAGGTGTTGTTTTCTTTGTAATTTTAATAAAGGATGAGTCCACTTTTGGTCGTGGCACAAACACTTCCGGAGGTATATTAAAACATCTTTCGATATCTAAAAATGCTCCGGTCATTACTGATAATCTGCTGTAGGCTTTAGTCCCCACTTTTGCAGTTAATCGTGCACCCACTTCTTTTTGAACCATTAGAAATGCTTCAGACCATTCCTCACGTTGCTCAATTAACCAAAATAGGATTGGCGACGTAATATTATATGGTATATTCCCAACTACTCGAACAGGTTTATCAATTGGTAAAGTGTTCAATTCTAACCACAGAACATCTCCATGTATAATATGGCAACTTTTGATCGATTCAATTGTTCGCAGGTGTTCAACCAATACGGGGTCAATTTCGATTACTGCAAGACTCTTGACTAAAGGTAAAATCATCTCGGTTAGAACACCTTCACCAGGACCAATTTCTAATATTCTGTCCGTCTTAATTGGACTGATAGTTTTAATTATTTTCTGTAACAAGTTAGGATCAATTAAAAAGTTCTGACCCCACTTCTTTTTAGCATAATGTATCAAGATTTTGGTAGGTTAAATAATTTTTCTGTATTGTTTTTAGTAGCCAAAGCAACTATTTCAGAGGATACGCAAAGACTTTCAGATAATATGTCTGCTATATATTTTAAACGACTTGGTTCATTTTCTTTTCCACGGTAAGGTTTTGGACTTAAAAATGGAGCATCTGTTTCTATTAATAATCGATCAAGAGGTAAATCTTTTGCAATCTCTGGTAGTCCGCTATTATTATAAGTAATGTTTCCCGCAAATGATATATAAAGACCCAAATCAATTAATGTTTTTGCAGTAGGCAGGTCACTGCTAAAACAATGTGCGACGCCTCGAATTTGACCTACTTGCCTAATGATACGAATTATATCGTCATCTGCATTACGATTATGGATAATTATCGGCAAATCCATACCTTTCGCTAATTGCAATTGCTTTTTGAATACTTTGCGTTGTGTGTCGGCACTAGAAATGTTTCGATAATAGTCTAAACCAATTTCGCCAATGGCGACAATTTTTGGATGGTCGAGGATATCTCGTAATTGATTTATAAAATCAGCTGGTGCATTTTCAGCATCATGCGGGTGCACTCCGGCTGCTGCATATACCTCTTTATACTTATTTGCGATAGTTACACAGCGCCATGAACTATCAATATCAATCCCCGGACAAATTATTTTACCAACTCCTCGTTCTTTTGCTCGCGCTAAAACGACATCAAGGTTTTTAGCCCAAGAACCCATATAAAGATGACAATGTGAGTCGATTAACATAGCTTAATTTACTTTGATTGTAACCGTTTTATATCAATTACTTTTCTCATATCAGAGGGTATTTTGCCATTACAATCCGTTCATATTTAATTGGTTAATTAAAAATTAAAACCTGGATTTAACAACAATCAAACTGAAGTTCTTGATTCGTCAATCAAAATTGTTGAAATTATGATTCAAGTTTAATCATGATATTTTACTCTTTAAAACCTAAAATGGTAACCTGTATGCTAAATAATATTATTAATTCAATTTTGGGCTTATTCAACTTGAGATTGATCAAGGCAACACACTTTAATAATAATTCAAATAATTTGAGTTATATATCGTCTGTCGAAACTGTTAAACGCGCTCAAAAAGAAGGACTTACAGTTTGTGCTTATGTTGAGAAGATGTGGAATCAAATTGGAGAAACTCAAAAAGTTATTGACAATATGGAGAAAATGGGGGCTTTTGCTTTTTCAAATCCGAGTATCTGTGAAATTGGAGCTGGAACGGGGAGATACATGGAAAAAATTATCAATAAATGCAAACATGAAAGATATGAAAGTTATGAAACAGCGACAGATTGGTCGGAGTGGTTACAAAAAGAATATCCTATAATATCGCAACCTACGGATGGGTTTTCTTTAAAATATACTGAAAATATTTCTATGGATTTAGTACATGCGCATGGCGTTTTCGTTTACTTAAAATTCTTAGACAATATTAGATATTTCAATGAAATGATACGTGTGATTAAACCAAGTGGCATTATTGTTTTTGATTGTTACACAGAAGAATGCATGACTATTAATACCCTTAACAAATGGTTAAACTCAAAACACAATTTTCCGGTAGTACTTCCAAATAATTATATTATTACCTATTTTGAAAATAATAATTTTAAATTAATCGGTAACTTTTTTAATGCACACGGTCAAGGAAAATCAAAGTATTTTGTTTTCAAAAAAAATCAATAATCGCAACTTAATCTTTATCAAGTTCGCCAAAAACCTTTTTTAATAAAGTCGTTACACGTTTTAAAGGGTTTTTGCGAATTTCCTTTTCTTCATCAGCAACTTTTATAAATAACCCATCCAACGTCTTTAATGTAACATAATCATCAAGCTTTACATCAATGGTTTGAAATCCAGCAATAGTACCGACTAAGGAATTAGCCACTGTATTATATTTTTCAGTTAAAATTGACCACGAATCATTTGTTGAAATAGTTCCAATAAGTTTTTTATCTAAGGAATTGGTCACTTTTGGTTGAAACAATTCCCTCAGTTCTGTATATGTGTTCCTTTTTAAAAATTCTGTAGCTGCATTATCGCCCCCATGCAGAATATTAAATGCATCAGTGATAGTCATTGATGTTATTGCACCGACAAAGATTGGAGCCGCTTCAGTTACTGCATCTTCCGCCGCACGATTTAATCGTAGTATTACGTCATCAACGAGTTTATCGCCACCTGGTATCATTGATAGATTGTCTGTAATTATAGAAGCTTCCTTTGGCAACATAATTTTTAATAGATCGTCCCCAAGGAAACCATTTTCCATTGATAATATATCAACTGAATTATTCGTACCAACTTTCAGAGCTTCTTTCAATCCATTTGCTACTTCACCTTCTGTCAACTGCACAGGTAATTCAAATTGACTAATTGTATTCAATATTTCTGCACATGACATTAACATTACCACTGATGTCACAATTGAAATTTTTATTAATGCTTTCATATCATTCTTGTGTTAAAATATTTTCATTCCACATTTTACTTTGTCACTATCGATAGTGATTAAAGATAATTCTTTTCCTTTTTTTGCTGCCAATAACATACCATTAGATTCAATCTCACGTATTGTAGCGGGTTCAAGGTTTGCAATAATAATAATCATTTTACCAATTATATCTTCCGGAGTATAATGCTCAGCAATCCCCGCAACAATTTGTCGTTTTTCGTCGCCAACTTCGATTTGTAATCTCAATAAACGATCAGCCCCCTCCACTTTCTCGGCTTCCACAACAAGAGCTGTTTTTAATTCAACTTTTTCAAAATCGTCAAATGTAATTATATTATCTTGAGTAACCGCCTTTTGAGTAGGTATATTGTTTGAATCAACCTCTTCAAATTTTATTCGCGGGAATAACGGTTGATGTTTTTTTATTACATTTTTAGTCTGAAGTTTGCCCCATTTTAATTCTCTATCAACTACATTTAAGGTATCTAAAATGATTTCAGTTCTGTTTGGCATCACCGGCTGAAGTAATAACGCGGATATTCTTAACGATTCAGCGGCTGTATATAATACTGTTGCGGCTGCTGACATGTCCGTTTTAACTAACTTCCAAGGTGCTTGCTGTTCCATGTATTTATTTATGCTACGAATAAATTGCAATATTTCTTCGATAGCTTCATTGATCCGCATTTTTTCTATTAATACGGTCACTAGCTTAATAACAACCGTAGCGCTCTTTTGGATATTTAACTCTTCATCTGTAGATTTCTCTGGTTTAGGAATTTTACCATCAAAATTCTTGGAAATTAGTGTCGATATTCTGCTAAATAAATTGCCGAAATCATTTGCTAAATCGCTATTATAACGTTTTACAAACGATTCCGGTGTAAATGAAGCATCCTGACCAAGCACCATTTCTCGCATTAAATAATAACGTAAAGGATCAACACCATATTTATCAATTAGATCCAAGGGATTAACTACATTCCCAAGAGATTTGCTCATTTTTGATTCACCGCTTAACCACCAGCCATGGGCAAATATTGTTTTGGGTTGTGGAATTCTCGCAGAAAAAAGCATTGTTGGCCAATAGACAGCATGTGTCATTAAAATATCTTTACCGATTAAATGGACAGCCGGCCACCATTTATTGAACGAACTATCATCGGTAGAATACCCGGGTGCCGTGACATAATTTATTAACGCATCAAACCATACATAGGTTACATAATCTTTATCAAATGGTAATTCTATCCCCCAATTCAATCTGCTTTTGGGACGCGATATACATAAATCGTCAAGTGGTTGGCGTAAAAATCCCAAAATTTCGTTTTTCCGATGTTTGGGCTGAATAAAATCGGGGTTTTTTTCAATATAATCGATGAGTTTTTTCTGATACTTACTCATCTTGAAAAAATAATTTTTTTCGGTAATTGTTTCTAACGATTTATTATGTTGAGGACACTTACCATCAACTAATTCTTTCTCGGTGTAAAACCTTTCGCAGCCAACGCAATATAGGCCCGCATATTCATCGAAATAAATATCGCCATTTTTATAGACATTGTTAAGAATACCTTGCACGACTTGTTCATGACGTTTTTCGGTTGTTCGAATAAAATCATCATATTGAATGTGCAATTTATCCCACAAATCAATAAAACGCGGCGCCATTTCATCGCAGTGTTGCTGCGGTGAAATTCCTTTTTTGTCAGCAGCTTGTTGAACTTTTAATCCGTGCTCATCTAAACCGGTTAGAAAAAACACTTCATCTCCCGCCGTGCGATGAAAACGAGCCAGTACATCAGCAAGAATTGTGGTATAGGCATGCCCAATATGCGGCTTGTCATTTACATAATAAATCGGTGTTGTTAGGAAATAGTTGCTTTTATCAGCCATAATTATTTTAAGTATCTTTGTATGTTAATTAATAAATTTGTGATGGTTAGCGACATATATAGATTTCTACCGACTGCATAAATTGAATCTTCAAGTAAAATATTAATTTTATGCAAATCCGCACTTGGATATTTTTGATTAAATTTCTGCATAAAATTCAACAATTCCGGTCTGTGCAT
>Ga0316201_10004408_pt1 | contig 10618 bp, 7 predicted proteins | sample CS6wburrow_MG_FD_204516 | JGI IMG/M metagenome (GOLD analysis project Ga0316201, IMG submission 204516) | Coastal sediment microbial communities from Delaware Bay, Delaware, United States - CS-6 worm burrow | ecosystem: Environmental > Aquatic > Marine > Coastal > Sediment | place: USA: Delaware... | reverse complement strand
TCGAAGTTTACCGTTCTGCCGTCTACTCGTGGCGGGGTGCCCGTCTTGAACCGCTTTGCCTGCAGGCCCAGGTCCCGCAGCTGATCCGCAAGGTCTACCGTGGGAGCATCCCCCGCCCTTCCGGCGGCCAGCTCACGCTCGACCCCGATGCGTATACTACCTCGCAGGAAGGTCCCTGCGGTGAGGATGACGCACCTGGAGGCGAACTCGCTGCCATCGGAACAGGCTACGCCCGTCACCCTCTCACCCTCGATCTTCAACGACGCCACGGTCCCCTGGTACAGCTCAAGACCTGGCTGCTCTTCCAGCAGCCCGCGGATCTCTCTCGAGTAGCCTCCGCGGTCGCACTGGGCCCGGGGCGCCCACACCGCAGGGCCCTTGCTCTGATTGAGCATGCGGAAATGAATGGTGGTTCGGTCCGCTGCGACACCCATAAGTCCACCCATGGCATCGACTTCGCGGGCCACCGTCCCCTTGGCGACTCCCCCGATCGCCGGGTTGCATGACATCTGGCCGACTCGAGCCAGGAACGAGGTAATGAGCAACGTACGGACCCCCAGCCGGGCTGAGGCGTTTGCCGCCTCTGTTCCGGCGTGTCCGCCGCCGATCACGATCACGTCGTAGTACATTCTTCTCCTGAGCTCTGCCTGCGTGGCCCGGTGGCGCGTCGAACGCACTTCGCCCATTCCGGTCCGCCAAACTAGGACTCTACGGTCAATGCAGCCAAATAGTGCCGAAACGAGCGCCGGAGTCATCCTTGAAGGCCGCGTGCAGGGCGTAGGTTTCCGCTGGTGGACGAGGCGGCAGGCTAACGCTCTCGGCTTGCGCGGGACCGTCCGCAATCGCGCCGACGGCGCCGTGGAAGTGCACGTGGCTGGACCCGCCGGAACGGTCGGCGACTTCCTGGCCAGCCTCCAGCGTGGACCGCACGGGTCGCGCGTCACCCGGGTGTCCGTTGTACAGCCTGCGGTTGATTTGCCCCCGGACTTTCGCGTTATTCCGTGATGGCACTTTCCAGTTCTGTTGGTGTATCCCCGTAGATTCTCACACCTGCGCGCGAGGAAGAATACGTGATGATAGAGCTACCTGACGTCGAGCGAATGATCGACGCCTTTGCCGGATACGCTACAGGCAAGACCGTTTCCGTGGTTCTGATCGACGATACTGAAACGGTGGACCTCGACGGCGATCGGGCCGCGGAACAGATACAGGGTCATGCCATCGACACGGTCGAAAGGCACGGGAAGTACGTGGTCCTGCGCTTCCGCTCCGAGGTCAGCCTGGTATTCGATATGGGTACCGACGGTGAGGTGTACCTCGAATCGCAGACCGCCCCCCCGCGCGAGACCAGCAAGATCCGCCTGCAGTTCGCCGCCGGTCGCGAGCTTCGCTTCGCCTCCACCGCCCCGGCGAGCGATGTCTACCTCATTGAAGGTGATGACTTCAGCGGTCTCGGGGTTCTGAACAACCTGGGTCTCGATCCCCTCAGCGAGGAACTCACGGCGTCCCGCTTTATCCAGCTCGCCGGATCGCGCGGCAGGACCTCTCTCAAGGGCTTCCTGATGAACGAGGAGGTCGTGGCCGGCATCGGCAACGAGTACGCGGACGAGATCTGCTTTCAGGCGAGCATCCGTCCGGACTGCAAGATCGCTGATCTCACGGACGAGCAGCTGACGCTCGTTCACAAGTATCTGAGGCGCGTCCTGCGGCGTGCGACCCTCCACTGGCAGGCGGCCCATTCCGACCCCGGTTGGCTGATCAACCGGCGGCGACCGGGTCACACATGTCCGCGCTGCATGACGGAGCTCGAGTCGTTGAGCCTGGTGGGGAAGCGGACCTATCTCTGTCCGAGGTGTCAGCGCGCGGCCTGAGTTCGGGCCCTACTTGCCGACACAGAACGCACTGAAAACCCTGTCCAGAACGTCCTCGGTGCTCACTGCGCCGAGGAGGTCCTCGAGCGCAAGGGTCGCATCCTGGATGTGCGTTCCCGCTATCTCCGCCGGAAGGCCCCGCTTCCTCGCGCTCTGAAACGCCGCAACGTCAGCCCGAGCTCGCGATAGGCACTCGATGTGTCTCGCCCGTGTGACCACGGGAGTCTCCTCGTCGCCCCGGATGCCTGCGTAGACCCGTGCGAGCATGACGGCGCGCACCTCCGGCAGTCCGTCTCCCGTGAGTGCGGAGACCGCCAATTCCGGCACCGGTCTGCTCACTCGCCCGGACACCTCTTCCTGGCATACGTCTGCCTTCGTGCGCAGGATTACGACCCGCGAGACGTCATCGGCCAGGAGCTCACGCACGAAACCCGCTTCATCCGACCCCGGCATCCTGTCCGCCTCTACACACAGCAGCACGAGATCGGCCCGTTGCAGGTACCCGCGGGCCACCTCGATCCCCATTCCCTCGATCCGTCCGGCGTCCTCACGCAGACCCGCCGTGTCCACCAACCGAAACGGATACCCATCCACGCTGATCAGTGCCTCGATCGCGTCCCGTGTCGTCCCCGGTTCTTCGGTGACAATCGCTCTTTCGTAACCCAGTAACGCATTGAAAACACTGGATTTACCGGCATTCGGCCGACCCGCGATCACGGTGAGCGCTCCGTCCCGCAAGAGCTCCCCTTCGGGCGCCAGCTCGAGCATTCGGCTCACACCGCTGACCAGTCGGCTCGCTGCCTCGTCGATTCGCGCGGCGGGGACCGGGCCATCGTCCTCCTCCGGGAAGTCGACGTCGTAGGCGATCAGTGCCTGCAGGCCCAGGAGTTCCTCCCGCAGTTCTTCCACGCGGCGGGACAGGCCCCGGTCGAGCTGAAACAGTGCTGCTCTGTGCATGGCGGCGGAGCGAGCCTCGATCAGGTCGAGCGTGGCCTCCGCCTGCATCAGGTCCATCTTGCCGTTCAGGAAGGCTCTCCGCGTGAACTCGCCCGGCTCAGCTGGACGGGCCCCTGCGGCACATACGGCCTCCAGCACGAGTTGTGGGGCCAGGGAGCCGCCGTGGCAGCTGATCTCCAGCATGTCCTCGCCGGTGTAGGAGGCCGGACCGGTGAAGCGAACGGCGACCACGTCGTCGACCGGTTCGTCCGTGGCGGGGTGTCGAAGCGTTGCGTGCCGGGCGACGCGCGCCTCGTCCCCCGGAAGTCCCAGCCGGGTGGCCATGAGGGCCGCGTCGGGGCCACTCACCCGAACCACGGCCAGGGCGCCGCGTCCGGGAGGCGTCGATATGGCCGCGATCGTCAAGCCGTCGGCCATCTGTCAGAGCTTTCGCGGTGCCGGTGCGCGAATCACGTGTTCCGAGCGGCGGATGCTATCCGCCCCCTCCACCATCCCCATCGTCTTTCCCTGCCTTCGCCTTGTACTGGTCCGCCTTCCGCTTCGCCGCCCTGCGTTCTTTCGACAGGTACAGCTGCTGTGGCAGCGAAGCCAGGTTGCTCGTGGCGTAGTAAAGGTTCAGACCGGACGGGAAGTTCGCGAACATCACGGTGAACACGGCCGGCATCATGTAGGTCATCATCTTCATCTGCGCGTTTGCTTCCATTCCACGCTGCCCAATCCACGACAGCAGGAACATGGAACCGCCCATCAGAAGCGGGATGATGTAGTACGGGTCCTTCAGGGACAGGTCGGGAAGCCACAGGAAGGGCACCCCTCTGAACTCGATCGTGCTCTGAAATACGAAGAACAGCGCAAACAGGATCGGCATCGGCAGGAGCATCGGGAGACACCCGCCCAACGGGTTCACGTTGTGCTCCTTGTACAGCTTCATCATTTCCGACTGCAGCTTCTGCGGCTCGTCCTTGTACTTGGCCTGCAGCTCCTTCATGAGAGGCTGCACCTGCATCTGGGCCATCTGCGATCGCATCGACTTCTGGTACAGCGGGAACAGCACCACCCGCATCGCGATGCCGAACAGAATCAGCACCCACCCGTACGCGAGCCCGAGGAAGTTGTGCATCCACTCCAGGATCACCATCACGATCCCGACGAGTGGTCTGATGATGGGGCGCATCCAGCGCCAGCCATACGGGTTCACGTGTTCGAGGTCGCGGGAACGACCGACGGCTTCGAGGCGTCCGTACTCCTGCGGCCCCATGTAGGCCTGGAAGCCGAATCCGCTGCCAGCGGGAGCCGGTTGCGAGGCCACCATGCGCGCCGCATGCTCGGCGGGCTCCCCGAATACGAGCATGCCACCGAACGCCGGGCCCGCCTCCGGCGACACCAGCGCGATCACGAAGTACTTGTTCTTCACCGCGACCCAGTCGAACGGGCCACCGTCCGCCGTCTGGAGCGTGCCGGGCTCGATCTTGTCCAGGTTGACCGATTCGATTCGACCGTCCTGGCCGCGCACTACATATGCAAGCTGTCGGAGGTCGTCCTGTGGGTCCTTCTCGTTCGTCTTCAGGCCCTGGCCGAGAGACGTGAGAATCGAGTAGCCCCGATCACCGATGCCCTCCACCCTGCCCGAGACATCGACCAGGTAACTGTCCATCTCGAACCCGTACGTGACCACGAACTGAGCCGCGCCCGATGGGAACGGATACCGGAAGACCAACGAGTCCCTGGGGTTCATCTCCGTCAGGGTGACATCGGTCCGGTCTGCCGTGAACGACTGTCCGTCGAGCCGGATCGTGTCGCCCGCGATGACGACCCGGTAGCCGAACACACGGTCGCCGCCGCGTACCAGCTGCGCGGGGTGGTCCTCGGTTCCGTTGGGCGTATACGACTCGTACCCCAGCAGTTCGGCGGACATCAGTGAGGCCCCGCGCGTGGAGAACTGCAGCCTCACGAGGTCGGTCGTCACGGTGACGGTATCGGCGGGCTGCTCGGACAGATCGGCGGACAGGCCGGCGGGCTCCCCTGCCGGGTCACCTCCGATCTCCCGGGCCTGGTCCGGCGCTGCAGACGTGACGTCCGCGCGATCAGCCGTATCCCGCTCCGACAGTGCACTTGTATCGAGCCCTCCCGTTGCGTCTCCGCCCTCCACCCGCGCCGAATCCGCCGCCACCTGGCTCGGTGGCGGTTCCGGGGACGGAAACAGGAAGTTGCTCAGGAAGATCACGCCGATCGTGAGCACGACGGCCAACACGACTCGCTTCTCCATCTATCCTCTATCCGGTATGGTTTCGTCGCTAGCCCACGCGGCGCTTTGTTCAACTCCGGGCACCGGATCGTGGCCATGGCCTCCGAACGGGTGGCACCGGCCCAGGCGTTTCATGGCCAGCCAGGTCCCTCGCGCCGCACCGTGCTGCTCCACGGCCTGCCGGGCGTACTCCGAACAACTCGGCGTGTAGCGGCAACTCGCCGGCAATATCGGGGACAGACCGGCCTGGTAGGCCCGAATCCAGAATAGAAGAAAGCGCTTCATCCGCCCCCCAGACACCGACCCAAGGCCTCGCGCAGCTCACCCGGCTCTGCATCGTACGCTGCGGGTCGGGCACGAACGAGGATCTCCGGCGCCGGCCTCTCGTTCTGCGCCTCCACCAACCACTCGGTACGTACGAATTCGCGCAACCGGCGTTTCAGGCGGTTGCGCCGAACGATCGTGTGTCCATAGCGGGGAACGACGATGCCGGCCCGTGCCGACTCGGTCGGAGAGTCTCTTCGATAGATCTCTAGCGATCCGCACCGCCGCCTCGAACCCTTTCGAAGAAGGGTTCGGATTTCCGGCCCGCGCCGTAGCCGGGCCGATCTGGGGTACCGGAAACGGAGGCCGTCACCCAAGGGTCGGGCGATCGCTAGCGGGGGACTACCGGCGGTGCTTCGGGCTGATTTCGTCGCTCACCGTCAGGGAGTGGCGTCCCTTACGGCGACGGCGGGCTAGCACCTTGCGGCCGGCCTTTGACTTCATACGAGCCCGGAAGCCATGGTCCTTCAGCCTCTTGCGTCTGCTTGGATTTCTAAACGTCGGCTGCATTATCTTCTCGCTCGTGCATCGGGGCCCACGCCCCGCTCATTTGACAGAGAGCCTCGGAAAGTAGGGGCGATCCGCAGCGGTGTCAATCATATTTGATGCCTCCGCTCCCGTGCTTTCGAGACGTCCCCTGGAAAATTGACACTGTCTGGCTTGCTCTCTACAATGGACGGCCCCGTGTACCTTCCCAATCAATTGGGCACCCATGGAGCTGACGGCCGCCGAGGTCTGGACTTCGATCGTAACCGCCGCGCGGGACGTGCTGCCCGAGCAGACGTTTCGCACGTGGCTGGCTTCCACCGAGGCCGTGGGTCTGGCTGACGACACCCTCGTCGTTGCCGCACCCACCCGCTTCGCCGTGGAGTGGATCGAGGACAAGTACGGTGACTTGCTTCGGGACCTGGCGGGGAAGACCCTCGGACGCCCTCTCGATCTGCGGTTCGAACACCATGGGGCCGGGGAGCGGCTCGTCTTCCCGGAGTTCGGCACGGATGAGCCCTCGGCAGACGTCGACCTGCCTCCGGAGCCCGCCCCGGCGGCGGCTCCGGCGCGCACGGCCATCGAGGGCGCACGACACGCGGGCTTGAACGAACGCTATACCTTCGAGCGGTTCGTGGTCGGCGGCAACAGCCAGCTGGCCGCCGCCGCGTGTCGGGGGGTAGCCGACTCGCCGGCTCAGCTCTACAACCCGCTTTTCATCTACGGGGACACGGGCCTGGGCAAGACACACCTCATGCACGCGATAGGACACGAGATCCTCCAGCGGGCCCCCGATACCCAGATTGCCTACGTCCCCTCCGAGCAGTTCACCAACGAGATGATCACCGCCATCCAGAGTGGGCGCACGGCCGACTTCAGACAGCGCTACCGGCGGATCGATGTTCTCCTGGTGGATGACGTCCACTTCCTTGGAAACAAGGAGGGAACGCAGGAGGAGTTCTTCCACACGTTCAACTCGCTGTACGACGCCCACCGGCAGATCGTCATTACCAGTGATCGCCCACCGCAGGAGATTCCCGGACTCCAGGAGCGCCTGGTCTCCCGATTCGAGTGGGGCCTCGTCACCGACATCAAGCCTCCGGACTTCGAGACCCGGGTCGCGATCCTCCAGAAGAAGGCCGCCGAAGATCGTCTCACGCTCGACGAGGGCGTCATCGAGTTCATCGCCCGTAACCGCAAGGCCTCGGTTCGGCAGCTGGAGGGCGCTGTCATCAAGCTTCTCGCCTACAGCTCGCTGACCCGGAGAGAGATCTCGCTGGAACTGGCCCGGGAAGCACTCGGTCCGCGCCTGGAGGAAGAGATCGGGGCACGGGTAACGCCGATCGAGATTCGGCAGAAGACCGCCGATGCCTGGGGTGTTTCTGTCGAGAACCTGGTTTCCAAGCGTCGCACGAAACCGCTGACGGTACCGCGCCAAGTCGCGATGTACCTGATCAAGACGACGCTTGACCTGCCCTATACTGAGATCGGGGCCCTGTTCGGAGGTCGAGATCACTCGACGGTGATCCACTCCGTAAACAAGGTCGAAGCCGACATGGCGTCGAATGTGGAGTTCCGCGCCCGCGTCCATCGTCTGCAGGATGAACTCGGTCACTGAAAGGCCTCCGGGGTTTTCACCAGGGACGCGTTGAAAACCCGTTGACTCCTGAGCATTCAATCGGCGGAAACCGAGTGGACGGTGGATAGATGTGGACGCCTCAGCTACTTTTCCCGGATGATGAACAGGCGCCGGATGAGGCGACGGCCTGTCCCGAAGGACGGATCCGGGACACATGGTCGCGTTCTCCACGTTTCCACGGCCCCTACTATTACTACTAAGAATGAATTAGAAGAGTAGGAGAGAACAGCTTTCCCCGGTACAGAACCGGACGAAGGAGCGAAAGAGGATCTCCATGAAGCTATCCGTAACACGAGACAGCCTGCACACGGGAATGGGAGCCGTTTCAGCGACCATTCCGACCAAGACCACCCTTCCGGTGCTCTCGAACATCCTGCTCGAAGCCAGGGATGGGAAGCTGACGTTGAGTGGTACGGATCTGGACATCTCCGTGTCAGTCTCGATCGAGGCGGAGGTAGAGACGGAGGGATCGGTAACGATTCCGGCAAAGAAGTTCGCCGAGATTGCTCGTGAACTGCCGGCTGCTCCCGTCCACATCACGGCTGATGGGGTCGAGATTCGAATCGAAAGCGGTAAGAGCCGGTTCAAGTTGTTTGGACTGCCAACGGAGGAGTTTCCGAGTTTTCCTGAAGTCGACTCGGGAGACTCCTGGACGATGCAGGCCTCCGATTTGCACGAGTTGATCAGCAAGACTTCGTTCGCCGTGTCGAATGAGGAGAGCCGGCCGATCCTGAATGGCGTGTTGTGGCAGCTGGGCGATGGAACGGCTTCCATGGTTGCCACGAATGGTCATCGGCTCGCCCGGCTGACCGTTCCCCTCGAAGGCGGAGGTGCTCCGGACGCTTCATTGATCGTGCCTCCGAAAGCGCTGCAGCAGGTGGGCCGCCTGTTCGAGAAGGAAGGCGAGATCGCGGTTGCCCGTTCGAAGAACCACCTCGCCTTCCGGACTCCCCAGCGGTCCGTGTATACCCGTCTGATCGAGGGGCCGTATCCGAACTACGAGCAGGTCATTCCCACAGACAACGACAAGAAGGCAACGGCAAACAAGGACAATCTGGCCGCTGCCATTCGCCGTATGGCGGTCGTGGCCAGTGATCAGACGCACCGTGTGCGCATGAGTTTCAGCGAGGGAACCCTCTCGTTCCGCGTCCAGACGCCTGACCTGGGTGAGGCGGAAGAGGAGATGCAGGTGGATTACGGTGGCGAGGCCCTGGAGATAGGCTTTAACGCCAATTACCTGCTGGAGGTGCTCCGGTACATGCCCGGAGACGACGTGCTGGTGGAGTTCAAGGCACCCGAAAGAGCGGCGACGTTCCGTCCGGCTGGTGGAGAGTTGGACTACCTGTGCCTGGTCATGCCGCTGCGGCTGCTGGACTGAGCGGCGTCGGACGAGAACCTCGGCACGCGGGGGGTCAGTCAGCCCGGTAGTCGGCCCACAGGTTGCGATCTTCGAGCACCCTGACGAGGGTCAATTCGCAGGATGGTGGAAGGGCTGGCGAAACTCGTTCCCACACTACACGGGCAAGGTTTTCCGTCGTCGGGATCGCCCCCGTGGAGAACTCGGGCAGATCATTGAGGAATGCGTGGTCCATCGGCTCCCGGACCTGTTCCCGAAGAAGACGGTCGAGAACCGTCAGGTCCACGATCATGCCGGTCTCCGGATCGATCTCACCCCGGACGGTGACCTCGACGCGATAGTTGTGGCCGTGGCCCGGCGCCCGGGAGCAGGGGCCGAACGTGGCCTCGTTGCGGGCAGCGTCCCAATCGGGGCGGTGATACCGGTGTCCGGCCGGAAACTCCACGGCACGCGTAATACTCGCTCTGTGCATGCCGTAAGATAACGCCTGCCGCGTTGGACGAAACGCGGAGAGGGGATAGAAGACCATGCTGGACAGCCTCCTGCGGCCCAAGTCGATCGCCGTGGTCGGCGCGAGCCGCCGGGCCGGGAGCATCGGGAATGGGATGCTCAAGCACCTGGTCGGCAGCGGTTTCACGGGCCCTGTCTATCCGGTGAACCCGACCGCCGACTCCGTGAACTCCGTTCCAGCGTTTCCATCCATTGGAGCACTGCCGACGGTACCGGACCTGGCGGTGATCGTCGTCCCGAAACAACTCGTGCTCGGTGTGGTGCGCGAGTGCGTCGCGACGGGCGTGAAGGGGATCGTGGTCATCACCGCCGGGTTCCGGGAAGTGGGCGGTGACGGCATCGAACTCGAACGTGAGCTTCTCGCCCTCGTGCGCGAGAACGGGCTGCGAATGGTGGGCCCGAACTGCATGGGCGTGATGAACACGTCGCCTGACGTCGCCATGAACGCCACCTTCGCCCCGGCCATGCCTCCGAATGGACCGATCGCGTTCATGAGCCAGTCCGGTGCGATGGGGATGACGATTCTCGACTACGCATCGGAGTATGGAATCGGCATCAGCCAGTTCGTGTCGATGGGAAACAAGGCAGACGTCTCCGGTAACGATCTGATCGAGTACTGGCAGGATGATGACGAGGTGGGGGTCATCCTCATGTACATCGAGGGATTCGGAAACCCGCGCCACTTCACGACCCTCGCGCGCCGCGCAACGCGGAGGAAGCCGGTCCTGGCCGTGAAGGCCGGCCGTTCCGAGGCCGGAGCGAAGGCAGCCTCGAGCCACACCGGAGCTCTGGCCCAGGTGGACATCGCCACGGACGCACTGTTCGCGCAGTGTGGCGTGTTGCGAGCGGACACGGTCGAGGCCCTGTTCGACGCGGCGATCGCGTTCAGCAAGGCCCCGCTTCCCAAGGGTCGCCGCGTCGCCATCCTGACGAACGCGGGCGGACCGGGGATCATCATCGCGGACGCCTGTGAAGGGTTCGGTCTCGAGGTCGCGCCGCTGTCTGAGGAGACACAGAGCCGGCTGCGCGAACACCTGCCGGCGGAGGCCAGTGTGGCCAACCCGGTGGACATGATCGCGAGCGCGACGCCGGAGCAGGTGGAGCGGGCGATGCGCATCATCGTGGCCGATCCCGGGATCGACGCTGTCATCGCGTCGTACGTACCGCTCGGACTCGAGGCTCCGGTCATCGCAGCGGCGATCAACCGGGGAGCCGAGGGGTGCGGAAAA
>Ga0316201_10004405_pt1 | contig 10621 bp, 9 predicted proteins | sample CS6wburrow_MG_FD_204516 | JGI IMG/M metagenome (GOLD analysis project Ga0316201, IMG submission 204516) | Coastal sediment microbial communities from Delaware Bay, Delaware, United States - CS-6 worm burrow | ecosystem: Environmental > Aquatic > Marine > Coastal > Sediment | place: USA: Delaware... | reverse complement strand
GCAGGCAACTGAGCTCATTTTTAAAGCTACGAGCAATGTTGAAAGGGAAATCATAGAGTATATCAAAAGTCACAAACAGCATAAACATGCAGATATACGATATAAAAATTGTACTTTTGATTACAAAGTGGAATCCATTGAATCAAGCGTATGTGTCCGTTATCAACACACCTACAACGATTACGGTAATGAAAAAAAAGGCAACTATCCTTTTGTCAAGATATTCAACAAAGGTTTAGTTTGCAGGCACCCTCACTCCCCGCATGTTGGCATCGATGTCAATTATATGGAAAAATCGTTTCCTGAAGTCACTCCGCCCTCATTCAGAAACGAAGGCGAGCAGTTTATAAGCAGCCTCAATTTTTACAGTACTAAAAAATATTAGATTTTCATTCGCCTGTACCTGAGGAATAACAATCCTTTCTTTCTTGTGAAGATATTTTACCTGGTTTCTATATCGCTGACAGTCATGGCAGTCTTAACGTCTATTATTGGCACTTCCCGCCGATGAAATATTCCTGCCGCCAAGGCTGCTTCAACGTTGGTTTCAAGAAACACCTGAACAAAATGATCTGGATTTCCTGCACCGCTAGAAGCAATTACCGGTATTCGTACAGCGCTTTTCACGTGTTGAATCAATTCAATGTCAAACCCGCTGTTTGTGCCATCCTTATCAATGCAATTTAAGAGGATTTCACCAGCTCCCATCCTCTCACAGCTTTGAACAAGCTCTATAACATCGAGATCCCTTCCTTCACGGCCACCTTTAACGGTGCACTGATACCAACAGTAAAGTTCACCAGCAGGACCATGAAATTTTGTGCTAATTGTATGCTTTGAAGTGTCATCAGGTGAATGTACATATATTCGTTTTGGATCTACCGATATTACTACTGCCTGTGCACCATACACCTGAGAAATCTGCTCAATGGAGCTTTTGCCGGAAAGTTCGCCAGATTTGATATATTTTTCAGCTTCATAAACAGCATCACTGCCAATTGAAACTTTATCAGCACCAGACCTGAAATATGATGAAGCAACATCAAGAGCTGAATAGGATTTTCCTTCAGAATCTGTAAACGACTGAATGCCTCCTCCTATGGTAAGAGGCACAAAAACATTTTCTGATGTGCGTTTAAGTACTTCCAGCATTGGCTGGTCTTTCATGGGAAAATCTCGAAATCCTGTGATATTGAGAAAAGTAATCTCATCAGCTCCTTCAAGATAATATCTCTTAGCAAGCTCTACAGGCAAACCAAGATTTCGAACCTCTCCTTTTTCACGCACATCATACTGATCACCCTTTGTAACAACAAGATCACCCTGGTCATTGGTTCGAACATCAAGACATGCAATAACACGTTTTGCAAGCGAAGTGGGTTGACATTTTTTCGTGTCAGTTATAGAAATTTCACTTTTCTTTTGGATCTCTGAAAGATAGTTTTTCAAAAGATTAAGTCCTGCCTCACCGCTTTTTTCTGGATGAAACTGAAACGCAGAAATGTTACCTTTTTCTACTGAAGATATGAATTTACAACCGTAATCTGTTGTTGAAAGAATCCACGAATCATTGTTTTCTGTTATTTCACCATAATATGAATGAACAAAATATAATTTTTCGTTTTTATATCCATTAAACAAAGATGACTGCTTTTTTAAGGTAACGCCATTCCAGCCAATCTGTGGGACAGACAACCCTGAATCATCAAATCGTTTTACCATTCCTGGAATTACTCCCAGACCTTTAACACCAGGAGCTTCTTCGCTTCCTTCAAAAAATGTTTGCAGTGCAACACAAATCCCAAGTAATGGTTTGTTCTCATTAATTCTTTTTATTAATGGCTCAACATATCCGTCTCGGGACAAACGGTTCATGACTACACCAAAATTTCCAACGCCTGGAAATATTAACTGGTCTGCATTGTAGATTTCATCTGGAGAAGATACATTTTCAACATCATACCCAAGAAGTTTGATCGCGTTTCTGACACTGCGGATATTACCAGCGCCATAATCTAGAAGCTTTATCATGTTATAAAAACCATTTAGATTGTAAAACTACAATAAGTGAAGAACATCCTATTAATTGTAAATGAGATAAGATCTCCAAAGTAATTACTTTCATAGAATAAATAAAAGAATCAGACAATATCTCTATTCCTGCCAATTATCAACAACCTTAATAATTTTAATCAAACTTCAGGGAAAATATTCCCATACAAGAGTTTTATTTTCAACCGATTATAGATGTTAAGCAGGAAGTGGAAAAGCATTTTAGATAACACCCTACTCCGAGATATATTGACGGTGAATATACAATAAAAAAAGGTCATACTCCTTTTTAATAGGAGAATGACCTTTTTTTCTGTCTGACCAGTTAGCAACTGGGCTCGAAACAATTAGTTAATTATTTCTCGGCTAATTCCTGCACTGCATAAGCTGATTTTATAAGCAATTCTATAAAGAATGCTGTGAAATCTGCTTAGTAGGGCTAGTGGAAATTCACTAAGCGGAGACTTAGTTGATTGCTTCGGACAGTTTGCTGCCAGCCTTAAATTTTGCTACTTTCTTCGCAGGTATTTTGATCGCCGCTCCAGTCTGTGGATTTCTTCCCTGGCGCGCATCACGCTTGGACACTGAAAAGGTACCAAAACCAACAAGAGTAACTTTGTCACCCTTCTTGAGTGTGTCAGCTATTGCTGCCAGTGTACCGTTCAATGCTTTCTCGGCTGCAGCTTTACTAATATCAGCTGCCCCTGCTATACATTCAACTAGTTCCTTCTTGTTCATGAATTCCTCCCTACTAAATCTTTCTAACTTAGCAACAGGCTAATTTGCACTGTTCCCTTTCTCCTAGTGTCTGATGCTTTACTCAAACTACATCAAATTGTCAAAAGAAAAAAAAGATATTTCTTCTTCTTTATCATGAAATTTAGAGCCACAATCCTTTAGAATCAGGCTTTTAGGACCGCTCAATTTTTACACCTTAATGTAATCATCATTCTTAATCAAGAAATAAATGATGTTATTCTAATGTGTAGAGCCTTTCTTTTATTGGTGTCGCCCTTTTAGATCAAGTAATACTCTATTGAAGCCCAAAGTATTACAAACACCAATGATTGCTATCCTGTTGTGTCTCTGTGATATTTTAACATAATCCTGCTGTCGGACTTCTATAATTATCATATCCTGGTATGGCTTGACCCTACACCCGAAAAACCCCATTTTTTTTAATTGATCCTCTATTCTTTCAACTATTTTCAGCTTATTTGAATCTATAGTGGACAAAAATGAAAGCCTAGTAGCCAAGCAAGAGTTTGATGGGGAATTATAATTCGACAGGTTAAATTTTCTTGCCAAAAAACGAACATCTTTTTTATTCAAGCCAGCATCAGCAAGAGGTGTTCTCACCTTCATCTCTTTTAAAACAACTAAACCAGCTCTTTCCTCAAGCAAATCATCTGTGTTGGTACCATCAAGAAGTATTATATCCCCTTGCTCAGCAAGATAGTCTCTAAATGACTGATATGTTTTCTTTTTGCAGTAGTAGCATCGCTTTTTGTCATTCTCGATAAAATCTGGCCAACCAAGAGGTTTTAAATCAATAATAACAAGTTTTTTATGCTGAATGAAATTTCTTTGGTGAATTTCGTCTACGCCTTCTTCAGAAATATTTAGACATGACCTGCCGTGGATAGCCACTACATTGCTGTATCCCAAAGCTTCGATTGAAGCATAAAGCAGCAGCGAAGAATCAACGCCACCGGAATAGGCAACAGCAACTTTAGCTAAAGGTCTGATCAGGTGTTTCACCTTCTCATATTTATTAAAAATGGTGGCTGGCTGGCTCATAAATCCTGGCCGTCCGGTAATGTGTTTGCAGGTCTGCTGAGATAGAATTTTTTATTCATAATCCACGATTTAAGGCATTCAGCTATTTCTCTGGCCTTTACAACTGATGATAGCGGAGCTGTTAACACCTCCTTGCCATTAACCACAATTGAGCCTGATTTTAATTGCTGATAGCTCACCTCTCCGTATGTTCTTGCGATACCATTTGTATAATCATGGCCATAATCAACAACCTGAGTAAATAGTTCTTTGTCAGATACACCTGTATATAGTGCCATTTCCTCGTTTAATATAGGAATTGGTATACCTAGGCCAACAGCCATGGTATTGCCATAACCCAATATTGAAATGCCTCGAAGCCATTCAGCTGACATTTGCTTCAGGTCTCCTTGCACCATTATGGTACCAGCTGGTTTTTTAGGAACACCACCAGCAGTTCTAGGAACGTTGGGATTATGCTGGCTCCCGTGAGATGTCACATAACCTATCCCACCTCCAAGAAAAATCCTGGTCCCCATTCCTATGGTCTTGTAATAGGGATCATTAAAGAGAGGACTCAGTTCACCGGCACTGCAGAAATTGGCATTCTGACACTGGGGTTTCAACATACCCATGTAAGTATAAACAGTTTTGTCAGTAAGATTTACAGCGCAGTTATAATTCTGATATCCATTTCTCGGATTGCACAAAAGCGCATGAGGTAGGTCTTCCAGACCAACATATTTCTTTAGTTTTTTTGCTCTGTAGCAGTCTGTACCATATGCTTTGGCTTCTAAAAAAATCCTCTCGCCGCGAAGCAGATCTTCAATGACATGCCCCCCACCATACTTGAACTCACCTGGATAAATTTTATTCAATGGGTCGTCTTCACTTGGTTCAGTAACACCAAGATATGCATCTACTGCGGCAAGGCCTCCATATGCAGGTACTTTATTAAACCATACCTTGGATGTTTTTATGGTGGGAACCATTTGTCCTATATTTAAAAATGCTCCAGACGAACACATGGGAGCAAAGGTCCCGGTGGTTACGACATCCACTTTTCTCGCTGCTTCTCTAGGTCCAGAAGATTTTACTATATCAACCATTTCTTCAGCAGTTACAACAACAGCTTCTCCTGCTTTTATTTTTCTATTTATTTCTTCATAAGTTTTTGCCATTTTCATAACCTGATGGATGTTTATAATTGCACACAATCCTTGATTTGTATGTCATTGATGGTGATTCCGACGGGTCAGCTTACCCCAGGTATAGAATTTTTCCAACTGATTATAGATTTTTTACAACTTGACATAGCTTTTGCTATCCCCTAAATTTTCATTTCATCTCCTACATACAGTTAAATTCGTATTTTTCCTTTTTCCAACAGGTATCAACATGTCTGACAATCCCAAAGAGGGTATCAACAAAGTTCGCGAAACCATAGATAATATAGACAGCCAAATAGTTAGTCTTCTTAAAAATAGGTTAGCGATGGCAAAAGAGATTGGCCGATTAAAAGACGAGGGTAAGCGTGCTAAATGGGACCCGCTCCGTGAACGGCAGATCTATGAAAAACTGCTCAAGCTGAATAACGGAATCTTCCCTGAGAATTCTCTTCGTTCAATTTTTCACGAAATAATAACCAGCTGCCGATTGTCTCAAAAAAAGGCAGAGGTTGCATATTTAGGACCGGAAGCAACATTCACTCATCTTGCCGGGGTTAAATACTTTGGTCATTCAGCAGAATATCTCCCTATGGAATCAATAGACGATGTCTTTGCACATGTTGAAAAAGGGAGAACCACCTATGGAATAGTTCCTGTTGAAAACTCCATTGAAGGTGCAGTTTTTTCAACCTTGGATTCCTTCATGAAATACCGTGTTAATATTTGCGGTGAGGTACGTCTTGCGATCACCCACAATCTTGTTTGCCGATCTGGTGATATAGAAGACATTCAAACTGTGGCTTCCCATGCCCAGCCATTGGCCCAATGCCGTGAATGGCTGAGGAAAAATATGCCATCTATCCCAACCTTGCCTGTCTTCTCAACCGGCGCAGCAGCACAAATGGCCGCCAATAATCCCAATATAGGAGCTATCGCCTCTTCGCTTGCTATAAAAACGTACGAGCTGCAAGTTGTTGTCAGGGGAATTGAAGATTACAGCGGTAACACAACTCGATTCTTAGTGATTGGCCGTAAGTCTCCAAGCCCAAGCGGTGCAGACAGAACCTCTTTACTTTTAGGCCTCATGGATAAGCCCGGAGCTCTGAATGAAATTCTCACAATTCTTTCTCAGGAAAATATCAACCTCGCCAAGATCGAGTCCAGGCCAGTAAAGGGTAAACTTTGGAAGTATCAGTTCTTTATTGATATGCTAGGACACATTGAAGAAGAAAAAATTGCCCGAGGTTGTGGTAAGCTCAAGAAGTACTGTTCCTATTTTGAATGGCTGGGGTCTTACCCAAGTGCTGATGAATCATCCTCCGATGCGTGACATCTGCACATGACAGGCTGGCTGAACAGAACCCTTTTTATCGTCTATACCGTGATTCTCAGGCTTAAATAGAATTGTGTCGCGAATAGCATTTTCTATATCTTTGTCGCTGCAGCCCTGCCGTATGATTGACTTCAGGTCCGTATCCCTGTCATGCAGAAGGCATGCCCGTAATTTTCCCTCCGATGTTAAACGAAGCCGGTTGCATTTACTGCAGAAGTGGTGACTTATTGGACTGATAAATCCTATGCGGCCTTCCTTGCCGTATTTGTCGCGTATTGTAAACATCCTTGCAGGGCCATCTACTCTATTGCCAGACATAGGGAAAAGCTGATACTTATCTTCCAGTATTTCACGAATGTTTTCTGACTTAATATATTGGTTTTTATGCCAATTACTGCCTTTTCCAATGGGCATAAACTCGATGAATCTGACTTGAATGTTTTTGTCTAGTGCAAAATCTGCAAAATCAAGAAACTCATCATCATTTATAGTCTTCATTGCGACAACATTCAGTTTTATCCTAAACCCTGCTGCAATTGATGCATCTATCCCTCGAATAACCCTGTGAAACAGATTATTACCCGTAACCATGGTGAATTTTTCTGGTACCAAAGTATCTAGAGATATGTTCAGGTGCCGAACCCCAATTTCAAATAGTTTTTGTGCATTTTCCTTGAGAAGAACACCATTGGTCGTTAGACGAATCTGTTCAAGGCCTTCTATTTTTGATATTGCATCAATAAACGTTATTATATCTCTGCGTAAGAGCGGTTCTCCGCCAGTCAAACGCAGTTTGCTCATCCCAAGGGATACGGCAACACGGACAATCCTCTCTAGTTCTTCGTAGGAAAGCAGCTCACCAGCTGCTAAATTTTTATATGGTGTTACTGCCGCGTTTTCGTTATCGGATTCGCAGGGCATGCAATAGAGACATCGTAGATTGCATCTATCTGTCACAGATAGTCGCAGATATGAGATAGTTCTAGAGAAACGGTCTATTAACTGAGTTTGCTGCTTTTCTTTTTTATCTGAATTATTCATTTAACAACTCATAATGTGGGCCTCCGCCTTGGAAACCAGTGTAATTGACTTTAACCGTAATGATATTTATAGTGGCTCTTCTTACTCTGAAAATGGTATCTAATACAATATAAAACCTTCTTCTGCTAACCATAATCCTTAAAGAGTGCATGTTAACCCTTGGAATTGAAAGTTCATGTGATGATACTGCAGTTGCAGTTCTTCAAAATCACAACCATCTCCTGTCAAACATTGTCAGCAGTCAAGACGATATTCATTCTAAATATGGTGGAATTGTTCCAGAACTTGCCTCCAGAAAACATTTAGAAGCCATCCAGCCAATGGTTGATGAAGCACTCAAACGAGCAGATAAAAAACTGTCTGATATAGATTTAATTGCTGTAACCCAAGGCCCCGGCCTTATCGGCTCATTGCTGGTTGGATTTTCATTTGCTAAAGCCATCTCCTATGTTAAGAAAATACCCTATATTGGAGTTGATCACATGGCTGGTCACCTCCTTTCAGTTTTTCTTGAGGAGAACATTCCAGACTTTCCATATATTGCTCTTATTGTATCTGGGGGTACATCTTCTATTTTTCTCTGTAACTCTTTTACAGAATTCACGCTACTGGGAAGAACCAGAGATGATGCCGCAGGTGAAGCCTTTGATAAGGTATCAAAATTACTTGAATTAGGCTATCCAGGCGGACCCATTGTTTCTCAATATGGTAGTAAGGGAAATCCAGCTGAATATATTTTTCCCCGGGCATGGCTGGAAAACGATTCCCTAGATTTTAGTTTTAGTGGATTAAAAACAGCGGTTCTCCAACAATGTAAATTACTTGGAAGAATAGACAGAGCGTCTGCAGAAAATCTCTGCGCATCATTTCAGGAAGCAGTTGTTGATGTTCTTGTGACTAAAACTATACGTGCAGCGCAACAAAATAATATATCAACCATAGTTCTCGGTGGGGGCGTTTCCGCAAACGCGCGACTAAGGCAGGTAATGGCAGATAATTGTACTTCTCAGTCGCTGCAGCTCTATGTTCCTCACCCATCATTTTGTACAGATAATGCCGCTATGATTGCTCTTGCAGGATATTACAAGTTTACACATACCCAGTCTGCTCTTCCTCTAGAGGTTGATGTGTTTTCACGATCAGTTCTCGGTTGATACACAAATTATGAAATTTTTTCGGTTATGCAGATATTACTACCTCAAATTTATTCGCCTTAAGGGGGATCCCAAATCGTTGGCCAGGGGAGCTGCGATTGGTGTGTTTGTTGGTATTTCTCCAACCATGCCGCTTCACACCATAATTATCCTTGCTCTTACTGTAGCTACCAGAACTTCCGCTATAGCAGCTATTATTTCAAGTTGGCTTGTATGTAACCCCCTTACCTATGTACCCATTTATTACTTCTCGATGGTTATTGGGAACTTTGTTACTCCTTACGAACTGAGTTGGTCTCGCATAAAAATTCTTATTGATTCTATCACCTCACACCAGAGCTTCTCAAGTTCAGTAAAAGAAATTACAAGCCTTGGTTACGAGGCAGCAATTGTCATGATTGTCGGAGGAATAATTCTGGCACTACCTTTTACCATTGCCAGCTACTATTATTCCCTGCGTCTTTTTATCGGTATTCATAACAAAAGAATGAAAAAATCCATATAGAATCAATAAGCTGACCATTCTCAATATTAAACTTTTTTAAACGATATTCTCCCGCTACTTCATTAATTATGGCAACATACCAAACAAAACAATCGCTGGAGCAGCACAACCTTGCACCCCATAAAAGGTTTGGTCAAAATTTTCTTGTGAACCCAAAAACCTCAGAGGCAATTGTTGGTTATGGTGATATCAGCAAGAACGATACAATAGTGGAGGTAGGTGTAGGATTAGGCGCACTAACTGGTCCCTTGTCGCATAAAGCAGGCCGGGTTATAGGTATTGAGATCGACAGCGGACTCATCCGTTATCATCAGCAAGAAAAGATCCTTAACAATAACGTCACTCTTATTCACGGAGATATTCTTAAGTACGACTTTCACGAGCTTCATGCAACCTGCAAGGGTCCATTGAAGATAATGGCCAACCTCCCCTACTCTATATCAAATCCTTTCATATTCAGACTTATAGAACATAGGGAATATATAGATTGGGTTGTAGTAATGCTACAGAAAGAGGTGGCATTACGGTTAATGGCCCAACCATCTACTAAAGAGTATGGTATCCCAACTATTCTACTAAACGCATATGCAAATATTGATAAACTGATGGTAATAAAACCACACGAATTTCATCCTCAGCCCAAGATAGATTCAATGGTAATCAGGATCAATTTTAAAGAAAAAAATCACACACCATCAGTTGAATCTTCATTTGATCACGTCTTATTTCAGCAGGTGGTGCGAACAGCACTCTCAAAAAGACGCAAAACACTTCTCAACAATATCTCCGGAGCCGGATTTTTAACTCATCGCCTGGATAAACAGCGAGCAAAAAAAACTGGTACTCAAATCATTGAGGCTGCTGGTTTAAATCCACAGGATCGCGCGGAAAATCTATCATTGCAGGATTTTTATTCACTTACGCGTGAAGCTGCTAAAATATTAAAGAAATAATTTGATTTGAAAAATTTCGTTCTCAATAATCCAACAAAAATCCTTTTTGGGAAGCACACCATTCCTGCCATCGGCAAGGAAATCACAGCGTACGGCAAGCGAGTTCTGTTTGTCTACGGTGAAAAATCTATCAAACAAAATAACATATTCAAGACAGTTTCCGATGCATTACAGTCAGAGGGCTGCAAACTAATAGAATATGGCGGGGTTACCCCTAACCCTACCGTCGAAATTGTTCATAAAGGAATCGATTTGTGCCAAGATGAGGGGTGTGATGTCATCTGTGCAGTCGGCGGAGGATCTGTGATCGATACTGCCAAAGCTATAAGCTGCGGAGCCTTGGCTGATCATGATGTGTGGAAGTTTTTTACAGCGAAGAAAAGCCCGAAGGCAGCGTTGCCTCTTCTATGTGTAGCGACCCTAGCTGGATCAGGTTCTGAAAATAATTCAGGAATGGTGGTAACAAACAGCAGCAAGCTGCTTAAATTCGGCTACGGCAACCGGCTTCTTTTCCCTAAGGTTTCAATCCTTGATCCTGAGACCACCTACAGTGTGTCAGCTCAGCAGACAGCATATGGTGCAGTTGATACAGTTGCTCACTTAATAGAATTTTACTGTAATCATTCAGCAGACAG
>Ga0316201_10004404_pt1 | contig 10621 bp, 10 predicted proteins | sample CS6wburrow_MG_FD_204516 | JGI IMG/M metagenome (GOLD analysis project Ga0316201, IMG submission 204516) | Coastal sediment microbial communities from Delaware Bay, Delaware, United States - CS-6 worm burrow | ecosystem: Environmental > Aquatic > Marine > Coastal > Sediment | place: USA... | reverse complement strand
ACTGCTTATATACATATAAAATGGTCCTTTAACGAACTTATCAGGTGTTGTCATGAGAGTAGGCGTCCCAAAAGAAATTAAGAACAATGAATTTCGCGTAGGCCTGGTGCCTGCCTCGGTTCGTGAACTTGTTAATCATGGTCACGAGGTCTTTGTTGAGACCAATGCAGGCAAAGGTATCGGCATGTCGGATGATGACTATGTAACAGTCGGTGCCAGGATACTTGATGATGCCAAAAGCGTATTTGACGTCGCCGAGATGATCGTCAAGGTGAAAGAGCCACAGGCGGTGGAGCGGGCGATGCTCAGGGCTGACCAAACCCTGTTCACCTATTTGCATTTGGCACCCGATGCCCCGCAGACCGAGGATTTGGTAAAAAGCGGTGCGACCTGTATCGCTTATGAAACGGTCACCGACAATAATGGAAGTTTGCCATTGTTGGCGCCGATGTCTGAAGTGGCTGGCAGGCTTTCAATCCAGGCTGGTGCCTGGTGTCTGGAAAAAGCACATGGGGGTTCCGGTGTTTTGATGGGTGGCGTTCCGGGTGTTGAACCCGCGAAAGTGGTTGTTATCGGTGGTGGTACCGTGGGATTTAACGCCGCGCAGATGGCGGTAGGCATGGGCGCAAACGTCGTCGTTCTCGATCGTAATCTCAAGGTGCTACGTTATGTTGATGCTGTTTTTGATTCTCGTGTGGGCACGGTTTACTCCAATGCAGATGCCATCGAAACCCATATTAAAGATGCGGACCTTGTTATTGGCGGCGTTTTGATACCAGGTGCTGCGGCGCCCAAACTGGTTACCCGTGAGCATCTTTCCATGATGCGCAATGGTTCTGTTCTCGTAGATGTTGCCATTGACCAGGGTGGTTGTTTTGAGACATCTAAAGCCACAACCCATGAAGAGCCGATTTATGAAGTCGATGGAATCGTTCACTATTGCGTAGCCAATATGCCCGGTGCGGTGCCGCGAACATCGGCTTTTGCGTTAAATAATGCAACCTTGCCGTTTACATTGGCGCTGGCCAACAAAGGCGCCAGGCAGGCGATGCTGGACGATCCGCATTTGCTGGAAGGTCTGAATGTACATCGCGGCATGGTCACCTATAAAGATGTGGCAAGAGATCTTGGCTATGATTATGTCCCCGCAATCAAAGCACTGGAGACTGCCTGATCTTTAAGGGTTGTGGGTTTTATTGAAACAGGGGCTGTTGCATGGCTTCAGCCCCTTAATCCTATTCCTTTTTCTTCAGATCATCACTTTTACCACGCCAAACAGAGCACCCAATACCAATATGACGTTGGCCAGCATGGTCATCACCATACCCGGCACACGTGTCTTGGGGTCTTTGACGTACTCCGCTGAATAAAAGAAACGGCCGATGATGAAAAGACCGCCTGGCAGCAGAACCCAGGTTGGGCTCAGGTAATAGGCAAAAGCATAACATGCCGGAATCAACACAATCAGTTGTTCCATGGTGTTTTGCTGCACCCGGAACAGGCGCTCCCAGTTTTCGTCACCCTCACAGGCCGGGGCATTGATATGGTACTTGCCGCGTTTTACTCCAACACGAGCCGTGAACCAGATGTACTGCAGTAAGGCTACTAAAACAATCAGTGTTGCGTATTCCATTTAATTATTCCTCATTTTATTGATTGTAATTGCCCAAGGGTGCCAATTCTGACACTCGCATGCCAGTTGACCGGAAAACACCCTGGCAGCTTACCCGCGTTTGTCACCATGCACCCACAGTACCTCGGCTCCCCCGTTTTCCCTGGCCAGCACGCGGGCGAGGACAAACAACAGGTCAGACAACCGGTTCAGGTATCGCATGCTGACTTCATTGATGTCTTCGATCTTTGCCAGGGAGACCATCAGACGCTCTGCGCGTCGGCACACGGTGCGCGCAAGGTGGCAGCGGGCCGCAGATTCCGACCCGCCGGGGAGGATAAAATCCTTTAATGGCGGCAGGTCTTCATTAAAGCGGTCAAGATCCGTTTCCAGTTGATCGATACAGCTTGCAGGCACCAGCGTGTAGCCGGGCATGCACAGTTCGCCGCCCAGGTCGAATAATTCATGTTGCGTTCGGGTCAGGCACGCGCGAACCTCATCATTGATGTCACTCGCCAGCACCAGCCCGACCAGGCTGTTCAGTTCGTCCACGGTGCCAAAAGTTTCGACCCTCAGACTGTCTTTGTCGACACGTGCGCCATCGCCGAGCCCGGTTGTGCCATCATCACCCGTGCGGGTATAAATTTTAGAAAGTCGATTACCCATATTGCGTCACTTTGTCCATTCTGTTTTAGAGGCAATCAATATATCACGTAGCCAAATGTTAAGCCCTATAGCAAAAAGAAAATGGTTGCCTGCAAGTCTTTGTGGTTGTATGCGGTCATATAGCTTTAATACCAGTGCAGAATACTTATCAGGAAACGACTATGCAGGAACAAATCACATTCAAAAACCGGAAGACTAAAGAACTGGCCGGGGTCATACATCAACCGGGAACCGGCCAGGCACATGCCTGTGCCATATTTGCGCATTGCTTTACCTGTACCAAGAACAGCAGGGCAGCTGTGCGTATTTCGGAAGCACTGGCAGCGGAAGGGATCAGCGTTTTGCGTTTTGATTTTACGGGTCTGGGCCAGTCTGAAGGCGAGTTCTCCCATACCAATTTTTCCAGCAATGTTGATGATCTCGTCGATGCCGCTGCGTTTATGGAAGCACGTGGCGAATTACCCACTTTGCTGATCGGGCACTCCCTGGGGGGCACGGCAGTCCTGGCTGCTGCTCATGAAATCGAATCGGCTGTGGCTGTTGCAACAATTGGCTCTCCATGCAGTGCTGAACACGTGTTGCATTTGATTGACAATGATTTAGCAGAGATTGAGTCCCGGGGTCAGGCGACAGTGAACCTGGCCGGGCGCCCCTTTGATATCAGTACGGACTTTGTCGAAGATGTCCGCACGCAATCGGTGTGTGAGAACCTCCATGGCCTACGCAAAGCGTTATTGGTGATGCATTCACCGGTGGATGAAGTGGTTTCAATCGACCAGGCAGCGCTGATATATACCCATGCAAAGCATCCCAAGAGTTTTGTCTCATTGGATGATGCCGATCACCTGTTGACCAGGGACAAGGACTCCCGTTATGCGGCCAGGGTCCTGGCCACCTGGGCCAGTCGCTATGTAGACCAACAGCAACAACTACCTGAAAAAGCACGGCATATACCGGGTGCGGCGGTGGTGCGGGGTGATATAAGAGATGGTTTCCTCGTCTCTGTGAATGCAGATGGACACAGTTTCCATGCGGATGAACCACCGGAAATGGGAGGTACAGATCGTGGTCCGACACCTTATGACTTACTGGCTGCTGCCTTGTCGGCTTGTACCGTCATGACCCTGAACTTTTTCGCCCGCCGGGAAAACCTGCCACTTGAAACCGTGGAGGTCAGTGTGCGGCACGACAGGATTCATGCCGATGACTGTGACAATTGTGATAAGAAAAGCGGCAAAATTGACCAATTTAGCCGTGATATTGTCTTAACAGGCGACCTGGATGATGAGCAAAGAAACCTATTGCTGAAAATTGCCGACCGGTGCCCGGTTCACAAAACCCTCGAGAATGAGATCATGGTCTCAAGCAAGCTCAGGTGACAATCTCAGGCAATCTGATCTAAAACACGTTGCTTTTTTGTTGGTGGTCGTTATATTGGTCATCCAGCCCAGCAGCCATAGTATCCTGGAGATATAGACGATGCCCCAACACACACCTTTGTATGAAGCCCATGTTGCTGCCGGTGCCCGGATGGTTGATTTTGGTGGCTGGGAGATGCCCATAAACTATGGCTCCCAGATCGAGGAACATCATAGCGTGCGCCAGGCTGCGGGCATGTTTGATGTCTCACATATGACGGTGGTGGATATCAATGGGTCCCAGGCGCGGCATTTTCTGAGTTACTTGCTGGCCAATGATGTTGCCAAGCTGACATCTCCGGGTCGGGCATTGTATAGCTGCATGTTGAATGAAAAGGGTGGCGTCATCGATGACCTGATCACCTATTTCCTGGATGAGCGCTTTTTCAGGGTCGTGGTAAACGCTGCAACCCATGATAAGGACATGGCCTGGATCACATTGCAGGCACGAGCGTTTGACGTGGTGGTAACCGAACGGCCGGAGCTGGCCATGATTGCCGTACAGGGTCCTGCTGCCCGTGAGGCCGTCTTGTCTTTGTTGCCGGACAATGACGTCGCCGCAGCGGCTGCAATGAAGCCATTCGGGGCTGGTCAGTTTGGCGATCTGTTTGTAGCCCGTACCGGCTACACCGGTGAAGACGGATTTGAGATTTCCCTGCCCGCTGAATCAGCCAACAAATTCTGGGAGCAGTTACTTTCCGCCGGTGTGGCGCCCTGTGGGCTTGGCGCGCGTGACACGCTGCGCCTGGAGGCCGGTATGAACCTGTATGGTCAGGATATGGACGAAACCGTTACCCCGCTTGAATCCGGCCTCGGCTGGACCGTGGCACTTAAGGACGACCGTTCTTTTATCGGCAAAGACGCACTGCTGGAGCAGAAATCCCGCGGTGTTGAAAGCAAGCTTGTCGGCCTGGTCTTGCAAGGCCGGGGTGTATTGCGACCCGGCCAAAGGATTGTCACTGACGCAGGCGATGGGGTGATTACAAGCGGGAGTTTTTCACCAACTTTACAAAAAGCCATTGCCTTTGCCCGGTTACCCAAAGATGCGACTGGCGTTTGCCAGGTTGACATGCGTGGCAGACTGCTCGATTGCAGTATTGTGCAACCCCCCTTCGTACGCAACGGAACAGTTTGCGAGGGTATCATTTAAAAGCTAGAATTCCCTTACAGTCGAAATCCCGTCAGGGGACAAGCATTGAAGAGTAGATAAATATGAGCAATATTCCATCTCACCTGAAATACACAGAATCCCATGAATGGGTCGATGCTGATGAACATGGTAATGCACGTATCGGTATCAGCGATCATGCCCAGGCGGAGCTTGGCGATCTTGTTTTTGTTGAGCTGCCGGTCGTGGGTGATGAAATCACACAGGGTGACCCCTGTGCAGTTGTCGAGTCGGTCAAGGCTGCTTCGGATATTTACACGCCGGTTTCAGGCAGAGTCCTGGCAATTAATGAAGAGCTTGATATAGATCCTGCAATCATCAACGCTGATCCCTATGGCGATGGCTGGTTGTTCGAGCTGGAGCTCATCGATGACGAAGAACTCGAAAGCCTGAAAGACGCCGAAGCTTACGAGGAGTCCCTCGAAGACTAACGGGTCAGGATGTCGCAGGCTTCCGCGTACTTGGCGACGGTTGCTTCGATAATGTCGGGTGGCAGTTTCGGGCCGGGGGCCTGTTTGTTCCAGTCGAGTGTTTCGAGATAGTCACGTACAAATTGCTTGTCGTAGCTCGGTGGACTACTGCCCGGCTGCCAGCTGTCCTTTGGCCAGAAACGTGACGAATCGGGTGTCAGTACCTCATCCATCAGGTATAACTTGCGGTCACCATCCAGCCCGAACTCAAACTTGGTATCAGCGATGATAATGCCGCGCTCGAGTGCGTAACGGCTGGCAAACTCATAGATTTTAATGCTGGCATCCCTGACCTGGCCTGCCAGGTCTTCACCGATTAAATTTACAATGGTTTCGTAGTCAACATTTTCATCATGGTTGCCCATGGCGGCCTTGGTTGAGGGTGTGAACAGCACCTGTGGTAACTTGTCTGCCTGCTTTAAACCCGGGGGCAGGTCAATACCGCAAACTGCCCCGGTTTCCTGGTAATCCTTCCAGCCCGATCCGATCAGGTAGCCACGCACGATGGCTTCCACCGGCAGTGGTTGAAGTCGTCGCACGATCACGGCACGGTCCTGCAGCAATTTTATCAATTGCGGGTCGCCAAACACGTCCTCGACTGTGATACCGGTGAGATGGTTGTCGATAATGTGACTGGTTTGTTCAAACCAGAAGTTGGAGATCTGCGTCAACAGTGCACCCTTGCCGGGAACCGGATCGGGTAAAACCACGTCAAAAGCCGACAGGCGGTCTGAGGCAACGATCATCATGTGGTCTTCATCGAGTGCAAAACTGTCACGTACTTTCCCCTGGTGAATCAAAAACAGGGAACTGAGCATGTCGGTGGAATACGCCATGGAAGATGTTTCGTGCACCTTTTATCCTTTTTAACTGTGATGGACTGAAATGCAATTATATACTTGCTGGCTTCCGGTTCGAACAAGGAACTTTTAAAAAAATGAGCAATACCGGTTTCAAAATTCCCGGCCACTGGTGGGGGAAGCTGATAGGCGGCATATTCGGCCTGTTACGCGGTGGTTTAACGGGCGCGATACTTGGTGTTTTCCTCGGTCATATGCTGGACCGTTTTTTGTCGGGCCTTGGCGGTGCCAATCGAACAAGGGATGCATTTTTTGGCGCGATGTTTTCAACCCTTGGTCATATCAATAAAGCAGACGGGCGTGTTACCAGGGAAGAGATTGCCGCTGCAGAACAACTGATGCAACGTCTGCAATTAACCGAAGCGGAACGACAGCGGGCGATATTGCTGTTCCAGGAAGGCAAGGCACAGGGGTTTGATCTCGAGGCCACACTCCATGAGTTTGCCAGGCACTCCATGCTACGCCACGAGTTGCGGATCATGTTTGTTGAGCTCTTGCTTGAAGCCGCAGTGGCCGATGGCACTTTAAGCCCTGCAGAGCACGCTATCCTCACGCGGGCCTGTGCGGTGCTGCATATACCCGCCAATGTGTTTGCAGCGATGCTGGATGCCCGGCGGGCTGGCGGAGGGTCTTCGCGTGGCCAATACCAACAGCCACCCCGGCAAGTTGATTCCCTGCAACAGTCATACGCCACGCTCGGGATCAAGGAGGATGCCAATGCACAGGAGGTCAAGCGGGCATACCGTAAGCTGGTTTCCCGCTATCACCCGGACAGATTGGTTTCCCAGGGTTTGCCAGAGGAAATGATGGAGATGTCGAAGAAAAGGGTGCGCGAAATCAATGCAGCCTATGACAAAATCAAAACATCAAAAGGAATAAAATAGTATATTAGTTTATATTAATATAAGCTGATTACTGATTGAAAAGCGTACCGGAGACTCTCATGAAACAAAGCAGTGTTATTTCACCTTCGATCCTCTCGGCAGATTTTGCCCGCCTGGGTGAAGACACACAGGCAGTCCTGGATGCCGGGGCTGACTGGGTTCATTTTGATGTAATGGACAATCACTTCGTACCCGTTCTGACCATCGGACCGATGGTCTGCAAGGCATTACGCGACTACGGGATCACCGCACCCATCGATGTTCACCTGATGGTGCAACCGGTAGACGATATTATCGTAGAGTTCGCAAAGGCTGGCGCCAGTATGATTACCTTCCATCCTGAAGCCAGTATTCACGTGGATCGTACCATCAACCTGATCAAGGAAAACGGTTGCCAGGCCGGCCTGGTATTCAACCCAACCACGCCATTGGCGATCCTGGACTGGACTCTCGATCAATTGGACATGGTTCTCCTGATGTCGGTGAATCCAGGCTTTGGTGGTCAGAAATTTATCCCCTATGTGATCGATAAAATTGGCCAGGTCAGGGACAGAATTGATGCTTCCGGCCGGGATGTCCGTCTTGAGATCGATGGGGGTGTCACGGTGGACAATATCGGCAGCCTCGCAGAGGCCGGCGTCGATACCTTTGTCTCCGGATCAGCCATTTTTGGCACTGATGATTATGCAGAGACGATTACGCGAATGCGAAAGAGTATCGACCCGACCCAAGATCAGTAACAAAAGGATTCCGGCTCAATGCCGGAATGTTGGGTGTCAGAGTTCAGCTCAAGACTGATGTGACTTGAACAGACCCCAAGTTCAGGACTCCGGTAACGCGGTCACCACCCACCTTAATGGGCCACCGGCGGTTGGGGCGTCGAATGGGTAACAGGTCAGCAGGGTCAATCTTTCGATGCTGTCATCAATCACCATGTGTTGGCGACGGCTATCGACCGCTTCCATCCAGTTGACACGGTAATCGCGTGTTTCCCCTGTTGTGTGAAGTCGTAGAAGGTCACCGTTGCCCAGTTCCTGAAGGAAACTGAAATGTGTGTCGCGATGGCCACTGAGTATCCGGTCTGTCGTTTCTTCGATCCGGCCGGTGTTAAGCAGCGTTGGACCAAAGGCAAGATTACGGCCTGAGCTGCCCTCCAACACAATGACACGCTGGCCAAGCCGAGGAATTTCGAGTACCGCGATGGCACGTGTATCCGCCCATGGCCAGGGTCTTGCATAGGGCTCGCCCTCAAGCGTTCGCAGCCAGGAGCGTTCCAGCAGGTGCTGGGCGACCCCAGCTTTGACAGGGATCCATATGGCATCAACTAAAAAAGCGGCGGCGGTGACTGTCACCGCCGCCAAAACCCAATGACGTCTTAGCAAAAGGTAGCGGTTCATAAATTTCGTTAAATCAATAAACCTGGGGTTCGCTAAGTCTGGTGGAGTGCTTCGTCATTGGAAGACGGCTGCCGCTGAAGACAAGCATTAAGGTAGCCAGCAACAACACAAACAGGGAAAGGAATAACTGTGCGACCCAGCCGGTAGCGGTTGCCGGGTAGCCTGCCAGTTGAGCGGGATTACCTGCCGGTAACAAGCCCGGAATTTCGGTTTGTGCGAGCAGTTCTCCATGATTGCGTCGTGGTGTTTTATCAACGGCAACCAGGCTTGTGTGACGGGTCAGTAGTCCATGGTCGAGAGCTGTACCGGTAATTTCCAACCGTGTCAGTTCAGGGTCGGCGCCAAACATCAGGCTGTCTTCAAGTGCCTCAATTTTTTTACGTGCCCAGAGTTTTGCCAGGTTGTCTCCGCCGGGAGCATCCCTGGCGGCGTCCCAACCATTGATGTTCAGGTCCCAGTCCATGCCATTGAGTGTGCCGCACAGTCCGATCATCGTGGGTTGCGAGGGCAGACGAGCGAGCAGCCAGAGTGGTTCACCGGCATACAGATCCGGAATAACCTCAGGGTAATATTCAGCAGACTCACCCCATTCGACACAGATATCGGTCAGTGCGGGTAACTGGATGCGGCCCCAGAGCGCAGACATCTGCTTTTCAACCTCTTCCGGTTTACTGATATGAATGTAACTTCCACGTCCGATCTCAGCGGCTTTGCGCATAAACCAGCCATTCGGTGCATGGCCAATGGCAGTGGTGAACATCCGGCTATCACCAAGATCCTGCGCAACCATCTGTAACAATTCAGCTTCATTGCCGACGGCGCCGTCGGTGATAAACACCACCTGGCGCATGAGTTGAGGAACCTTCGGCATGGTCAGGGCCATCTTGAGCGCAGGCGCCATGTTCGTACCGCCATTGGCTTTTAGCGAGGTGATAAAATTTTGTGCCACGTAAAGACTGCTCTGGGTGACCGGCACGGATTGATCAAAAAGCTGCTCCGTATGAGAATTGAACTGCAGCAGATTAAAATAATCATCATCACCCAGGGATTTCAGTGCGTGTGTCAAAGCCGCTTTTGCCTGGATCAGAGAAGCACCCTCCATGGAGCCCGATGTATCGATGATCAGTACCACTTCCCTCGCCTTGGGAAATATCGAATTGGCAAGTGGTGGTGCCAGCATGAGTTGTGCATAGACAGCATCACCGTCATTGAAAGTGGTCAGCGAGGTGCTGGGGTGGGATTGGAGCATGGGTGTCCAGCTCAGCTCGAAATCCCGGTCGGCAATTTCGTTAGGGTTCAGAAGTTCAACCTGGTAGCCGTTATCCACTTGCCTGATATCCACATCATGGTACTGGCTTTCTATCGCGGCAAGCTCAATGGTACTGACAAGGTTGGCGCGCAGTGCAAGTGTGTGAGAGGTACCGCTATGGGCGGGGACCAAACGGGGTTTGGGTGGCCGGGCCGTCATTTCTCCCGGTCCGTTTGCCTGGGACGGCTCCCACCGGGGTGTGAAGGTCAGTGGCAGGCGCAGGTGGTAGCTGTAATCGCTGTAACGGACATTTTGCAGATAACTGATGGTGATATCGATGGCCTCACCCGGACCGATATTGGCCAGACGGGTTTCGAATTGATCACGACGCTGTTGTTCGACAAGGGTGGCAGTGCGGCCTGTATCAAGGGCTTTTTGATATACGCGGCGAGCCGATTTCTTTTCCTGTATTTCTCCTTCCAGTAAGCGCTCACCGACTTTTATCAACAGGCGATCCACGGCAGCGCCCGCCGGCAGAGGAAACCGGTAGACCCCTTCGGACCAATAACTGCCATGGTTGGTAAATCGCTGGGTGACGTCAACCCGTGCGACCAGGCCGGTAATGTCTAGCTGGATTGCCGTATCCAAGGCGAGTTCAGTATACACACCAGAGTCATTTTGCATTTGCAGGCCCCATTGTTGTGTATCGGCAATCGCGGTTTCGGTCCGGATGACTATCAAGATCAATATAATGGCCCCGATTATGAGCAGGGTGCGGTCCTGCCAACGCATGATGCGGCGGGTGCTGTCGTGCGGGCTTTTTTGCTTCCTGGTATTCCCCTGGCGTCTTGCCAGGCGCTTGGCCAGGCGGGGGTGTTGAATCCATACACGTTTTTC
>Ga0316201_10004403_pt1 | contig 10621 bp, 11 predicted proteins | sample CS6wburrow_MG_FD_204516 | JGI IMG/M metagenome (GOLD analysis project Ga0316201, IMG submission 204516) | Coastal sediment microbial communities from Delaware Bay, Delaware, United States - CS-6 worm burrow | ecosystem: Environmental > Aquatic > Marine > Coastal > Sediment | place: USA... | reverse complement strand
AATAGATAATGTCGCGCACAGCGCAGACCACGCCTTGCTTCTCATAAGTTTTCTCCTTCGCATTTCCGCGTAATCGAGAATTACGCGGGACTCCATCGCGGATTGAATCTGTGCTTTCCCTTATAGACTTGTGACAGCTGTGTCTGGATGGAATCAGTATCACTATATTGAATCACAGATTAACGCAAGCTTAAGAGCTTCTTAAGCTGCTGTTAAGGATAGAAAAAATATTGTGCAAACCTTAGCAGCAGCTTAAGAAGCTCTTAAGCTCGCTGTAAGAATTGATGTGATATTTTGAAATGTAGTTCACAAGGAAGACGATCTGCACTTCCCCGGCGGGTACTTTGACACAAGGGGCCATTGCGAGAAGAGACCATGAATAACTACGTGAAGTTTACGATTCTGATAACGACGTTTCTATGCCTGGTTTGGAGCGTGAATGTATGGGCAAAAGATGATGCGAGTGCCTGCGTGGAACTGGGTGCCCTGGCCTATGATGACTGGACCAGTACGGACGGCGGCGGCAGCGGAATGCCGTCGGGTGAAATATTTAAGGATTATGTCCGCTGCAAATCCTGTCATGGGTGGGATCGCCTGGGATTAAAGGGCGGTTATGTGCGACGGACGCGAACGGCCGAACGGCCGAACGCCGGCTACGGTGACAGCGATAGAACTTCACGTGATATCGCGCCGGGTATGGGAGACTACTACCACATCAGGGCCGATGACGTATGGCACGCCGGTATTGGCCGGGCTTACGAGGATGGCTCCGGCAGTTGGGTCCCACTGGGGGATAGCCCCACGGCGGAAGAGGTGGCAGCGCATGCTGCAGGTTTTACCCTGGGCAACCAGCATCCGGATTTCTCCGCAACCGGTGTGAATGCCGGTGACAAGCTGCCTACACAGGAACAGGTCGATTGCATTGCCCTTTTTGTCAACTATGGTGATGCTGATCCCAAGTTTTATTTTTTTGGTATTGATTACCGCGCAGATCCCGTCTGGTACAACATCCATCCGGGTGCAAGTGCGCCGGCCGGTAAAACCTTTTATGATCAGAACTGCCTGGCTTGCCACGGCGATCCTGCTGTGAACTTCCAGGGCAATAACGGCGGTCATCCGGAGGGGGGCATGCTTGCCTACCTGCGGCAGGACGGCAAATTCAGCGAATTTGTCCACAAGGCCCGCTGGGGCGTTCCCGATACCATCATGACCCGCTCGACGATCGGCACGCCGAACTCACAGGACATGATCGATGTGATGCTGTACCTGCAGGAGTCAATTGAATCTGGTTTCAACGTAACCAGTGGTATCAGTGGCACCTGGTATGACCCTGCCCGCAGCGGTGAGGGTTTCATGATTGATGTCTCCAAAGACGGTATTGTTGCCGTCAGCTATTACACCTATGACACGCAAGGCCGGCAAATGTGGATTATCGGCGCGGGAACGGTTAACGGTAATGGCTTCGAGATTGATTTTGAGCTGACCGACGGTGCGGTCTACGGATCCGCTTTCGACCCACTGTTGGTTAATCGCTATCCCTGGGGAACAGGCAAATTCACCTTCTCATCATGTTATGCCGGTAAGGTGGAAATCATCCCGAACGGGGATTTCTCTGCCGAATTTGAAACCCAGACGGTCTTTGTGTCCCGTCTGACGCTTCCGGAAAATTGTGATGGTTAACTGGCTTTTAAGCGGAGCGCTCCAGCAGGAGCGCCCCATTTCACAAGCAATGACCTGGACTAAATTAGCCAGGATAGATTCGGCGGTACTGACCTGCCCCGAGTGCCACGAGCATCAGCGATAGCAATATCAAGCCCCATTGGCCCAATGTAGGTATCGCTTGGGAGTCACCGCCAACAGGACCAGGAATACCGGTACCAGAGACGTCGAAACCGCCACCCGGAACCGGGGTGAAAACTACATTGCTCTGGTCGAGATCAAAGGCAGTATTTACTGGCCCGGGAAGGCCATTATCGTTGCCATCGAAGCCGCAACTATTCGCTATGTCATTACACCAGCGATCATAGATATTCGGGCTGGCGCCGAAAAAGGAACTGGTCAAATCAGACAGGCCGGGTTCGGTGCCATTGTCAGGCCATAGACCGTCGGTGATACCAACGACAATCCCTTCATCCAGATCGGTGATCAAATCCTCGCCGGGGTCATCCAATACGCCGTTGTAGCCCAGCACGATCCTGCCCGTATCTTCGATCTGAATCTGGAAGGTGATGAGCGCGGTTTCGTTCTCATTTGTGCCCACCTCGTTCCAGGTAAACACCGCGCGGTCGCCAAAATCATTAAAATGGATAGTACCGGTGGTGCTCAGGTCCAGATCCGTATTCAGGCCAGCGATTGACGGCTCCAGGTCTGAAATGAACTCCTCCATGTACTCCCAGTGGTCGTAGTCGATATCGCCATCATCGCCAAGCGTGTTCAACTGAATACCGCCATTTGTGCCGACCCAAACGGTCGTATAGTTGGTGCCATCAAACGGAAAAGAAAAACTGAGCGTCACATCTTCGTAGTCGTCATCTTCTCCCGTCAACTCGACAATTTCGGGGCCAAAAACTGGCTCCCATATTGGAGGAATAGCCCAGACCGAGGTGCCGAACAAAAGCGCAAATGAGAGCAAGCAGATTCTAATGAACATGGGGACACTCCCTGTTGATTATCTTACTTATAAAGCAACTAAAGTTGCATTCGCAAACAGATTGTCCAGATAGTAAATCATTGCCATTTGATGTCAAGCTCGAGCATGAGCCATGTCCATCCGCAGCGTATCTGAAATACCAGCCATCAAGACGACATTTGTTGTCGGCATATCAAATTCATTTTTGAATTGAAAATACTTTTTGGAATCCGGGTGAGGTCATTCCAGCGGACTTGTTACCCCTGTCACGTAGATTTTTAACGATATCACGACTATTCTTTTTATACCTTTAGAGTGAATTCTTTTCCATTAAGCGGAGCCAGGGAGAGCCTGATGAAAACGCGTTACGCGGCCGGTCCGGCGGCAACGGTCTACAAGGACGATAACGGCAAGAAGTCCAATAAAAAACTGGTGCAACTACTTTGGGGTGACCTGCTCGATTTACGCGGGGAGCCACCGGGCAAGTTTGCAAAGGTTGGGGTGCGCATCGATGAGGGCACTAAAATTTACGACGGCTGGATGAAGAAGAGCGATATCCAGACCGATCCTGTTCTTGAAGTCACGTTTGTTGACATCGGCCAGGGTGACGGATGCCTGATGATCATGCCGGACAAGGGCAGGCCCGATTTCGAACGCCGGGCCATGGTCATCGATGCCGGCGAGAAAGACCACATGATGCGTTACGTCAGGTATCGGTTCATGTACCCGAGTGCAAAACGACCAAAGGAGATTCATGCCGGGATCATTTCGCACCCGGACCAGGATCATTACAAGGGTTTTCAACCATTATTCAAACAACCCGGTTTATCGTTCAAGACCCTCTATCACAACGGGCTCGTCGAGCGTAAAGGTGATGCCACCCTGGGTCCGAGTACAGCGACCAAGCCAAAATTGTTCACGCACCTAATCAAGTCGAAAGCACAGCTCAAGACACTGTTGGACAAGGACTCCAAAATCGCGGGACGTAAAAATTACCCTGACATGCTGAGAATGGCACTGGAGGCCGATAAGTTCGGTGCCTTTAAAATGCTTTCCCGTGATGACGGACATATGCCGGGCTTCGAGCCCGGCGATGAGGTGACCCTGCAGGTGCTGGGTCCGGTGGTAGAGAAGACAGCCCAGGATAAAGCCGGACTGCGTGATTTCGGCAACACCGGTTTCACCAAGAACGGCCACTCTGTGGTATTGCGTCTGACCTACGGCAAAGTGCGGATGCTGCTGGGTGGTGACCTTAATATCCCGGCCGAGAAACTGTTGCTCAGCACGATCATGGGAAAACCCGTGCCCGAGAAAAAGACGGCACTAACAAAGTACATCAAAGAGGCCCGTAAAAAACTGGAAGTCGATATTGCCAAGAGCTGCCATCATGGCAGCGCGGATTTTTCCTCGCTGTTTCTCAGTGCGGTGAACCCGATAGTCACGGTGATCTCGAGTGGCGACGATGAACCCCATTCGCACCCAAGGGCGGAAACCCTCGGTGCAATCGGTGTGACTTCACGAGGTGAACGTCCGCTCATCTTCAGCACCGAGCTGGCGCGTTCTGCCAAGGACGCCATTCGAAACCCCGCACAGGAACGCAGGCAGATCAAAGCAGCACATGCTGAAGTGCTCAAAGCGATCAAGGCAATCGACAAGGCCAAAAACCCGCAGGAGAAAGCCAGGGCGTCAAAAATGAAGACGGCGGCGAACAAGGCGTTTCGCAAACTGGTCGACGATACGATCAACCGGACGGTACAGGTTTATGGCGCGATTTACGTTCGAACAGACGGTCATGATGTGGTCGTCGCACAGAGGATTGAACGCAGCTCAGCCGGCAAACAATGGGATGTTTCGGAACTGCACCCCGATGCGAAAGGCGTGTTACATTTCAAATCAAAATACCAGGGAGAGTAAACTTTAGGAGGTTATCAACCTGGATCCATCGCTGGTTTTTAAGCGATACCACGGGTTCCGACCCCACAGTTCTTGATTGTGGTGTCTGCTTCGCGCAGTGGTGAGTTTTTTTGCTCCAAGGTCTACAATAAGGCGTTAAAAGTTGGTAATTTTGAGCCTGGGTTCGGGAAATCCGATACCGCTGATTCGGATTACCTGTAAAGGTGTTACAAAGTGACGAAAGAAGCTGAACTGAAATTGCTCATAAAGGCGCTGACGTTTGCGGCGGACAAACACCGCAACCAGCGCCGCAAAAATGTCGACGCGTTCCCCTATATCAACCACCCCATTTCACTGGTCAATATCCTTTGTAACGAAGTTCATATCACGGATATCAATGTGATCTGCAGTGCCTTGTTGCATGATACGGTTGAAGACACGGAAACAACAGCCGAGGAACTGGCAAACGAGTTTGGTCCTCAGATCAGCAGTATTGTCATGGAAGTGACGGACGATAAGACAATTACGGTCAGACAAAAGCGTAAGCAACTGCAGGTTGAGCATGCTGCACAGATCAGCGACCAGGCTAAAATGCTTAAATTAGCTGACAAAATAAGTAATTTGCGGGATTTGTCCAGCGACCCACCGGCAACCTGGAGCCTGCAGAGAAGGCGCGAATACTTCGACTGGGCAAAACAGGTGATTGACCAGTTAAGGGGTACACATTCTGAACTGGAGGAGCTATTCGACCAGGCTTACTCCAAGCGTGTGTGAATGGGTACGCTTCACAAAACGGACCAATCCAAACTGAATCACACCCTCCGGCAAACCATTATTCAATAATACATGGGGCCATATTCTCCACCCGGGAGCATCCGGCCCCACTGAAAACCGGACTACTTTTTCTTCGCAGTTTTCTTCCTGGATGCAGCTTTCTTTCTCGTGGTTTTCTTTTTGGACACAGCCTTCTTGGCTGTGGCTTTCTTCTTGGACACAGCCTTCTTGGCTGTGGCTTTCTTCTTGGACACAGCCTTCTTGGCTATGGCTTTCTTCTTGGTCACAGCCTTCTTGGCTACGGCTTTTTTCTTGGTCACTGCCTTCTTGGCTACGGCTTTTTTCTTGGTCACTGCCTTTTTGGTGGCGGCTTTCTTAGTCGCCACTTTCTTGGTTACAGTTTTCTTATGCGCTGCCTTCTTTGATGTAGCTTTCTTTACGTGGGCCTCCAAACTCTTCTTCAATTTCTTCAATTCGCTTTCTGTTTTCTTTTTCACAGCTTGCAAAGATTTTTTAAGTGCAGCAATTTCCTTGGCGTGGTTGGCTTTCAACGAAGCTATATCCTTCTGCGCAGAGGAACTCATTTTATCCAGTGTATTCTTGACCTTCGATGATGCTGACTTTTTGTTTCGTTTACCTGCCATTGTAAATCCTCCGCAGTCAATTTTTTAAAGTGGTTAAACAAGCGGAATTGAGCAATGAGCCTGAAATTTGCAGAACATCCGCTTACCTGAAAGACAATAGTCCTGATTAGCAGCTTTTGCAAATACGGAAAAATTAATATGCCCTGATCTAGTCCTTTCGCCTTAATGCGATTGGTACTATTATCCTTATCTGTGACTGGCTTTAATTTAGATTGACCCAAATCATTCGGTCGACTGCCAAGCCGTAATATTCTGGGTTGACGATAGATTGCCTTTGGCGGGGAGAATACGTGATGTTGACTGAAACTCAGATTAGCAAATTCAAAAAGATACTGAATGACCGTTTCTTCGAAGTGCGTGAGGAAATACGTCTTGAGTTACTCGAATCAGATGATCAGACCTATATCGACCTCGCCGGCCAGGTCCACGACACAGCAGAGGCATCGGTAGCCGACTTATTGGTAGATCTGCAGTTGGCAGATATCGACCGTCATATCAAGGAAATCAGGGATATAGACGCAGCGCTACTGCGAGTTGCTGCCGGTAAATATGGTATTTGTAATGACTGCGAGCGATCCATTACCATCGAGCGTCTGCATGCCTATCCGACTGCCAAGCGTTGTTATTCTTGCCAGGTTAACCATGAACATTGCTACGCCGGGAACAGCGGACCATCATTGTAAGGGTGATGCGGGATCACATAACAAACACAATACAAACGCCCTGACTCCAGAAGGCCAATGGCGATGAATTCCAATCAACCATCCAAAGACGGTCCCCTCATCCTTTCGCAAACTCAAGCCGGGGTAACGACCCTGACGATGAACAGGCCTCAGCGTCTCAATGGCTGGACCATGGAAATGATGAACGCACTTAAGGAGGCGTTCAGGCTTGCGGCAAAAAGGGAAGACACCAGTGTAGTAATTTTGACCGGCGCAGACCCTTATTACTGCGCCGGGGTTAACTTGTCGGCAACACTTCGCCCTGGTCATCCGCGAAAACTACGCGCCATGATCGTTGAACACAACCAGGCACTTTTTGATACTTTCCTCGATTTCCCAAAGCCCTTACTCGTGGCCGTCAACGGGCCGGCCATCGGTGCCAGCGTTACTTCGGCAACACTCTGTGATGGCATCATCGCCTCGGATAAGGCGACATTCTCAACACCTTTCTCCGCACTGGGACTTACACCGGAAGGCTGTTCAAGCGTGCAGTTTGCGCGGCTGATGGGTCAGACCAATGCTGACAGAATGCTCGGAGAGGAAGGCTGGAAACCAAATGGGGAAGAGGCCCTGGGAGCCGGGTTGGTCCAGTGGGTCGCCCCGCATGACAAACTGTTGGAAGAAGCCCGGCGAATTGCCCAGAAGTGGATAGATGCGGGTGCCACAAGAAGCTTCCTGGGTGATAGCAGCCGTGATGAGCTCAAAGCTGTAAATGCAAGCGAGTCACGAGCACTCGCCGATGCATTCCTGGGCTCTCGTTTTATCCAGGCCCAATTCAGGTTCTTACTGAATAAAAAGAAATGGGGGCCGGCGGCCATGTTTTTCAGTATGCTGATTCTACGCCCCCTCTGGTCGCGGTTGCTATAAATAACAGAGTAATTTGTGTAATCAAAATATATATATTTCTATTATTCTAGAATACCAGTTGATTTATATTTTTTTTAACATATACTTTACCGCTATGAATCTTGAAACAGCAGCCAAGCAACTCGAAGCCCTGGGCAATTCAACCCGTATTGCGATTTTTCGTAATCTTGTAAAAGCCGGTCCGCATGGGAGGAAGGTGGGTGAGCTCAGGAATGAACTCAACATACCCGGTTCAACGCTTTCCCACCATATTGCCAAGCTGGTTAACGCCGAACTGATTAGGCAGGAACGTGATAGCCGCAGCCTGATTTGCACAGCAGACTCTGAAAACATGGATACCCTGATGGAATTCCTGGTGCAGAACTGCTGTTCCGAAGACTGGATTATTCAAGAAGATTGATTTTCAGTGTTTTAAAAACCATATGTTTCGATATGTATAGAAATATAGAATATTTAATAATAATGAAAATTACAACACCAACATATTGACTGGATTCGTATAGCACGAACTTCCCCGAAAAAGCACTATTCTTGTCCAAGGACAAATCAGATATGAAGTACAATGATCTGGATACTTTAAAATATCACCTTCGTGAATTTGCGGATACACGTGACTGGAACCAGTTTCATTCCCCCAAGAATCTTTGCATGGCACTCGGCGTCGAAGTTGCGGAGATAACCGAGCATTTTCAATGGCTCACCGAAGAACAAAGCAGGAACCTTTCCCGGGAAAAGCGCGACGAAGTTGCAACCGAACTTGCCGACACCCTTCTCTACCTGGTCCGACTGGCGGATAAACTTGAAATTGACCTGCTGACCGCTGCTTTGAGTAAGATTGAAACGAACAAACAAAAGTACCCTGTGGACCAGTCGCGGGGAAACGCAAAGAAATATACAGAATTCGTAAAGTGATTGTCGCGTATTTGCTCAAGAATTAATGGGTGGATATGAATCCGTACGAACTCATTTTTGACTGTCTACTCATACAAATACGCAAGCATTTGACTTAAATCAATTTTTTCTTCCCTCTTTGAGCATAGCATGGCTCACCGGTAATAAAATTAGGATATGAGCCGAATGCAGGGCGCCGCTCTATGGTGTTGGTACCCTCTTTTGGTGATGGAAGTTTAAAATGCAAATACAAGACATACTTCAGGAGAAAGGGTCCGAGGTGATCACTATCGGGGCTGAGCAGTCCGTTCATGCGGCTATTGTCGCGCTAAACCACCATGGCTTTGGTTCCTTGGTTGTAACAGTGGAAGACGGACAGATAGCCGGGATCGTTACCGAGAGGGACATTCTGAAATGCTGTGGAGAAACCTGTTCCCGTTTACTGGAAGAACCGTCGAGAGAGCATGCTCTTTGCCAGGTCCTCGTTCAGGATGTCATGACCAAAGACCTGGTTATTGGTGTCCCCACCGATGATCTCAACTACGTATTGGGAGTGATGATAAAGCATCGCATAAGGCATCTGCCGATCCTGGAGAACGGCAACCTGGCTGGAATCATCTCATTTACCGATCTGCTCAACGCGCACCTTGAAGAAAACGTATTCAAAAGCCGTACACTTAAAGAGTATATACACGGCTGGGGGCACACGAACTAATCTGAAAAAGGTATCGTGTGCCTGGTTAGCTGGCATGAATACGTCCCGGGTTTAATGTCAGGTGACCTTGGCCAGGCGGATTCCACTGAATTGCCAACGATCTTGTGGATAGAAAAAATTCCGGTAAGTCGGTCTCAGGTGACCGGCGCTACTCACGCAGGAGCCGCCACGCAGAACCCATTGGTTTGACATGAATTTTCCGTTATATTCACCTATCGCGCCTTCTTGAACCTTAAAACCCGGGTAAGCCCGATACGCGCTGGCGGTCCACTGCCAACAGCTATTGTAAAGTTGCAGCAGGGGCTCCTCCGTATCGGCCTGCGCTGCTACTTGAGGATGTAGAAAGTTCTTTGCCCTGACATCGAAGGCCTGCTGCCTGGCAGCAAACTCCCACTCGGCCTCGGTAGGCAAACGTGCATTGGCCCAGCTGGCATAGGCATCAGCCTCGTAACCACTCAAGTGGCAAACCGGTTGATCCGCCTGCCTTTGCTGCAGGCCGTTCAGGCTAAATTCCATCGCTTTACCCTGCACATTCAGCCAGTACAGCGGCTGCGTCCAATTTTGCTGTTGCACTATTGCCCAGCCATCGGCGAGCCAGTAAGCCGGATTTGAGTAGCCCCCCTCATCGACAAAGGCCTGGAATTCCCTGTTAGTCACCAGGCGGTTTGCCAGCGAAAAAGGTTCGATAAATACCTTGTGCGCAGGCAGTTCATTGTCATATGCAAAACCATCCGGCCCGTCAGTGAAACCCATGTCAAACAAACCACCCTTAAAATCCCGCCATTGCATTTCGGCTGCCCGGGCTGGTGGTTCTGTTGTCTCATTGATGAGGGCAGGGTACTTGGGGTTTAACGAGAGCGAGTACTTGATATCCGTATAAAACAGTTCCTGGTGTTGCTTCTCGTGCTCAATACCCAGGCGGCAACGTTGTGCGATGATTTCCCGCCGGGGGTGATTATCAATGGCCATCAGCCGGGACATTGCGGTGTCGACATGCTGCCGATAGGTGAGTACCTGTGCAACTGTCGGACGGGAAAGCAGCCCCCGTTGGGCCCGGGGGAATTGCTGTCCAATCGCATTGTAATAAGAGTTGAACAGCACCTCGTATGCCGGGTCAATAATCTCGTAGTCACTGGCAAACGGCTTTAATATAAATGTTTCGAAGAACCAACTGGTATGGGCAAGGTGCCACTTGGGAGGACTGACAAACTCAGCGGCCTGCAAGCCATAGTCTTCCAACTCGAGCACCTCACACGCGATGACCGATTGTTTCCGACAGGCCTGGTAATCTTGTGTCAGTGACTGCTTATCTATGCTTTTCATAATCTAACCATACTGTATTCCCACAGGACTGGCTAACGAATCAAAAATCAGGTTATGGTAAGGACTCAACAGAACGGGGTTTAAGCCAATGTGTATACGTTTATTTCTCGCAGTTTCGCTATTTTTATCATTCGTGGCCAGCGCTGACGCGGATCGACTCCCG
>Ga0316201_10004402_pt1 | contig 10622 bp, 6 predicted proteins | sample CS6wburrow_MG_FD_204516 | JGI IMG/M metagenome (GOLD analysis project Ga0316201, IMG submission 204516) | Coastal sediment microbial communities from Delaware Bay, Delaware, United States - CS-6 worm burrow | ecosystem: Environmental > Aquatic > Marine > Coastal > Sediment | place: USA: Delaware... | reverse complement strand
GACACGCAATCCGTTAGGCAGGTCGATATCGTGGTTCCGGTCAGGAACGGCGCCGGTGGTTTGAAGGAACTGTTTGTGGAACTCGACCGGCAGCAGGTTTCGACAGGGGTAGGGGTGCGGTGGTTTTTCGTTGACGATTGTTCGACGGATGCGACACTCGAGTTGCTTCAACAGTCGGTGGACCCACGGTTAACGGTTATCGCCCTGTCGGAGAATCTGGGCAGGGCGGCGGCGCGCAATGCCGGTGCCGCCGCGGGGAAGGGAGACTACCTGCTGTTGCTCGATGCCGACTGCCTACCGGATTCCGGCCTGGTTCGTGAGCATCTTTCGAGCATCGAAGCCGGAGCAGATATCAGTTTCGGCCCGGTCACCGGGTTGGGGAACAGTTTCTGGGCGGCTTATCAGTCCCGGGTCGCAAAGGGTCGCGCGGCCAAAGCCAGGTCAGGCGATTTTCTGGCAATGACGACGGCGAATGTGATGATCAAGCGTCGGATTTTCGAGCAGGTGGATGGATACGATGAGGCGTATCGCTACTACGGCTTCGAGGACCGCGATCTTGTCCATCGCCTGTTGAGGGCTGGTGCCAAAGCCGGTTTTGCGGAACGGGCCCAGGTCCGGCATCGGCTTCAACCCGATCTTGGCCGCATGTGTGACCATATGCTGGAATCGGGCAGGTTCACTGCCGAGCGGTTCCGCGAGCGATTTCCGGATAGCTATAAAAAAAGCGCCTTTGCCAGATTCGACCGGACCTGCGTGGGGGCGATCTCACGTTTCGTGTTCGATGCGGTGTCACCCCGAAGACGGGTACTGCTGCGCATCACCGATGAAGTGGTGAAGAGAGATCTATTCCCCTTTGCATGGCGGCTTTTCCTGGTTCGTGCCTGCGTGGGCCTGTCCTACTATGCGGGTACGCTGCAACAGGTACACGACGGATCTGAGAGGCAATTGAAAACAGGATAATTCACTTGGTGCTCACAGCCGATTCTCCAAAAGATGGGCGCCGCCCACCCGCTCGGCCGACAGGTTACTGCTTTCGGGGCTGCGACGGAGCGGCGATTGCTTTCGCAGGTTCTACGAACACACCATGCACGAAGACCATTTATACGCACGGCGTCGTTGCTTGCAGACCGATTAGCTTTTCGCGTATCCCACAGGTTTGTTACCCGGGGATCTGAACTGCTTTCGGTGACAACAATTCCGCGTAGCGTGCGGCGACCTGGCGCCAGTCATAATGTGAAACAACCAGTTCGCGTGCGGTTTCGGCTCTTTGACGACTGGCCCCGGGGTCCCCGAGGATCTCCAGCATGGCGGCCGCAAATGCCTCCGTATTGTCCGTTGCGGCACGCAGTCCGGTCCTGCCTTGAATCAAAATGTCGTCGAGGACCGCGATATCGCTGCCGATGACGGGTATTCCGCAGCCCATCGCCTCGACGATGGCCAGACCGAGGCCATCCTGGTCGCCGTCCGCCGATGCGCGGAAGGGGAACACGGCGAGGTCGGCCCGGGCATAGATCTGTGGCAGCTCGTTCAGCCTGTAGGGACCGCTGAAGTGGGTGATGGAACCGATGTTGAGCTGTTCGGCCAATGCCTCCAGATGTGGCTGTTCGGGGCCATGCCCGGCAACGATGATCTGCAGGTCCCTGTTTGAACGATGAACCAGGGCGCTGGCCCGCAGCAATGTGTCCACACCCTTCTTTTTCACCAGGCGGCCGGCATAGACCACGGTCGGTGGACCGGCCGGCCGTGGCTGAGGGATAAACAGCTCGCGCAGGTCGGTTCCCATTCCCTGAGTGGTCATGCGGCCCGAGTCCAAACCCAGCTTGCGGACCTCGCCGGCCAGGGCCTCGCTTACCACGGTCACATGGTCTGCATGAGTGAGCACCCATCGCTTGAGCCGCAGAGCCAGCGGATGACGCAGACCATAGACGTCACCGCCGTGGGCGGTTACCAGCAGGTGAAAAGGTATACGGGAAAAACGCTTGATCGTCGCCGCTATCAGTCCCCCCGTTATCAGCCAGTGGGCATGTATGCTGGTGGGTCTCAGGCGCCGCACCAGCCGATAGCTTGCGAGCAACTGCATCGACACTAAGACCGGCACCAGCAGGGTCAGCCAGGGGTATTGTCGCAGCCTTGTCGGGATACCACCGGCGTAAGCGAGTTTCTCCAGGCGGTCCGGTGCGTAGCGGAAGCGGTGCACATCGACACCATCCATGAATTCTTGACGGGCAGCACCGGGAGCGTGTGGTGCGAGTACGGTCACCGCGAAGCGGTCCGTGAGCCGGCGTGCCAGCTCGTAGACGAAAGGCGGCTCGTGATCGTCGGGCCAGCGCGGAAAGGTCGACGTGATAATCAGCAATCGTGGCCGTGTGTCACTCTGCATCGGTGTCTCTACCCGACACTTCCGAACCTGAGCCTGCCTCCGTCGCCCACGCCTCGGGCGTGCTCAGGCCGTGCCAACAAGTGTAATATGGCATCCTGTTAGTGATCGGGAGTGGTTCTGCTGTGGGCCTGGTTGCATACCCGCCTGTTTTGCTGTCGCGAACTCGCATAAGATTCAAACCGGTCTGGAGCGCGGGATGCGCAAGTCAGATTCCCACGCATTTATATCGCACAACGGTTCATTATGTCTGGAAACACGATCGGAAAACTCTTTACTGTGACCTCGTTCGGCGAGAGTCACGGCATCGCCATCGGCTGTGTCGTCGATGGTTGCCCGCCCGGAATGGAGCTTTCGGAGGCCGATATTCAGCCGGATCTCGATCGTCGTCGTCCCGGGACCTCGCGGCACACGACGCAGCGTCGTGAACCGGACCAGGTGCAGATCCTTTCCGGGGTGTTCGAGGGCAGGACCACCGGCACCCCCATCGGTCTGGTGATCTTCAACCAGGATCAGCGCTCGAAGGATTACGGTGATATCGCGCAGAAGTATCGTCCCGGACATGCCGATTACACCTACAACCAGAAGTACGGGGTTCGTGACTACCGTGGCGGCGGACGTTCGTCGGCGCGTGAGACGGCGATGCGGGTTGCGGCGGGTGCGATCGCGAAGAAGTACCTGCGCGAGCGTTTCGGCATAGAGGTGCGTGGCTACCTTTCGGCGCTTGGCCCGATCCGCCCGACCGGTTTTTCCTGGGGGCCGGTGGAGTCCAACCCGTTCTTCTGGCCGGATGCCGGTCAGGTATCCGAACTCGAGGACTTCATGGACGCGCTGCGTAAATCCGGTGACTCGGTCGGTGCCGAGGTATCGGTCGTGGCCAGCGGCGTGCCGCCCGGCTGGGGAGAGCCCGTCTTCGACCGGCTTGATGCAGATATTGCACATGCCCTTATGGGTATCAATGCGGCCAAGGGTGTCGAGATCGGAGCCGGTTTCGCCTGTGTCGCCCAGAAGGGCACCGAGCACCGTGACCAGATGACCCCGCAGGGCTTCCTGTCCAACAACGCGGGAGGTGTTCTGGGTGGAATCTCCAGTGGCCAGGACGTGGTCGCCCGGGTGGCGTTCAAGCCAACATCGAGTATCCGCCTCGGCGGTCAGACCGTGGACGTCGACGGCAACGCCACCGAGGTGATCACCAAGGGTCGGCATGACCCCTGTGTCGGCATCCGCGCGACGCCGATCGCCGAGGCGATGCTGGCCATCGTGTTGTTGGATCATGCACTGCGCCAACGTGGGCAGAATGCAGACGTGCAGCCGGTTACGCCGGTCGTTCCCGCATCTTCTGAACAGTAGGCAGGCGGGCATGTCGTTCCCGGTGTCCGTCACCGGGCGGCTGACGCCTTTTGTGACAGGTGGCGATTGCTGATGCCGTACTGGCGCCTCTCGGGCTTCTATTTTTTCTATTTCGCACTGCTCGGCGCGTTCATCCCGTACTGGGGTCTGTTTCTGCGCGAGCGCGGCTTCGATGCGGTCGCAATAGGAGAGCTGATGGCCATCCTGATGGCCACCAAGGTCGTCGCGCCGAACGTCTGGGGCTGGCTGGGGGACCATCTTGGGCACCGGATGCTGATCGTGCGTGTCGCCTCTGTTGTCTCGGTGCTGGTGTTCCTGGGGATGTACGTGGCCGAGGGCTTCTGGGCGATCGCCCTGGTGATGACCCTGTACAGCTTTTTCTGGAACGCCTCGCTGCCACAGTTCGAGGCAGTCACCTTCAGCTACCTGAAGGAGCGTGCCGCACGCTATGCGCGGATCCGTGTCTGGGGCTCGATCGGCTTCATCGCGACCGTGATCGTGTTGGGTGTGCTGGTGGAGCGGTATGGTCCCGAGACGGTGTTGCCGGCGGTACTGGTGATCTTCGTCCTGATCTGGCTGAGTTCCATGCTGGTCCGTGACCCGGACCCGGAGCCGCATCCGCAGAATCAGCAGTCACTGGGCAGTATCCTGCGAAAACCGGCAATTCTCGGCTTCTTCGGGGCGGTGTTCCTTATGCAGGTCAGCCACGGTCCCTACTACGCCTTCTACTCGATCTTCATGAAGGACCAGGGCTACAGTGAGACGCTGATCGGTCAGCTCTGGGCCCTGGGTGTGCTGGCCGAGGTCGGCCTGTTCGTGGTCATGCACCACCTGCTCGATCGTTTCGGGGCGCGCCGGGTGCTGATCGCCAGCCTGTTGCTGGCGGCCCTGCGCTGGGTGCTGATCGGCGGTTTCGTCGACTCGCTGGCGCTGCTGCTGCTGGCGCAGGTCCTGCACGCAGCGACCTTCGGCACTTTCCACGCCGCGGGCATCCATCTGGTGAATCATCATTTTCGCGGCCGACACAAAGGAAGGGGGCAGGCGCTGTACAGTAGTGTGAGTTTCGGTGCCGGTGGTGCGGTGGGAAGCCTCGCCAGCGGTTATTTGTGGCAGGGCCTCGGTCCGGAGATGACGTATGCTGTGGCCGCTGCCGTTGCCCTGCTGGGGGCCCTGGTGGCATGGAACTGGATCAGCGCGCAGGAGGAGCACCCGGTAGCATCGGGTGCGTAGGGAAACGAATGCCAATGTGGCCCCGCAACGACCGCGCCGAAACTTTCGGCGCACACAGGTTACCAAGTTGACGATGACATCCGATTCGAGCCATGAATCCGGGTTGCGACCGGCGCCCAGGCGCTGGTGGCTGCCATTGCTGATCCTGCTGCTGGCCAGTGCCGGGGCGGCCGCATTGATAGCGACCAAACCAAAGCCCAAACCGGTTGCCGTCGTCGAGCGTGCCTGGCTGGTGAGTACGCAGGAGGCACGGCCTGCGAGATACACCCCAAGCGTCACCCTCTACGGACGCATCGAGTCCCTGTGGTCGAGTGAACTGACCGCCGCGGTCTCTGCGGATGTGCGGGAGGTTGCGGTGGTGGAGGGCGACTCGGTGGTCAAAGGCGACCTGCTGGTGCGTCTGGATGATCGCGATGTGCGCCTGGAACTGGCCCAGCGCGAGGCCGAGCTGAAACAGGCCGAGGCACGTATCGCCACGGAAATCACCCGCCACGAGGCCAACCTGGAATTGTTGCCGCGCGAGCAGAGCCTGTTGAAGCTCACCCGGAGCGAGGTGTCACGCCTGCAGGACCTGGTGAGGAAAAAGGTCGGTGCGCAGTCGGCACTGGATACCGCGCGCCAGGCATCAGAGAAGCAGGCGATTGCCTTGTCTCTGCGGCAACAGGCGGTGGACGAGCATGCCGCGCGAATGGCCGAGGTGGAGGCCGCGCGTGATCGTGCCGGGGCCCTGCGCGACCAGGCACTGCTGGAACTGGAACGCGCCACAATCCTGGCCCCTTTCAACGGCAGGATCTCCAGGGTGCTGGTTTCACCGGGTCGGCGTGTCCGTGTCGGCGACCCCCTGGTGAGCCTGTATGACACAGACGAGCTGGAGGTCAGGGCCCAGTTGCCAAACCGGCATCTGCCGATCATCCGCGCGGCGCTGCTCGCCGGCCAGCCGCTGTCCGTGCAGGGTGAGATCGACGGGATAACGCTGCAGGCGGAGCTGCGCAGTCTTGCCGGGGAGGTCGGCAGTGGTACCGGTGGTGTGGATGGCCTGTTCAGGGTGGTGCAGGGCGGCAGCCAGATCAGCCAGGGGCGTTTCGTCCGCCTCGAACTCTCTCTGCCACCCCAGGATGACCTGATCGCCCTGCCGCACGAGGCGATCTACGGCACGGATCGGATCTATCTGCTCGACGGGGACAGCCGAATGCTGCCGTACAGGCTGGAGCGCGTGGGCGAGACGCTTATGGACGACGGCAGCACCCGGGTCCTGGTACGCGCACCTGAGCTCGACGCGGGTGCCAGGGTGATTACCACCCAGCTGCCAAATGCCCTCGAAGGCCTGCTGGTACGCGCCGTGGACCAACCCTGACCGCTCATGAAATTCGAACACCGTAACGACTTCATCGGCAGGTTTGCACAGCACAAGGTGGCTGCAAACCTGCTGATGGTGATCATGTTGCTGGCCGGGGTGTGGGGCCTGTCGAACCTGAACGTCCAGTTCTTCCCCAATTTCGAGGTCGAGGTGGTCGTCGTGCAGACGGCATGGTCCGGGGCCTCGGCCGAAGATGTTTCGCGTTCGGTCACGGTCCCGCTCGAACATGCACTGCGCTCTACAGACGGCCTCGACAAGATGACCTCGACCTCCAGCCAGGGTCAGAGCGTGATCAGCCTCGAGTTCCCCGAAGGCACCGACATGGGTGCGGCGAGCAACCGGGTGGAGGAACTGGTAAACGGGGTGCGCAACCTGCCCACGGATGCCGAGCCCACCGAGGTCACCCACGTGGTGCGCTACGAGCCGATCGCCCGGCTGCTGATACACGGGCCGAAAGACACCCGCGAGCTGCGGCCATTGGTGCGGCAGATCGAGCGTGAACTCCTGGACCTCGGCATTGCCAAGGTGGAGATGACCGGACTGCCCGAGGACGAGCTCGCGATTCAGATTCCGCAGGCGACGCTCGGAGATCTCGGTCTTTCGCTGCGCCAGCTTGCCGATAGAATCGCCGCCGAGTCGCGCGACCTGCCGGCGGGCACGGTTGGGCGCGACGATGCCGCGCGCGAGGTGCGTGCACTGAACCAGCGTCGCACCGAGACCGAATTCGAGCAGCTTTCGCTGATTGCAGATGGCGCCGGGCGGTTGATACGTATCGCGGATGTGGCCGAGGTCGAACGCCGCCCGCGACCCAACCAGGTGGCGCTGAGCTTTCAGGGACAGCCGGCGGTGGAATTGCGACTGATGCGATCGGCAACCGCTGATTCGCTGGAATCGGCGCGCATCATGCAGCAGTGGTTGGCCGACAGTGGCGAGCGGTTTCCTCCGGGGATCACGATCACGGTTTATGACGAGACCTGGACCCTGATCCAGGACCGTATCAACCTGCTGCTCAAGAACGGTCTCGGCGGCCTGGTCCTGGTGGTCGGCATCCTGTTCCTGTTTCTCAACGGTCGCGTTGCCTTCTGGGTGGCGGTGGGCATCCCGATCTCCTTCATGGCGACCCTGGCAGTGGTCTACCTGGCCGGGGGCAGCATCAACATGATCTCGATGTTCGCTTTGATCATGGCGCTCGGGATCATCGTCGACGACGCCATCGTGGTGGGCGAAGACGCCATGAGCCACTATCAGCATGGCGAGGACCCGCTGGAGGCGGCCGAGGGTGGGGCGCGGCGCATGTTCGCGCCGGTGATGTCCTCGTCGCTGACCACGATTGCCGCGTTTATCCCCCTGTTTGCCATCACCGGGTTCATCGGCAATTTCCTCGGCGATATCCCTTTCGTGATCGTGTGCGTGATCATCGCATCGCTGATCGAGAGCTTCCTGATCCTGCCCGGGCACCTGCGACACAGCTTCATGCGCATCGGGCACCACAATCCCAGTCGTTTCCGACAGCGCTGGGATGCCGGTTTCGGGCGCTTCAGGGATTGTCATTTCCGCCGTCTGGTCACCTGGGCAGTTCACAACCGCATGGCTATCGTTGCCATCGCACTGGCCTTCGTGATTATTCTGGTCGGTCTGCTGCGTGGCGGCCGTATAGGGTTCAGCTTCTTCCCCAATGTCGAGGGCAACGTGGTCGTGGCCACTGCGACCTTTGTTGCCGGAACACCGCCGGAGCGCGTGGAGGACTTCATCAACAAGGTGGAGCGGGAACTGTATCTGGCCGAACAGGACCTGGGCGGTGGTCTGATCCGTGTGGCCAACGTGGCACTTGGGCGAGGATTCTTCGCCAACGGGCGGCGTGAGCAGACCGGTGATCAGTTTGCATCGATGACGGTCGAACTCATACCCTCGGATCAGCGCCTGATACGCAACGAGGCATTCATCGCGGCCTGGGAGAAACGTCTGCGCAAACCGCCCGGCCTGGAATACCTGACCATTACCTCACGCCTGGGCGGGCACCCGGGCCGCGTGCTGGAGATACGCCTGGTCGGCGAGGATGCGGATAGCCTGAAGACGGCCACGCTGGAACTGGCCGAGGCGCTGGCGGAGGTGCCCGGCGTCCAGGGGATCGAGGATGACATGCCGTTTGGCCAGCAGCAGCTGGTGTACCGTCTCAGCGCATTCGGCGAGTCGCTGGGGCTCAGTGTCGAGGAGGTGGGCCGGCAGATGAGGGCGGCCTTTGACGGCCAGCTGGTACAGATCTTCAACCTGGGGGACGAGGAGGTCGAGGTACGGGTGATGCTGCCGGACAGCGAGCGATACCGGCTGACCGCATTGGATGATTTCAACGTCTTTCTGGCCAATGGCCAGACAGTGCCCCTGCTGTCGGTGGTCGAACTGGAAGAACAGCGCGGCTTCAAGTCCCTGCGGCATGCCGAGGGGCGGCTGGCGGCGACCCTGTATGCCGATGTCGACAAGAAGATTGCCAATGCCAACGCGATCCGTGCACAGCTGCGCGCCGGCCTGCTGCCGGAACTGACGCAACGTCACGGCTTGAGCTGGGAATTCACCGGGCGGGCCGAGGACCAGCGCGAGACCACCGGCGACATGAAACGCGGGGCCCTTTTTGCGCTGGCGATGATCTATATTGTGCTGGCCTGGGTGTTCGGCTCCTACAGTTGGCCGCTGGTGGTGATGGCGATTATCCCGTTCGGCATGGTGGGGGCCATGTTCGGTCATTACCTGATGGGCATTACCCCGACCATGCTTTCGATGTTCGGCCTGTTTGCCCTGTCGGGCATCCTTGTCAACGACTCGATCATCCTGGTGGTGTTTTACAAACAACTGCGTGAGAAAGGCATGGCGGTGAAGGAGGCGATCGTCGAGGCGGCCTGCCAGCGCCTGCGCGCCGTGCTGCTCACCTCGCTGACCACCATCGCGGGCCTGTTGCCGCTGCTGTTCGAGACCTCGCTGCAGGCCCAGTTCCTGATCCCGATGGCGGTGTCGATCTCGTTCGGGCTGGCCTTCGCGACCTTCCTGGTGCTGCTGCTGGTACCGACGCTGCTGTCAGTGCTTGAGGGTGCGCGGTTACGGGTGAGCGGCCTGTTGGCGCGTTCGGCCGCTTGACGCCGAATCCCACCTCAAGCCTCGAGGCAGGTTCGAATCATGGCGTTGCCGGCATTGGAAAGACTTTTTTTCTTATGCGTGACAGCACCCAGCTGCCGCTGCAGCTGCATCCCGCTCACCTGCAGCTGCCAGACTTCCTCATCCAGTACCGTCGCCGGCAACAGGCTCCAGCCCAGGCCGGTGGCAACCAGCATGTGCAGGGTCTCCAGGTAATTGGTTGCCATCGCGACATTGAGTTCCACGCCGGCGGCGCGAACGGCAACCTCCAGGACGCCACGGGTGTAGGTGGTGGTGCCCGGCAGCACGGCCGGGTGCACGATCAGTTCCTCCAGGGTCACCCGGTCCCGGCCGGCCAGCGGGTGATCCAGGCCGACCATGAAGGCCAGCGGGTCCTCCCAGATCAGCTGTAGCTCCAGGTTCGGGGGCCGGTCAGGGGGCAGGGTGACGATGGCGAGCTCCAGGTCACCGGTCTCGACCGCGCGGCAGGCGGCCTCCGAATCCATGAAGCGGATATCCAGCTCGACCTCGGGGAACTGCTCTGTGAAGCGTTTCAGCGGATGCGGCAGCCGGTGCAGGCCGATGTGGTGACTGGTACCCATGACCAGTCGACCGCGTACCTCGCCGGACAGGTCGTCCACCAGCTGTTTGAGCTCACGGGCGTCATTGATCAGGCGCCGGGCACGCGGCAGCAGTGCCGTACCGGCTGCGGTCAGGGAAATCCGCCGGCCGATGCGGTCGAAAAGCCGCGTACCGAGTTCCGACTCCAGCTGAGCGACCCGTTTGCTCACTGCCGGTTGGGTGAGGAACAGGGTCTCGGCGGCCTCCGAGAATGACTGCTGGTCGGCGACCTCGACGAAGGCCTTCAGTGCGGCGATTTCCATTATTCCTATAAAGAATCAATAGAATGAAAAACATGAATTTGTGTTATTCATTCTAGACGGTATCTTTACCACCGTCAGCATCAGGAACCGAGTCATGACCGCCAAGACGCTCTACGACAAACTGTGGGAATCGCATGTGGTCCGCGAGGAAGCGGATGGCACGACGCTTTTATATATCGATCGCCACCTGGTCCACGAGGTGACCTCGCCGCAGGCCTTCGAGGGTCTGCGTCTGGCCAACCGGCCGGTCTGGCGAGCCGGTGCGAACCTGGCAACGGCCGACCACAATGTGCCGACCACG
>Ga0316201_10004401_pt1 | contig 10622 bp, 8 predicted proteins | sample CS6wburrow_MG_FD_204516 | JGI IMG/M metagenome (GOLD analysis project Ga0316201, IMG submission 204516) | Coastal sediment microbial communities from Delaware Bay, Delaware, United States - CS-6 worm burrow | ecosystem: Environmental > Aquatic > Marine > Coastal > Sediment | place: USA: Delaware... | reverse complement strand
GCGTCTCAATTACCCGGACAATCCGGACCTCGCGCTGCTGGATGATCCGCGCGGCTATGACAAGGCTCAGAAAGATTCGTGGTGGAAATTCTGGTAGCCTGAAGTAATCGGGTAACGCCGGTCGCGGCCAAAGGCACGTTGCGTAATCTTGATGCCCGGTGGCGCCTGCCGGCGCTTGTATTCGTTTTGTTCAACCAACCCCGCAACGCGCTTCACCACGGCCGCGTCAAAGCCCGCGGCAATGATCTGTTCAATACTCTCGTCCCTTTCAATGTAGCGTTCCAGCAAGGGGTCGAGCACCTCGTAGGGCGGCAGGCTGTCTTCATCCTTCTGATCCGGTGCAAGCTCGGCTGATGGCGGGCGATCCAGTACACGCTGCGGAATAACCGGCCCGAGGCTGTTGCGATACTCGCAGAGCTGGTAGACCAGCAGCTTGGGCACATCCTTGATGGGCGCGAAACCGCCGGCCATATCGCCATACAGGGTCGCATAACCTACCGACATCTCGCTCTTGTTTCCGGTCGTCAGCAGGATCTTGCGTTTCTTGTTGGAGATCGCCATCAGGATGATGCCGCGACAGCGTGCCTGGATATTCTCTTCCGTGGTATCGGCTTCGAGCCCGGCAAACGTCTCCTCCAGTACCTCGAGAAAACTGCTGAACGGTTTTTCTATCGGAATCACGTGGTATTCAACGCCCAGCGCATCGGCCTCGGCCCGGGCATCCTCGATGCTCATGTCGGCGGTATAGCGCGAGGGCATCATGACGACCTCGATACGCTCTGAGCCAATGGCATCGACCGCCAGGGCGAGTGTCAGTGCCGAATCGACACCACCGGACAGACCCAGCACGGCACCGGAAAAATGATTCTTGTCGATGTAGTCGCGCACACCCAGCACCAGCACCCGGTAGATCGCGGCCACGTCCGGCAACGGCTGCGCACATTCACCGATGACCGGCATGACAGCGGTGTCGACACTGAAATCCACCGAATACAGGCCTGACTCACAGGCCGGTGCGCGCGTCGTTACCTGCCCTGCCGCATCCACGACAAACGATCCGCCATCAAACACCAGCTCGTCCTGGCCGCCCACGAGGTTGACATACATCATGGGAATAGCCGCCTGCCGGGCGCGTCCGGCGAGCAGACGTTCGCGTTCATCATGCTTGCCGGCGTGATAGGGCGAGGCATTGATATTGAGCAGCAGCTGCGCTCCGGCTGCTGCCGCCTGTGCCGCCGGACCGGGTTCCCAGATATCCTCGCACACGGTTATGCCAACCGGTACATCACTGATCCAGACCACGCAGGCATCCGTACCCGCGGTGAAATAGCGCCGCTCGTCGAACACGCTGTAATTCGGCAAATGCTGCTTGCGATAGACGCTGACTGCACCGTCCTGAATTACCCCGGCAACGTTAAACAGGTCGCCCTGCTCCCGCAGCGGATAACCGATTACGGCGGTGATCCCGGTAATGTCACGGCACAATGACCTAACGGCGAGCTCGACGTGCTCCATGAAGTGCGGCCGCAGCAACAGGTCTTCCGGTGGATAGCCGGTCAGCGACAGTTCGGGAAAGACAATTGCATCAGCCCCCAGCTTGTCACGGGCGTGTACACAGGCGGCCAGGATCTGGCGGGCATTGGAATGGATATCACCGACCAGGTAATTCTGCTGCGCCATGACGATGCGCAGGTCGACTTGTGGTGACGGGTTCATGGGGATTCAGTTTAGCGCAATCGCAACACGTAACCGTGTCAATGATGCATATTCACGATGCCATGACGGCCTGCATGCCAACACCGATCTCCGCCGGTGACCGCACCACCTTCACAGCGGCGGCTTCCAACGCACCGATCTTGGCATCGGCGGTGCCCTGCCCGCCACTGATAATGGCACCGGCGTGCCCCATGCGCTTGCCGGGAGGTGCAGTGACGCCGGCGATGTAGGCAACAACCGGCTTGCTCACATGCGCCTGGATAAACGCGGCCGCCTGTTCCTCATCATTGCCACCGATCTCACCGATCATGACGATGCCGTGTGTATCGGGATCGCCCTCAAACAACCGCAGGCAATCGATGAATCCCATGCCATGAATCGGGTCACCGCCGATACCGACACAGGTACTCTGGCCAAAACCGCAGCGACTGGTCTGGAACACGGCCTCGTAGGTCAGCGTGCCGGAACGCGACACGATGCCGATGTGCCCGGGGGTATGCATCGGGCCTGGCATGATACCGATCTTGCAGGCACCCGGCGTAATGATGCCGGGGCAGTTCGGACCAATCAGCAAGGCATCGGACTCGCGCAGTACCGCCTTGACGCGCATCATATCGAGCACCGGAATACCCTCGGTGATACACACAATCAGTCCAATACCGGCAGCGGCGGCCTCCAGTATCGCGTCCGCAGCAAAGGCCGCGGGCACATAGATCATGGTGGCCTCTGCACCCGTCGCGCTGACGGCCCCGGCCACCGTATCGAACACCGGCAGATCAAGGTGTCTCTGGCCACCCTTGCCCGGGGTGACACCGCCAACCAGCCGGGTACCGTAATCCAGCGCCTGGCGTGAATGAAAGGTGCCCTGTGCCCCGGTAAACCCCTGGCAGATAACGCGCGTACCGGCATCGATGAGCACACTCATTTGCCATTTCCCCTGAGCGCGGCAACCACCTTGTCGGCCGCCTCGGTGAGATCACTGGCCGTTTGCACGGCCAGGCTGGAATCGGCGATCAGTGCCAGGCCGGCCTCGGCATTGGTCCCTTCCAGCCGGACCACCACCGGCACATTGACATCGACGACATCGATGGCCTGCAGGATACCCTCGGCGATCAGGTCGCAGCGCACGATCCCGCCGAATATATTGATCAGTATCGCCTCGACCTGTGGATCCGACAAAATCAGCTTGAAGGCCTCGGCAACCTTGTCGGCCGTTGCACCGCCTCCGACGTCGAGAAAGTTGGCAGGCATGCCACCGTGCAGCTTGATGAGGTCCATGGTAGCCATGGCCAGTCCCGCACCGTTCACCATGCAGGCGATGTTGCCGTGCAGGCGAATGTAATTCAGTCCATGCTCGCGCGCGGCATTCTCGCGCGCGTCTTCCTGGCGGGTATCACGCACCTCTGCGAGTTCTGGGTGTCTAAACAGGGCGCTGTCATCCAGGTCAACCTTGGCATCCAGTGCCACTAATTCACCGGCCCCGGTAACCACCAGTGGATTGATTTCCAGCAGGCTTGCGTCACTCTCGAGCACCAGCCGGTAGGCGGCTGACAGCAACCTGGTGAAGGCACTGACCTGCTTGCCCTCCAGCCCCAGCGCAAAGGCAAGATTACGACACTGGTAGCCCTGCAAACCGGCCGCCGGGTTGACGGTCTCGGTGTGAATCGCGGCCGGGTTTGTCGCGGCCACCTCCTCGATATCCATGCCACCGGCCGACGACACCATCAGCGCAATGCGTTCACTGGCACGGTCCACCAGCATGCCGAGATAGATCTCCCGTGCAATCGCAACCGTCTGCTCGACAAGCACGCAGTCGACCGGCAGGCCCTCGGCATCCGTTTGCCTGGTCACCAGCCGTGAGCCGATCATTTCAGAAACCGCCTGGCGCATGGCGGTTTCATCCTCAACCAGCCTGACACCCCCGCCCTTGCCGCGGCCCCCCGCATGTACCTGTGACTTCACAACCCAGGCAGATCCGCCCAGCGTGCTGATGACCCCGGGGACCGTATCGGGCTGCTCGATCATTTGCCCGGCGGGGACCGGAATACCGTAATCCGCGAACAGTTGCTTGGCCTGATATTCGTGCAGATGCATAGTGCGAGTGTGTCAAACATGGACGGTGTTTATCAAGTAATAGATAGGGTGCACAACGGGGCGTGAAGTTAGGGTAATATGGCCGGCAATTCAGCCCTGCTGTGGACACATGTCACGGAGACGGATGCGCACCCTTGTTATTATCATCGTACTGGCGCTGGTGATCATGATTGCCCGGCGACTGCTTGCCAGACCGAAGACACCCGTCAAACGCAAGTCAACCAGCGAACACATGGTGCAATGTGCCAACTGTGGTATCTACATCCCCGAGCAGGAGGCACTGCAACGCGCCGGACGCTTCTACTGTTCGCAGGCACATCTTGATGAAGACCTGCAAGAGTAAATCATGCACAAGCAAGACTGCTGAACTGAAACATGCCTGACACCTACGCAGAAAGATTTTCCACTCCCGGCAGCGATGATGACCTGACCTGGAAACCACTGCGCCTGCTGAGCTTTTACCGGGTGATACTCGCCGGCCTGCTCGCCGTTTTGTTTTTCAGTATTCCGGAAGACACGGGGCTCGGACTGCGACAGCAGGACCTGTATGCCATCACCTCCATCGCCTACCTGGCATTCAGCGTGTTTGCCGGGTTTTCTGCGCGCCTGCGCAGACCCGGCTATGAGCTGCAATCATTCACCCAGATCGTAGTCGATATTGTTGCCATCACCGTCCTCATGTTTGCCAGCGGCGGACAGGCCAGCGGCCTCGGCGTGCTGCTGCTTATTGCTGTCGCCGCGGGTTGTATCCTGTTGCCCGGACGCATGGCATTCCTGTTCGCTGCCATTGCAGCACTCGCCGTCATGGGCGAGGAAGTCTACAGCTCGGTCTTCCTGCAGATCAGCAACACCAGCGGTTACACCCAGGCCGGGCTACTTGGACTGGCACTGTTTATCACCGCGGCCGCAACCAACCTGCTGGTAGGCCGAATCAAGGAAACCGAGGCACTGGCACGGCGACGCGGAATTGATATCGCCAATCTCGCCACACTCAATGCCCACATCGTGCAGCGCCTGCAGGCCGGCATCATCGTCACCGACCATGAACACCGTGTTCGACTGATCAACCAGGCAGCCCAGAAACTGCTGAACCTGACCAGCATCGAGAACGGGCGACCACTCGAGGAACTGTCAGCGCAACTGTTTGCGCGGCTTGAAGACTGGCACAACAAGCCGGATGCCGTACAAACTGTCGAGCCCGCAAAGATCGGCGATATCAAGGTCATTCCCCACTTCACCCTGCTCGGCACGGCAGACGGCATTGGTTCGCTGATCTTCCTCGAGGATGCGGCCAAGCAGGCCAAGCAGGCCCAGCAGCTCAAGCTGGCATCACTGGGCCGGCTCACTGCCAGTATCGCGCACGAGATTCGCAACCCGCTGGGTGCGATCAGCCACGCAACACAACTGCTGGATGAATCCGAAGAGCTGAATAACAGCGACCAGCGTCTCATCACCATCATTGGCAACCACACCCGGCGCGTGAATGCCGTGGTGGAGAACGTGCTGGAGCTGTCACGCCCGGGCACCTCTTCGCCTCACTGGATCAGGATACGTGACTGGCTGGACGAGTTTGTCGATGAATTTGTCAACAGCGGCAGCTGCCAGGCAGAACAGATGGAAATCAGCGTGACCCCGACTGATCTCGAGGTCTACATGGACCCCAGCCTGCTGCACCAGGTCGTCTGGAACCTGTGCCAGAATGCCACACTGCATGGCGCACAGGACAGCGTCCCCTTCAGACTCAGACTGGTGTGCGAAGCGTCGCCCGCAACACTCAAGCCACATCTTGATATCATTGATAACGGACCCGGCATCGACCCCGACAGCGCGGAGACCATTTTCGAACCGTTCTTCACCACAAGGAGCACGGGCACCGGGCTGGGTCTGTATATTGCGCGAGAGATTTGCGAGAACAACCAGTGCAGCCTGGACTATCTGCCCATCGAGTCCAGTGGCAGCTGTTTTCGCATCACATTTACCAGCAGCGAGCCACAGGCCGTTTCCACTTTTGCATAATGAATAACGACATGAGTACCCACCTCGCACTGATTGTTGACGACGAACCGGATATTCGGGAACTACTCGAACTGACACTGGGCCGTATGGATATCAACACCCGCAGTGCCGCCAATCTTGAGGAGGCGCATTCCCTGCTGGCCTCGGAAAAATTTGATATCTGCCTGACCGACATGCGCCTGCCTGACGGCAACGGCATTGACCTGGTGCGGCACATTCAGCAGATGGATATCAATCTGCCGACCGCGGTGATTACCGCCTACGGCAGCATGGAAACAGCCGTCGATGCACTCAAGGCCGGCGCCTTCGACTTTGTCTCCAAGCCGGTTGACCTGACCGTCCTGCGCAATCTCATCAACAGCGTCCTGAAACTGTCAGACTCGGCACATCCCCGAGACCGCCGCAGCCGTGACACCCTGCTGGGCGAGTCACAGGTAATGCGCAATATACGCTCCACTATTGCAAAACTGTCGCGCAGCCAGGCACCTGTATATATCAGTGGCGAGTCCGGCACCGGCAAGGAACTGGTTGCACAGTTGATTCACAACAAGGGACCGCGCAATGACAAGGCGTTTATTCCTGTCAACTGTGGTGCGATTCCGTCAGAGCTGATGGAGAGCGAGTTCTTCGGTCACAGGAAAGGCAGCTTTACCGGTGCCATCAAGGACAAGAAGGGCCTGTTCCAGGTTGCCGAGGGTGGGTCACTGTTCCTGGACGAGGTTGCAGAGCTGCCGCTGCACATGCAGGTCAAGCTGCTGCGTGCCATACAGGAGAAGGCCGTGCGCCCGGTGGGTGCTGAGGAGGAGATTCCCACGGACGTGCGCATTCTTTCCGCGACACACAAGAATCTTGCGCAGCTGGTCGAGGCCGGCCAGTTCCGCCAGGACCTGTATTACCGGCTCAACGTCATTCAATTACCGGTGCCTGCGTTGCGCGAACGTCGTGAAGATATTCCGCAACTGACCACACACTGTCTCGGCAAACTGGCCGCTGACAACGCGCTGCCCGAGCTGAAAATTGATGACTCGGCCATGCGGGTACTCAGCGAATATAGCTTTCCCGGCAATGTGCGCGAGCTCGAGAATATTCTCGAGCGTGCCACCACGCTGTGTGAAAACAACACCGTCACCGTGGATGACCTACAATTACCGACGGATGTCACAGTGACAACGCAGGCACCCGTCACAGCACCACCACAGGAAATGGACAGCAATAGCCTGCCGCTGGATGCCTACATGGATAACATCGAGAAAGATGCACTCATCAAGGCACTGGAGCAGACACGCTACAACAAGACAGCCGCCGCCAAGCAGCTCGGCATTACCTTCCGCGCCCTGCGCTACCGGCTGAAAAAGCTCGGACTGGAATAAACCCACCTGAAGGTCACGTCACTTGAGTCAGAAAGTGACGCTGAACGTCACTTTCTGACCTCGATTGTGTCCCCTGTCTCGGTTACAGGGTGCTGTGTGGCACATGCGCACAATCTCACATCCTTCCAGGCATCCCTCAACTAACTGATATTTATTGGTTTTCATATTTTTCGAATCGGGCAGGAAAAATATCGCAAGTTGGCACGCAATATGTATATCAACAGGCAGCCAAAGAATCCGGGCTGTCGCCCGATAGCAAAGGCTGAACAAGGAAGCTCGGTGTCGGGCTAACAGGACAAGGACGATTACAACCGTTTACCAACCAAAGAGGGTAACAACCATGAAACAGCAAAAGGGTTTTACATTGATCGAACTCATGATCGTGATTGCAATTATCGGCATTCTGGCCGCCATCGCGATCCCGGCCTACCAGGACTACACCATCCGCTCCAAGGTCTCTGAAGGTCTGAACCTGGCAGGTGCTGCCAAGCTGGCCGTCGCCGAGACTTATGACAGCAAGGGTGGCATGCCGACTGTAGCTAACATCAGCTACGGCCTGCCGTCAGCTGCAAGTATCGCCGGTAACTACGTGCAATCCGTGACTGCTGCCGCTAATTCCGGTGTCATTACGATTCTCTATAAAAATGACGTCGGTGGTAACCCATCAGCAGGCGGCAAGAATATCATTCTGACTCCAGACACCAGCAGCATCGGTGCCATGGGCTGGACTTGTTCAGGTGGTAGCGGTGCCACCCAAATGCCGAACAAGTACCTGCCTGCTACCTGCCGCTAGATCGACCCGCTTTACAGAGTGGTCAAAAACGCCCCGGAAACGGGGCGTTTTTTATTGTATTTGATGTATTATCCTCTCCATTGCTCAGCGTCAGACGTGACAGTATCTTTGCCCCACACCAATGATATACCTGCGAACCACCTGTTGGAGTAGGAGCGCTTTGCAAGCGCGATTAGCGGTTTCAAGCGGCCCCAACAGGGTAACCTTCACTCGTACATTCATGAAATGACGGAAACTGAAACCCTTTCATCCAGTAGCAGCGCACACTGGGCCTTTCTGCTACTCATCCTGCTTACCGTTGTTGTCTACTACCCCGGCCTGTCGGGTGACTACATGTTCGACGACACCAGCAATCTGCTGCAAAACAAAGCGCTGGACATCGAGACACTGGACATGGATTCATTCCATGCTGCCGCTTTTTCCTCGGGTGCGGGCAGGCTAAGACGCCCCGTCAGCATGGCCAGTTTTGCACTGAACCGGTTTTTCTTTGGCATCGATCCCTATTCATACAAGGTCATCAACCTCGTTATCCATATCACCACTGGCTGCTTTTTGTACCTGTTCAGCCGTCTGTTGGTCTCGGGTTACCAGCAGTTTAGAACACCCGCGCTCTCGGTTCAGGCAGCACGCTGGATTCCTTTAATAATCTGCGGCATGTGGCTGGTACATCCACTCAATCTGACACCGGTACTCTACATCGTGCAGCGAATGACCAGCTTGGCTGCACTATTTACCGTGGCTGGGCTATGCCTGTATGTGATTGGTCGCCTGCAAATGCTGCGCGGCAGGCATGGGCTGTCTATTATTCTTGTCGGGCTGTTTGTCATGGGTGGTCTAGCCACCTTCAGCAAGGAAAACGGCGTGTTATTACCCCTGTATATGCTGGTGGTGGAAATCGCTGTGTTCCGGTTTCAGGCAAATAATGGCCTGTTTGATAAATCGATAATCACCTTCTTCAGCCTGGTGGTCGCTACCCCCGCCCTGCTTGCCCTGCTCTACATTGTAACGCATAGCAATAGCGTACTGAATTACGGTGCCCGCGATTTCTCAATGTTGGAACGAATCCTTACAGAATCGCGGGTGCTAATCTTTTATCTGAAAATGATCATTATGCCTTCGGTACAGGAACTGGGGCTGTACCATGATGATTTTACGCTCTCGCAAGGCCTGTTCGATCCTCCGTCCACACTGCTGTCGCTAATCAGCCTGACAGCATTATTGCTTGTCAGTCTGCTGCTATTGAGAAAACGGCCACTGGTCAGTCTGGGGATACTCTGGTTTTTTGCTGGTCACCTGCTGGAATCGACGATACTGCCGCTTGAGATTGCACATGAACATCGCAACTACCTGGCAGATTATGGCATTCTGCTGGCAGTCACCTGCGCCGTTGCACAGGCGCCGTTAAAAAAACTCGCCCCCCTGATCAGCGTGCCGGTACCGCTGCTGTTGATCCTGATGTTCTCGTACACAACCTGGCTGCGCAGCGAGCAGTGGTCGGATAACGTCAACCATGCGGTCTACGAGGTGCGCCACCACCCGCAATCCCACCGTGCCGTGTTTTCTGCCGGCCGTATCCATGGCCGTCTGGCACTTGAAGGACACATGGAAAGCAAGGCCAGAGCATTCGACTACCTGGAACGTTCCATGCGACTGGACAAAACCGGCGTCATGTCGAATGTCACCCTGATCAAGCTGAGTTACCTGCTGGACGAACCTGAAAATCCGGCCTGGTTTGATGACATGTTGGACAAGCTCAGCCGCTACCCGATCTCTGCGGCCGATGTCTCCAGCCTGCAGGTGCTGTCCGATTGCACCCAGGATATCTGCAGGATCGAGCCTGAGCGGATGGAAGCATTATTCGCCATCGTGCTGCAAAAACCGAGTGCGAAGCTGGTGGCTGCCTATGGCTACTATACAATCAATACCCGGGGCAACTTCGAGAAGGGTCTGACCCTGTTCAGGCAGGCTGTCGAGCTTAATCCACGTGAGCCGCAGTACCACAAGAACCTGGTGAATCTTTTGCTATACATGGAGAAATTTGACGAGGCCAGGCAGGAACTCGAGGCATTCAGGCGGGCAGACACCTATGGAAACAGCCAGAGATTCTTCGATTCCGTTGAAAGTGAATTAAATGCCGTACAAAACGGTACAATCCCACCACCCAACAGCTAACGGGAACAGACCCCTGTCATGACACGCGATATTAGCATCATCCTGCCCGCCAAGAATGAGGCCGAAAGCCTACAACAGCTGCTACCCGCCCTGCGTGAGAATTTTCCTGACGAGGAAATACTTGTTGTCAATGACGGCTCCACAGATTCCACCGTTGAGGTGTGCGAGCAACAGGGCGTCACTGTTATCTCCCATGTGTACTCGATGGGCAATGGCGCAGCCATCAAGACAGGTGCACGCAACGCAACGAAAAGCATCCTGATATTCATGGATGCGGACGGCCAGCACACCCCGGCTGACATCACCCGCCTGCTGGACAAGCTTGACGAGGGGTATGACATGGTTGTCGGAGCGCGCCACCTGGACAGCCACGCGTCGCTGACGCGCAGATTCGGTAACACCATATACAACAAAATCGCCTCGTGGATGACTGGCTACCCGATAGAAGACCTGACTTCCGG
>Ga0316201_10004399_pt1 | contig 10628 bp, 9 predicted proteins | sample CS6wburrow_MG_FD_204516 | JGI IMG/M metagenome (GOLD analysis project Ga0316201, IMG submission 204516) | Coastal sediment microbial communities from Delaware Bay, Delaware, United States - CS-6 worm burrow | ecosystem: Environmental > Aquatic > Marine > Coastal > Sediment | place: USA: Delaware... | reverse complement strand
TGCTCGACTCACTGCAGTTTACTGATGCGTGCAACGCCACCAAAGCTGCCAATCCAGGTACTGCCATCATCCGCTGTTGCCATGGAAAAGACGACATTCGAATACAGGCCGTCAGCAGCATTAAATACCTGGTAACTGCCGTCGTTTTTGCGCAAGGCCAGGCCATTACTGGTACCCACCCAGATACTGCCATTGTTTTTGTGTAGTGAGAAAATATGGTTTGCCGGCAAGCCGTCACTGACAGTAAAGTTTTCCCATGTCCTGCCATTAAAATGAGCCAGACCGCCGCCCCAGGTGCCTGCCCAGACTGAACCATCATCATCAACCAGTAGCGCTACGATGTAATTCGGGTTGTAGGCGACGTCAACATTTTCCAGACCCATTTCCGATTTTTGCCGGGTATGATGTTTTGAGTAATTTGCCGGATCATTGGTGAACTGAATCTGATCTTTTACCAGTTCGTATGCGGCACCCTGACCATCTTCGTGGTTCCAGTTATCCCACTTGTCATCTTTAAAACGCGCCAGCCCACCTTCGGTTGCCATCCAGACTTCACCGTTTTTACCCATTGCCAGTCCATATACCCAGTCGTTGGGCAGGCCGCCGTTGGTGTTTTCGACGGTAAACAAATCCCACTTGGAATTATCATCCAGATCGCCGCCGCGTATACGATTGGCGCCAGACCAGGTTGCTATCCAGATATCGCCGTTTTCGGCTTTTAATGCGTCGTAGACAAAGGCATCACCCAGTCCCTGCGGAATATTATAGGTGCGCCATTTTCCAGTCGTTTCATCCAGTAGTGACATGCCGCCGCCATACGTACCGACCACGAGTTGTCCGTCTATTTTACCAAGATGGAATACCCCATTAGCAAGTAAGCCATTGCGCACATCATACAGTTTATAATCGTCTGTTTTGATGTTGTAACGAATAACGCCTCCCGAGGTGCCAACCCACATGATATCGCCGTCGGCCATAATCTGTTTGACGTTTCTCTGGCCAACTCGGAAATGGGTGAATTTACTGTTAGGGTCAGCGCCTCCATGCAGGTGTGCCTGTCCCGATTGAGGCGGTTTCATATTGCTGCTTGAAGTTGTGGGCTTAGCTGTGTCTGGATGAGGATTTTGCAGCAGTGAACTATTGATCTTTGCTGAATGTAAAGAATCGCTGCCACCATAAATATCATTATGTGCTGGTTTTGTTTCTGCTGGAGCAGCGACTGCTTCATGATTAACGGGCTCAGTCTGTTTGTTACCAAGGTAATAACCGGCAGTGAGTGCGACTCCGGCAGTGCCGAGTATGGTGATTAATAATTTTGCATTTGTGCTCACGATATTCTCCGAAAAGTTATTGCTGGCCTAAACGCGAAACACCGCGTTTTGTACCTGCCCAGATATCACCGTCAGGTAATATTTCAATGCTGTAAACATTGTTTTCCAGCAGGCCGGTTGTCTGGTTGTATGTGGTCCATGTTTCACCATCAAAGCGGCTGAGTCCGTTATCAGTGCCAAACCAAAGTGTGCCATCATTTTGCTGTGCGATGCTATAGACGATGTTGCCGGCGAGACCGTCGGCAGTGGTGTAGTTGTGCCATTGCTGGCCATCGTAATGGCTGACCCCGCCACCCCAGGTACCTGCCCACACGGTATCGTCGCGATCATCAACGATTAATGAAAATACATAGCCAGGGTTATAAGTCTGTTTGCCCTGCAGCAGCACACTAAGGTCATGTCGCGATCGCGTGCCGAGACCGGTGTTAGGGCTGACCGGCAGGTTAGCTACATTGTCAGCGCCAAGGCCATCTTTGTGTGACCATTCTTTCCAGGTCTTGCCGTCATACAAAGAAATGCCGCCTTCGGTGCCAAACCAGACGCGGTCCTGTGAATCGATGTCGAGGGCATAGACCCATTCATTAATGAGTTCCTTAAGATAGGTTTTAAATTGTAGGGTATCCAGGTTAACACTGTTAGCGCCTGCCCAGGTTCCTATCCACAGTGGTCCGTTGTTTTGTTCAATGAATGCATAAACCCAGTAATCAGCGAGGCCGTGCATCGGAAAATAAACATCCCAGTGGCCGTCCTTATAGCGCGACGCGCCACCAGCATTCGTGCCAAACCATTTATAACCCTTACTGTCGACATAGATTGCAAAGACATACTCATTTGCGAGGCCATGCTCCCGTGTGAAGGTATTGAGCAGCTGGTGATCGGTAAGTGAAATTTCAAGTACGCCGGTTGACGTACCAACCCACAGACTATTATTGTTTTTATCAAATGCCAGTGAGCGTACAAAAACCTCGTTGCCGACTGAAAAACTTTCAAGCACTTTTGGCGGTGATTCGTTTATTAATGATTTTGTTATTATTTCTGTTTTTATCTCAGCTGCCTTGGATTTTGTAACATCTGATTCAGCAGGCTCTGAACATGACAGTGTTATCATGAAAGTTAGCAGTATTAATAGCTGATTAAAGTAGCGTTTTTTCATATAAGGAATAATCATCAGTTGATTGTTATCAGTGAAAACTTCTTATGTAGGAAATGACGTCATAAATATCTTCATTCTTAAGCACACCCCGAAATGCAGGCATGATATTACGGCCGTTATTTACTGTTTCAAACAAAATTGCATCCGGTTTCATCAGGCCCTGACCGCGAGTGAAATTTGGCGCAACTGACAGTTCGCCTGTACCACCGCTACCATGGCAGCTTTGGCAGTAAGTGGCATAGATGGTTTTGCCTTTGAAATAATTTCCGGCATGTACAGCTGTCATGACAGAAGTGTTGAATAACACTGCGACGAGAATTATTGTTGCGTGGTACAGGCATTTTTTTGAAGGCTTCGCAAAAAACATTACTGTTCACTCTGCTTAAGTAATGGTTGCAGCAGCTGTTCCAGTTCATGTGATTTTTCCTGATCAATGCGTAGTCCTAGTTCACCATCACTGTATGCTTTGGCAAGGCGTTTAATTGACCAGTAATCATTGATTTCCCGTCCGCGTTGCAGCCAGTATTGCGACTGCTCGTAATCAACGCGTTGTCCAAGTTGGCCCTTTTCATTTGCTAAGGCGAGTACACGTATGGCTGGCGCATACATTTTTTCTGCCGACATTTTGAAAAGATGATAAGCCTGTACAGTATCCTGTTTTATGCCTTCACCTGCTGCGTAAAGTCGTGCAAGATTGAATTGCGCTTCCGGTTCGTCCTGTGATGCCGCTTTTTTATACCATTCAATCGCTTCTTCGTTCTCTTCGGATTTGTCCAGCAAATAGGCAAGACGGTTTTGCGCAGGGGCATAACCGTTGTTTGCCGCTTTACGGTAATAGTTCATCGAACTAACGATGTCGGATTTTTCAAAAGCCTGTTCAGCAAGCTTTACATAGTCTTCTGAAGTTTCTGCCAGCGTAACGAGAGGAATCGTTAATAAAATATAAAATGCAAAAAAATGCCGCAAGGAATGTTTAAAAACAGGATTCAACATTACAGTGTCTCTTTTGTCGCTGGTTGAATGAATGTCTGGAAAACGTACTCAGTGATATCAGCAATCTGCTGATCGTTGAGCACTTTCCCCCAGGCTGGCATTTCTCGTCCTGTTACACCTTCTTTTATCGCTTTAAACAGTACGGGTCTGTTAAAGCGTTTTTTGCTCGCCGAATGTAAAAAATTTCGTGGTCTCGGATAGATGAAGTAAGCGCGTGGCCCGTCACCCTGGCCACTGGTGCCATGGCAGCCGATACAGTTTTGTCTGTAGTAAGCAAGCCCGGTTTGTTTGTTACCCTGTAGCTGATCAGAAATAGGCTGATTAAACAATTGTGCGTTCGTTATTGTCTGTAAAGTGTCGGATTCTTTTGATTTGTCGTGCAGAACCGCCATGCCAACCGTAGAAGCGGTGTGTTGCCGTTTATTGTTATTATTATTTTCTCTACTGTGAATCGCAGTTTTTTCTGCGGTAGTCACATCAGTTGCAGTAGAGTCGATCATAAAGCTGTCACGAATATAATCAACCACGGCTTCAGCCTGTTCTGTATTTAACTGCGTGGCAAAGGCTGTCATGGCAGTGCCGGGACGTCCATAGAGAACAGAGTTAATCATGCGCTCTCTTGGAAGATCTCGTACCTTGTCTTTTAATGAAAAATTAACCGGTGGCGGGTATAGTGAAGTTCTTCCCCAGATGGCACCTTTTCCATCTTCACCATGGCATACGGAGCAGGTTAAGGCATAAATACTTTTACCTCCGGAATTATTATCTTTAAGAATTGATTTACCAACTTTGTTATACATAAACTGCTCGCGAATATAGTCCACCAGAGTTGTGATTTGTACGATACTTAGCTGTCTACTAAAAGCAGACATTGCCGTGCCGGGTTTGCCATGACTAACAATATGAATCATGGCTTCTCGACTTAGTTTTTCTTTGAGTCCTGGTTTAGAGAAATCTTTTGGCGGTGGATTGAGTCCGGCCATGGCGTGAGATTTTCCATCTCCTTTTTCTCCGTGACAAACGGAGCAGGTTTTAGAGTAAATTTGTGCCGATTCTGTGCTCGCGTTGGCAGTAACCATTAATGTCATGGTTGTTAACAGCAGGGAGAGATAAATACAGGTTCGTGGCATATACATCAATTACTCTTTAATACGACGTGATATATGTGTGTTTAATATCACATAAAACAGTTTGTTTAACGTAGTATATTTATACTATGTAAAGTTTATTGTGTACTGTGACTTAGTTACCAACTGCCGTATTTAAATCATGACACAGATCAGGTAAGTTAAATAAAACTTGTTTTCTCGTAGTATTTAATCATATATTTTGTTATTAGTGTTTTCCTGAATTAACTGCAGGTATAGGTCAGTGATAAGAATATTTTATTTATCGAGTTTAATTTTTATGTTTTTACTGACGTCATGTGCGACGTCATCAGATCACGACGTAGAATAATTACAGCCTCTGTATTTTCCATCGCCGCCTGATCAGCCACGCTTTGTTTTCGAGCGTATGGTTCAATCCAGTGCGCAGATAGAATCTAAGAATTCATCGCAGGCACTACGTGAGTTGCTTACAGGTGAATCGGACAGTGGCAAGGCGTTAGCAAAACCTTTTGATGTTGCCGTATGCCATGGCATTATTTTTGTTAGTGATAGCGTGTTACGTAGCGTACTGGTTTTTGATATACCGGGTAAACGTTTTTTCGAAATTGGTAAAGACAAGCCTGGGACACTGCGTAAACCACTTGGACTTGATACCGACGATGACTGTAACGTTTATATTGCTGATGGCACCACGCGCAGTATTATGGTTTTTAACCAGGCGGGCGAGTTTCTCAAATCACTGGGAGGCAAAAACTGGTTTGATCGTCTGACACATGTTGCCGTTGATGCTGAGGGGCAGCGTATTTATGCAGTAGATACAGGTGGTGTGGGCAGTGAAAATCACCACGTACGCGTCTTTGATGTGGATACGGGTGATCACATTAGAGACATTGGCAAACGTGGTATAGAAGCTGGTGAGTTGAATTTACCTCGTGATATTGCGGTTGACGCATCAGGTAAACTGTACGTGGTAGATGGCGGAAATTTTAGAGTGCAGGTCTTCGATCAGCATGGAAAAATTGTTCAGCAAATCGGCAAGCTTGGCAGACAGTATGGTGATTTTGCGCGTCCGAAAGGAATAGCAATTGACCATCAGGGTAATATTTATGTCAGTGATGCGGCACACGGAAACTACCAGATTTTTTCACCCGATGGTGAACTTCTGTTGTTTGTCGGGACTCGTTCAGAAAAGTTCGAAAGAGCTTCCTACATGTTGCCTGCGGGCATAGATGTTGATGAAGATGGCCGTGTTTATGTGGTTGATCAGTATTTTCGTAAGCTAGATATTTTCCGACCTTATGAAATGAAAGAGCAGGAAGGTTACCTTGGTGCGTGGTCTGATCACAAAATTAGTAAGTAATGATAATATTATTTTGTACTCGGTATAAATAAAAATCATTCCATTTAATAGGGTTAAGTTGATTCTAGTTGTGATACGCTGAAACAATAAAAAATATTTATATTAATCTTTATCTTTAAAGTAAGTTACATGGTTGTCGATTGGTAAATGTATGAACGAAGTGTCAACGAATAAAAATACACAATTGCCTGAATGGGTTAGTTTTTTCCCCGCGTTACAGGCTGTCGACGATCCGACCTGGTTACAAACAGCCAGCCGTGCAAAAGAAGTTACATTGCCGATAGGTTACGAAGTTTTCAGAGATGGTGATGAGTGCCAGAACTACATTATGGTGCTGGAAGGCATTACCCGGGTTTACAAGAGTTTTGAAAATGGACGTGAGATGTTGTTATACCGGGTTAACCAGGGTGAAACCTGCAGCCTGACCACCTCTATATTACTGGCTGGCGGTAAGTACACGGCAAGTGCTATAGCTGAAGAAGAATGCCGTGCTGTAATTATTCCAATTCATGTATTTCACGATACATTTGACAAGTCAAAAGGTTTTCGTGATTTTGTCTGCTCAACGTTTGGTGGACGTATTCGTGATTTTATTCTTCTGCTTGAATCTATTGCTACACGTAATGTTGATGTACGCCTGGCGCGCTGGCTGTTAGAAAATAAATCAATAGATAACCAGATAGAAGTTTCTCATAAAACACTGGCATTTGAACTTGGCACTGCTCGCGAAGTGGTCAGTCGACACCTCAAAGACTTTGAGCAAAACGGTTGGGTTAATCTCTCCAGAAAAAATATCGATCTTGTTGATATGGATGCAATGTATCAACTTGTTGAAGGGCTTCGTACTTAGCAACTAAAGAGGCTCCCTTAAAGACGTTCTCTCAATTTTATTTATCGTTTAGACATTGCGATATAATTATTTATTTTTATTCAAAAGAAAGCAAAACCTGATACAGGTCATGTAATTTATAGTGTTGTGTGACTATGTCACATAAATTAGGCTATTTAACGGTGACTGAGTCACCTTATGATTTTATCAACTTGACTTAAAGTATTAACCAGAGATGTTGTAGTCCTTAACTGGTTGATGCCTCGCAGAGGCGGTGGAGTTGCTGAAATGAATAAAACAAAAATAAGTGTTAAGGCACTGATGCTTGGTGTCATGAGTACGGTTTGTGTGGGCACTGCGACTGCCGGTGTGGTAGGCAGTAAACACGATTTGACAACAGGCGGTGCAGGTCAGACCGGTACAACGGCAACTGATGAAGTCTGTGTGTTCTGTCATACGCCGCACGGTTCTGATACTAATGCGCCGGTCCCTCTCTGGAATAAAGTACTCGGTGCGCCCGGTAGTTACACCCAGTATTCAACGTTACAAACCCCTACATTTGATTCGACAGAAGCACCTGTCGGTTCAGTTTCTTTAGCCTGCCTGTCATGTCATGACGGCACACAGGCAATGGATGTTGTCATTAATTCACCGGGCTCAGGTGGACATAATATAGCAGGTACTGCGATTGATCCGCTGACCTCCAGTGTAATGACAGGTACGCCTGTACCGGCACTGGGAACGGATTTAACGGACGATCATCCTATAAGTATGCAATACGGTGGCGGCGGACCTCTTGCTACTGACCCCGATGGCGCATTTGCAGGTACCCTGGGTGACACAGATTTTGTGGCACCTGAAAAAGCAACTGTAAATACCAATCCAATTTGGTGGGTGGATAGTCCGGTTGGTACTTCTGGCACGCGTGAAAAAACGGATATGATTCTGTATGCCAGAAATGACCTGGGTACTGTGCAACCATTCGTTGAATGTGGCAGTTGTCATGATCCGCATAACGATACAACTGCAGGCCCTACGTCAGTGTCATTCCTCCGTATCAATAATACTGCTAGCCAGATATGTACAACATGTCATGTGAAATAACTGCATTGTCTGTCATTTACTGAATTCGGTGTATTGCAGTTACTGCAATACACCGGGAGTTTTCGTATTAAGGTGAAGTGGCTTTAATGAATAGTAACTGTATTAAATTAAAGTTAGGAGGTTGATGTGTTAGTGGAAAATAAAAACCTGTTTTTGAATATTAGACTGTTTGTGGCTGCATTGTGTTTATGCCTGAGCAGCTATTCCATGGCCGCTGATAAAGCAACGCAGTCTTCTGAAAATACACAACAGCTGTATGCAAAAGTCGGTATTGATGTTATTACCATTGATGAATTCAATCAAACGTTTCAACGTACCGTTCGACAACGTTATTATCATAGTAAACCACCAGAAGGCGAGTTAGCTGCTGTTCGACAGGAAGTTGCTGATGAGTTGATAACACGTCAGCTTTTATTACAGGAAGCTACGCGGCTTGGTTTAACTGCAGATGAAAGTGCAATAAACAATACCCTGACGCAATATGATGAACGTTACGCTAACAGTAGTCAATGGAAGCAGCAACGTATTGAGCTGTTAAAGAAATTACAGACAAAATTACATGATGAAGATATTTTGCAACAACTGGAAAGTAAAGTTAGAAATGTTTCACCACCATCTGAGGCGCAGCTGAAAAAGTTTTATCAGGATAACCCACAAAAATTCACCGAGCCAATGCAGCAGAAGATCTCTTTGATATTACTTGTTGTTGATCCTTCGTCAGCAAAAGAGTCATGGGACGTTGCTATGCAAAAAGGGAAGTTACTGGTGAGCGAATTACAAAATGGAGCCGATTTTAATGAGCTGGCACGGATACATTCTGGTGATATATCTTCAGAACACGGTGGCGACATGGGTTATATACACCGTGAAATGTTGAGCGAGGCGGCGCAAAAAGTTGTTGATGCACTTAAGCCAGGGCAAATATCTGCTGCAGTTCGTGTATTACAGGGCGTGGCAATTTTAAGGCTGGATGCTGTGAAACCGGAAAAATTAAGGGAATATAAAGACGTGTCCGAACGTGCACGCGGGCTCTGGTTAAGACAGGAAAGCGAGTCTGCCTGGCTATTGTTGAAGGAAAAATTAAGGCTGGATACACCTGTAACGGTTTTTAACAATGTGCATAATGATGGTAGTGATGTTTAAAGCGATATCTTTTTCCAATAATAGTTTTGGTCCGTATCGGGTGTTCGATATAACCCGTGTATGTGTGCGAAGTAACGGATATCAACAGCATGCGAGTTACAACATGGTACATGATAAAGGTGGTGCGTCTGGTAACAAGAAAAATGCAAGCACATCGAAATTTACTGGCGGTTTTACTGGCAGTAATGTGTTTGTCTATGAATCATGTTTACGCTGAACAGTCGCAGTTTAACTGGCTAGGGGAATTAGGATATGACTTTCTTTCAAACCAGTTTGAATCTGCAGCGGATACGAAAGAACATAGTGGACTATTACGCCTGACAACTACCGGTTATCTCTACCAACCATGGATGGCTACGCTTGAAGGAGGTATTGGTTTGTTTTTCAGACGTACGGATTCAGAAGACGCAGATTCCACCAGTGATAATGTTGTGGGTAATGCCAGGCTACGTTTATTTCCTCAAAGTCGTTTCCCCTTAGAAGTTTTTGCAGAGCGATCAGATAGCAGGACAGATACAGATCTGACCGGCCTGGTAATTGAACGCACACGATATGGTTTCAATCAACGTTATACCACCGAAGACGGTACAGCGCTTCATTTGGGATACGAACGTTCGGACCAGGTCAATGCGAGGACAAACGAAGATAATGAAGAAACACGCCAGGATTTGAGTGATTTACTGAAAGCCAGTTTTAATAAATCATTTGGTGCACATACGGTTACTTTCGACGCTAATGCCAACCGTGTTGATCGGGTAGATAGTGTTGATTTAAGCAAAACAACTTTTTCAACATTGCGTCACGCATACAGGCCTTCTCCGGCTTTTTCAGCTGAAGATATGCTGACCCTGAATCAAAGTGACATAACACTTGAATCGTCAAGGTTTACCTCTGATATCTACCAGTTCAACAGCTTCGGTTTCTGGCGGCCGAGAACAAGCAGGCCATTACGTATAAACGGCGCTATACGTGCGCTGACTAGAACAACCGGTAACCAGTTGACTGAATCTGAGGCACAAACAAGTTCAGCGACTTTAGGTACGACGTATGAATGGACTGAACGTTGGTTGTTAAATGCAAATATCGGATTAACAAATTCCGAAGATGAAAATCAAAGCTCAACATCAAGTTTTGAAAGCATAAGTGCAATTTACTCATCAAGAAACTACAGGCCTTATGGTTTTGATGCGAACTGGTTTGGTCAGGTGGATCTTCGTAATAACGATGATGATGGTGACAGTGTGCAAGAGGCCGGTGCGCAGTTAGGTTATAACATTGATCGCAGTTTATTACTGGATGAAGGTCGTCAGCTTTCATTTAGAGGCAGTCAAAGTATTAATACTATTGTGGACACCGAAGACTTTTCCAGTCAAACCCTGTTAAGCAGTCTGTCAGTAAACTGGAGCAGACGTTCGGAAACGACCTCGGATATGGCGAGACTTTCTTTTAGTGATACGCGAACCATTGCCGGCGGTATGCGCGGAGATGAACTTGAAGGTGATTTTCAAATTATTAATTTACAGGCATCAATAGATAATAAGCTGTCTGGCCGCTCGGCTATTATGGCCAATGCTACCGTTCAGGCCACAAGAAATTACAGGTCTAA
>Ga0316201_10004398_pt1 | contig 10628 bp, 11 predicted proteins | sample CS6wburrow_MG_FD_204516 | JGI IMG/M metagenome (GOLD analysis project Ga0316201, IMG submission 204516) | Coastal sediment microbial communities from Delaware Bay, Delaware, United States - CS-6 worm burrow | ecosystem: Environmental > Aquatic > Marine > Coastal > Sediment | place: USA... | reverse complement strand
ATTCTGCCGCGCCTTGGGGCACGCTGGCCCGATATCTCTGCGCGATTGCAGCGTAGCGCAAGCCACGCGGGCGAAGCATCGCAACTGCTAACGAACCTGGCAGCAATCGACCTTGATACCGTGGGCGGCCGCCCCGAAAAACTGGCCATCGACAAGCTGCTGCAATTGTCGCCGGCACGACAGCGCAATGTTCTGCGGCATGCAGTGCGTCAACTCGGATTGGCGACACCAACGGCAATGCAACTTGCCCGAATTCAGAAAGAAGTAATACCGGCACGGGAGGACGCGCAGCCTCTCGTCACCTGGACCGGCGCGGCTGTGCGGCGCTATCGCAACAACCTGTATCTTTTGCCCGAGACCCCGCAAGCGTTGCCGGCCTGCATTGACGTTCCAACCGAGGGCCAGACGCAGGCGGAGGTTGCCCTGGGTCCCGGGCTCGGCGTATTGAGGTTTCTCGCTGGCGGCACACCCGGGCTCTCGCAGGACGTCATGAAGCGTGGTGTCCAGGTGCGCTTTCGACAAGGCGGCGAGGAATTTCAGCCGCTAGGTCAATTACATACAAGGAAATTGAAGAAACTACTTCAAGAAGAGGGCGTGGTTCCGTGGATGCGAGAGCGGCTGCCACTGGTGTTTTCAGGGGATGAGCTTGTCGCAGTCGGCGATCTCTGGCTGGCCGCGAAAGCTGTCGGGGAGCCGGGTGTTTCGCTTCGCTGGCAGGACCGGCCGGCATTGCACTGAGGCCGCGCATTGGCTTTAAGTCGTTGTGTCACCGTGGGTGATCTGATAACGTTTAAAACCGTCTTCAGTCCAACGACGGCGCGAAATTCGAAGGGTTGGAAGAAAGCACATTGCTCGCCACGCAGTGCTTTTGATCCAGCCCTTTCTTGTTTCTCGCTTTCTGCGAAATTCTTGCGCCACAGGCTTTGGATCAGCACATGACATCGTATGTATTTATTACTGGCGGGGTGGTTTCATCTTTAGGGAAGGGCATCACGTCGGCTTGCCTCGGCGCCATCCTCGAGGCGCGCGGCCTGACCATCAGCATGATCAAGCTGGACCCCTATATCAACGTCGACCCGGGCACGATGAGTCCATTTCAACACGGCGAAGTGTTTGTCACACACGATGGTACGGAAACCGATCTCGATCTTGGGCATTACGAGCGTTTCGTGCGTACGGCGCATGGTGGCCGGCACAGCAATTACACTACCGGGCGAATTTACGAGAGCGTTATCCGCAAAGAGCGGCGTGGCGAGTACCTCGGTGCGACCGTACAGGTCATTCCGCATATAACCGACGAGATCAAGCGCAGCATAGAGCTCGGTGCGGGCGACGCGGACATCTGCCTGGTGGAGATCGGCGGCACCGTTGGTGACATCGAATCGTTGCCGTTTCTCGAAGCGATACGACAGATGGGCGTCGAGCTGGGTCACGAGCGCGTGGTTTACGTGCATCTGACGCTCGTGCCCTTCATTCCAACATCCTCGGAAATCAAGACCAAGCCCACGCAGCACTCGGTCAAGGAATTGCGCTCCATCGGTATTCAGCCAGACATTCTTGTTTGTCGCTCGGAGCAGCCGTTGCCCGACGAACAGCGCCGCAAGATTGCCTTGTTTACGAACGTGCAGGAGCGGGCGGTAATTTCCGCCTACGACGCCGACGATTTGTACAAGATTCCTGCAATGATGCGTGATCAGGGCCTCGACGAGATCGTCGCGAAGCAACTCGGACTCGAGTTACCGCCGGCGGACCTGAGCGAGTGGGATACGATTGTAGACGCCAAGCAGAACCCCGAAATCGAGGTAGATGTTGCCATGGTTGGCAAATACATGGACCTCAAAGACTCCTACATCTCGCTGGTTGAGGCGCTGCAGCACGGCGGCATCCATACCAAGACCCGGGTCAATATTCACTTCATCGAATCCAACGATATCGAGGACAATGGTGTCGATTGTCTGAAGAACATGCACGGGATTGTCGTGCCCGGGGGCTTCGGCGATCGCGGCATCGAGGGCAAGATAGAGACGGTCAGGTGGGCGCGCGAAGCCGGCATTCCCTATCTCGGAATTTGCCTGGGCATGCAGGTTGCGGTTATCGAGGCAGCCCGTAATCTCGCGGGTCTGGATGGCGCAATGAGTACTGAGTTTGATCGCGCCACGCCGCATCCGGTTGTTGGCCTGATCACGGAGTGGCGGGACAGCACCGGCGAAACCGAGCAGCGAGACGAGAGTTCGGAACTCGGGGGCACGATGCGCCTGGGCGCGCAACAGGTGACACTGGACGAAGGCTCGCTGGCAGCCCGTAGCTACGGTAGTACCCTGATCGAAGAGCGGCATCGGCATCGCTACGAGGTCAATAACAATTATCGCAAGCAGCTGGCCGATGCCGGGCTGCGTTTTTCCGGGCTGTCTGTCGACGATCTTGTCGAAATGGTAGAGCTGCCGGGGCACCCGTTCTTTCTTGCCAGCCAGTTTCATCCCGAGTTTACGTCCAATCCACGCGATGGCCACCCGCTGTTCAAGAGCTTTATTGCGGCAGTGCGCCAGCGTGCCGAGAGTGAATTGCCGGAGGCAGTCGAGGCATGAAGCTGTGCGGCTTCGACGCCGGCAACGACCGGCCATTTTTTCTGATCGCCGGCACCTGTGTTGTCGAAAGCGAGCAGATGGCGCTGGATACCGCCGGCACGCTCAAGGAAATCTGCGCCGGATTGAAGATTCCGCTGATTTACAAGTCCTCCTTTGACAAGGCCAATCGCAGTTCGCGGGATGGTTTCCGCGGGCCGGGCATGGAGGAGGGCCTGCGGATACTCGGCGAGGTGAAAAAGCAGCTTGGGCTGCCGATCATCACCGACGTGCATGAAGATACACCCATGGACGAAGTGGCGGACGTCGTGGATGTGCTGCAAACACCGGCATTTCTTTGCCGTCAGACCAACTTTATCCTGCGCACGGCAGCCGCGGGCAAGCCGGTCAACATCAAGAAAGGCCAGTTCCTGTCGCCCTGGGAAATGCAGAACGTCGTCGACAAGGCCAAGTCGACTGGCAACGATGACATCATGGTCTGCGAGCGCGGTTTCTCATTCGGCTACAACAACCTCGTCTCGGACATGCGTGCTCTTGCGGTTATGCGCGGCACCGGCTGTCCCGTCGTATTTGACGCGACGCACTCGGTGCAGCTGCCCGGCGGCCAGGGAAAATCGTCCGGCGGACAACGCGAATTCATACCGGTCCTGGCGCGTGCGGCTACGGCTGCCGGCATCGCCGGGTTGTTCATGGAAACGCACCCGGATCCTGCCAAGGCGTTGAGTGATGGCCCCAATGCCTGGCCGCTGGACCTGATGAAACAGCTTCTCGAAACGCTGGTAGCGATCGATGCCAGTGTCAAACAAAGTGACTTCCTCGAAGCAGGTTTCGGCCTCGGGGTGCCTAACTCGGAGTAGCAATGATCAAGATAAGCGATATTCGTGGTCGGGAAATTCTCGACTCTCGCGGCAATCCCACGGTGGAAGCCGATGTCACGTTTGCCGACGGCGTCACCGCGCGTGCCGCGGTGCCATCTGGCGCATCGACCGGAACGCGCGAGGCAGTAGAGCTTCGCGATGGCGACAAGGCACGTTACCTTGGCAAAGGCGTGCAAAAAGCGGTCGGCAACGTCAACGGTGAATTGCGCGATGCGCTGGTTGGCGTCGAGTTCGAGGACCAGCGTGCACTCGATCAGCGCATGATTGATCTTGACGGCACAGAAAACAAAGGGCGCCTTGGTGCCAATGCGCTGTTGGCAATCTCTCTTGCGGCGGCAAGGGCAGACGCCACATCCCGGGGTGTTTCCCTGTTCCGGCATCTTGGGCCTGGCACGACCATGCCGGTACCGATGATGAATATCATCAATGGCGGCGCGCATGCCGACAACAGCGTTGATATCCAGGAGTTCATGATCCTGCCCGTAGGCGCGCCGAACTTCCGCGAGGCGCTGCGTTACGGTGCCGAAATATTTCACAGCCTGAAAAGCGTGTTGCGGGGTAAAGGCCTGAACACGGCCGTTGGCGACGAGGGTGGCTTTGCGCCTGACCTGCCGTCGAACAAGGCGGCGCTCGATACGATCATGATTGCGATCGAGCAGGCCGGCTTCAAGGCCGGTGACGAAATCCTGCTCGGGCTGGATGCTGCCAGCTCAGAGTTCTACAAGGACGGCGTGTATGACCTCGCCTCTGAAGGTCGCACTTTTGACGCCGCAGGATTTAGCGCCTATCTCGCGGAACTGGCCGACAATTACCCGATCATCACTATTGAAGATGGCATGGACGAGAGTGACTGGGAGGGCTGGCGCGTAATGACCGATACCCTGGCGGACCGCGTGCAGATTGTCGGTGACGACCTGTTTGTCACCAACACGGCGATACTCCAGCGTGGCATCGATGAGAAGATCGCAAACTCTATATTGATAAAACCCAACCAAATCGGTACCTTAAGCGAAACTCTTGATGCGATTACTATGGCAGATGACGCGGGTTACACCGCGGTAATCTCGCACCGTTCGGGTGAAACCTCGGACAGCACGATTGCAGACATCGCCGTCGGTTCGAAAGCGACGCAGATCAAGACCGGGTCTTTGTCCCGATCGGATCGAATTGCGAAGTACAACCAGCTGCTGCGCATTGAAGAGGAATTGGGGGCTGACGCAAGCTATGCGGCCCATGACGCGTTTTCCGTCAAGGTGAGTTAGAAAGCGCGCCTGTAACGTACTTGGGATTACGGTTTGAATCGTTCACGTTTTTTGCTGGTGTTGCTGGGAATAGCCGGACTCGGTCTGCAGGCCGAACTCTGGTTCTCCGACGACGGCTATCGCAAGACGATCAATCTACGAACGGCTGTCGCCGAGCAGCAGGCATTGAACGAGTCGCTGCGGCAACGTAACGCTGCGCTCGACGCCGAGGTGGTCAACCTCAAGCAAGGCAGGGATGCGGCCGAAGAGCGGGCGCGAACCGACCTGGGGATGATTGGGCACCGGGAGACGTTCTACCAGGTTGTCTCGACTCGCTCCGGGAATCCTGATTAAGGAATAGCAATGTCCTTGCCGGACTGGGCCCGTGCTTACGGGGAACCGCTATTCGCCGCGCGCATCCGTTCGCAACCGGCAGACTTCGACGTCACCGAGGAACTCGGCTTCGAGCTTAGTGGCGACGGCGAACATGACTACCTGTATATCGAAAAGACCGCAGCCAACACCGACTGGGTGTTGCGGCAGCTGGCAGCTCACGCAGGCGTCCCCGCAAAAGACGTTGGCTGCGCCGGTCTTAAAGATCGCCATGCCGTCACCCGGCAGTGGTTCAGCGTGCCCCGCTGGCACGCGCCGGACTGGGCGCAGCTCAATGTCGAAGGTGCGCGACTGCTGGATCAACAGCGTCATAACCGCAAGCTGCGCCGTGGCGCTCACAAGGGCAATCGTTTTCGGATCGTCCTGCGTGGGAAGTTACCGGACACTGACGCGCTCAGTGCGCGCCTCGGGACAATCGATGCCAGGGGCGTGCCGAACTATTTCGGCGAGCAGCGCTTCGGCCGGGGCGGGTCGAATGTTGCGCTGGCGGACGCCTGGTCGGAGGGCAAGCGCTTGCCGAGACAAAAGCGCAGCCTCGCGATATCGACAGCACGATCGTTTCTGTTCAACAGCATCCTCGACGCACGAGTTCGAGACCAGACCTGGGACAAGCTACTCGCGGGTGACGTCGCGAACCTGGACGGGACTGGCAGCGTTTTCGACGTTACGGCGCTGGACGAAGAGCTCGAACGTCGCTGTGCCGAATTGGATATTCATCCAGCCGGTCTCCTGAGTGGCGAGACAACGGCCGCTGAAAGCGTCCCCGGCGGGCACGAGAATTGGCTTGCGGCGTTACACAAGGCGCGCGTCAAAGCGGCACACCGAAGTCTTCGATTACGCGTTATGGGTTTCGAGTGGTCGACAGGCAAGGAGTCACTGCAGTTGGAGTTTACTCTGCGACGCGGCTCCTTCGCGACGGCCGTGCTGCGCGAAATCGCGCGGCACGAGGACGCCAGGCGCTAGGTTCTCTGCAACAGCACGTAGACGGCGCCGGTGCCGCCATGGACCTGGCGCGTCGATATGAACGCCAGCACAGTGTCCCATCGCCGTAGCCATCGATTGACCGCGTTCTTCAATACGGGTCCTCGATGCCCCGAACCCAGTCCCTTGCCGTGTACGACGCGGACGCAAAGATGGCCCTGCATTGCGCAATAGTCGATGAAGTCTGCGAGTCTTGGCTTGGCCTCGGCCAGCGTCATACCGTGTAGATCTATTTCGGCCTGCACGCTGTAGCCACCTCGTGCGAGCTTTCGCATGGTGCGTTTGCCGACTGACGGCCGGTGGAATCTGAGCGCGGCACCATAGCCGTGCTCGATAGTATCGATATCGTCCTGCAGGCTTTCCTGCAGGACCTCTCGTTCGTCCGCACGCGAGAAGCGGGCCCGGGGTTCTGGCTTGGGCTTCGCCTCCGGAACGCGGTCTTCCACCTTCAACGGTTTGGCGTCGGAAAACGCGCGGCGAAACTCGTCATTGTCCTTGTCGGTCACAGTGTTGTCTTTGAGGCTATGGTGGGCGGTTAACATTGAGTATAGTGAGCGCGTCGTCATCTACCAACGCAAAGAGTGCGCTCGTCAAAAACAAAGTATGAAAATCCTCGTAAGTAACGACGACGGGTATCTTGCCACCGGTATCATCGCCCTGACAGAAGCCCTCGAACGGGTTGCCGACGTCGTTGTCGTGGCGCCAGATCGCAATCGCTCCGCGGCAAGCAGTTCGCTTACGCTCGATAGACCGCTCAGGGTCGCGGAAGTTGCGCAGAACCGGTATCGCGTGGATGGTACGCCGTCGGATTGCGTGCACCTGGCGCTCACGGGGTTCCTCGACCATGAGCCGGACCTGGTCGTCTCGGGCATCAATCATGGCGCCAACCTGGGGGACGACGTTATCTACTCCGGCACCGTCGCCGCGGCACTCGAGGGTCGCTTCCTTGGTTTGCCGACCATTGCCGTGTCACTGGTCGGCAACAGACTTCACCATTTCGACGCGGCCGCTCGCGTTGCCGCCGAGCTGGTGCAGAAGATCGAACGCGGGGGCATAGCGCCGGACGTCGTGCTGAATGTGAACGTCCCCGACAGGCCTTATGAAGACCTCACGGGTATCCGCGCAACACGACTGGGTTTCCGCCACAAGGCGGAGCAAATCCTGAAAGACGCCGATCCTTACGGACGCCCGATTTACTGGGTGGGTCCGGCGGGCGAGGGTCAGGATGCCGGCGAGGGAACAGACTTTGACGCAATCGAGCAGGGTGCCGCGTCCGTGACTCCATTGCGTGTCGATCTGACCCGGCACGAAGCAGTTCCCGGCATCGCCGAATGGCTGCGAAAATGATCGATCCGCGACTGGGCGTCCAGGGCATCGGCATGACCTCCAGGCGCACCCGCGACCGGCTGGTGGAGCGCCTGAGGGAGTCCGGTATTCGCTCGGCGGCCGTGCTTGAGCAGATTCGCAACGTGCCTCGCCACCTGTTTGTGGACGAGGCGCTGGCCAGCCGCGCGTACGAAGATACGGCGCTGCCGATCGGGCGGGGTCAGACCATCAGCCAGCCCTACGTCGTTGCACGTATGACCGAGGCATTGCTGGACGGATTCGAGGGCGAGACCGTGCTCGAAATCGGCACAGGCTGCGGGTACCAGACGGCGATACTCGCGCCACTGGTAAAGAAGATCTACACGGTTGAGCGTATTCGCGAGCTGTTGAGAAAGACCCAGCAACGACTTCGCGATCTCGACATCTACAACGTTCAGTTTCGGCTGGGTGATGGCTGGGAGGGCTGGCCCAAGTACGGTCCGTACGACGGCATTATCGTCGCAGCGGCCGCTGCCGAGATTCCTGAGAAGCTGTTGCAGCAACTCGCACCGGGCGGGCGAATGATTATCCCGATCGGACCGCCCGGCCGGCAGGAGCTAACCATGGTGACTAATCGCGACGATCACTATGAACAGGTATCGCTGGGCCTCGTAAGTTTCGTACCACTTGTTAAGGGGTAAAATAATTATTTATCATAAGCTTGTGATGTATTCTGAAAGTGATTTATTCGTTCTCGCGACGCGTGGACGCGTGCAATGACGCTGTTCGGACCGCTCTACGAACGCGTTCTCGCGTGGTCGAGACACCCGCACGCCGAGCGCTACCTGGGCGCCATGAGCTTTGCCGAGTCGTCGTTCTTTCCCATTCCGGTCGACGTCATGCTGGCGCCGATGTGTCTCGCCGATCGCGATCGATGGGTGCGCTACGCGACGATCGCGACGTTGCTCTCGGTCGCCGGTGGGCTGGCCGGTTACGCGATCGGTTATGCAGCTTTCGAGGCGATTGAGCCCTGGCTGCGTCAGTCACATTATTGGGAAGCCTACGAAACCAGCCGGCGCTGGTTCGACGAGTACGGCGTCCTCGTTGTCTTCGTCGCAGGTTTCTCGCCAATTCCGTACAAGGTATTCACGATCGCAGCCGGCGTGGCGGCGCTCAACGTGCCGGGGTTTCTGATCGCCTCGTTAATCGGCCGCGCGGGACGGTTCTTCCTCGTTGCCGGGCTGGTGCGTGCCGGTGGGGAACGCTTCGAGAGCACATTGTCGAAGCACATTGAACGAATCGGCTGGGTTGTCGTCGCGCTATCTGCAGCGCTGATTGCCTGGCTCATGATGCGGGGACAATGACATCAAAGCTTGCCACGTTGCTGTGCATCGCGCTGCTACTTGCGGCCTGTGGCGGCGCGCGCTGGCACGACAATGCCGACACGCACATCGTACGTCGTGGTGAGACGCTGTTTTCGATTAGCTGGCGCTATGGTAAGGATCCACAAGACGTTGCGCGCTGGAACCGGTTGGGTAATGGCTCACTGATCTATCCGGGGCAGGTGATCCGGCTGACGCCAACGGCGGGCTCCGGTCCCGGCGCCACAACGAGTAAACCGTCGCGCAACCGGCCGGAATCGAAGCCGTTGCCGGCCATTCCGGCGGAGCCCAGTCCCACATGGGCCTGGCCCACCAGCGGCAGGATAAACGTCGAATTTGGTGCCAAGCCCGGTAGTGGCACGGGCGTCCTTATCGATGGCAAACCAGGGCAGCCAATCCTTGCGTCGGCCGCTGGCCGAGTTGTGTATGCCGGCGACGGGCTGATTGGATACGGCAAGCTGATCATCCTGAAGCACAACAACACCTACCTCAGTGCCTACGGCTACAACGCAGCGTTGCTGGTAAAGGAAGGGGATCAGATCCGGCGTGGCCAGCGCATAGCGACGATGGGCGAGGGACCCGAGCGCAAGTCACGGCTGCATTTTGAGATTCGGCGCAATGGACAGCCGGTAAACCCGCGACAGCAGCTGCCGTCACGATAAGCGGCTACAGTTACGCTCTCGCAAACAGCATCACAGATAGAGCACGGCGGCGACCTGCCGGCCTTCCGTTGCGAGGACATTGAAGGTGCGCGCGGCAGCCGCGGTATCCATGCTCTCAAGTCCGATGCCGCGCCTTGCAAACGCAAAAAGCAATTCCCGCGGCGGAAATACATTCTGACGACCTGTTCCCAGCAGGATGATCTCGGGCATCTTCGCTAGCAGGTACTCGAAGTCTGCTTCCGCGAGATCGGCAACAGTCTTTGTCCCCCAATCGGCGAATACTTCTTCCGGCGTCAGTGCAATACTCTGCGAATAGGCGTTCCCATTGATCATTATCGCCGTTTCGGTGACTCGCTGGATTATCAGCGAGCCGCTCATTTCTCTTGTGAATTTCAACGGCGCATCCCTTACCATCGGCGACCTATCGTGAGTGAATCATACGACAAATCATCCGTACTGGCGGTGCTGCCAATGGTCTCCGGCGGCCGCTTGCGGGACAGTTCGCTGCGAGCCTGGCTTGCGCAGGCCGAGTTGGCGCAGATACCCGGCGATGTCGAGCTGCTGTCCCAGGTGACTGGCGTGCTGGATCTGCCGTGCCCGGAAGAAGGCCTGGCCGCGTTGCGTATGTGGGGGCAGACAGGCGAGCGGCCCATGGCCTGGATAGCGGCGGCCGATCCGGTTTATCTCGAGCCGCGCCTTGACCAGCTCTGCTTGCATGATCTGTCGGACGATCTCGTCGCCTCGCACGAATTCCGCGAGTTGATTGAACACCTGCAGGCGACGCTGGCTGGTGACAGACAGTTTGGCTTCATCCGCCTGGGACAGCACGGCTACCTGTCCGCGGCGAGCCCGATGCCCACGGCGCAGGTTCCGGCTTACGTCGTGAACCAGCAAATGCCCGGCGATTATCTCCCGGGAGGGAAGCAGGCAGCGGCCTATCGCAATCTGCTGAGTGAGGTCGAGATGTCACTGCACGATCATGAGGTCAATCAGCGTCGCGTTGACGCCGGTCGGCCGCCCGTCAACTCGCTGTGGCTCTGGGGCGGCGGCCAGGCGCCAGCGCGCAAGACGCAGCCGCTGCCAGCGCTGTTCTGCGACGATCCGGTGTTGCTGGGGTATTGGGATTCGGCAAATGCGAGTGCCAGTGTCTGGCCTGGTACGATGGCCGATTGCCTGACAGAACGCCAGAATTCAGGTTTCGTCG
>Ga0316201_10004397_pt1 | contig 10629 bp, 9 predicted proteins | sample CS6wburrow_MG_FD_204516 | JGI IMG/M metagenome (GOLD analysis project Ga0316201, IMG submission 204516) | Coastal sediment microbial communities from Delaware Bay, Delaware, United States - CS-6 worm burrow | ecosystem: Environmental > Aquatic > Marine > Coastal > Sediment | place: USA: Delaware... | reverse complement strand
CCGATGATTCGTTTGCGAAGTCTTGTCTAATACCAGACATATCACCACCTTCAGCTAATGCTTGCAATGCAGAAGAAGCTACACTGTTTGCATCAAAAGTATCAAAGGTTCCGTCATGAAAGCCAGTCCAAACAGGCGTTAATGCAAGCCCGCCATCAGCAAATAAATTACTCACTTCTACTTTTACTTCAGTTGCTTGAACAACGCCACAGGCCGACAAAATAGTAAAAGATACTATTAGTACATTTTTAAAAGATCGTTTAATTAGTTTCACTGTTATATTCCCTTCTGAATTTTTAATTTGAGTTTTCTTAGTTATCAAATTTGAACTCATTCTGGAGTATCAAGTTGATTAACTTCTTACATCATAGAAACAAGATGTAACGAAAATATCACGAGGGAGTTAAGAATTGATGTAATTTATGAAACAGTGCTCTATAGTCGACAAAGTAAATATGCTTCGTCGACTATAGAAGTAAAATTAAGATGCTACTTGGGCGCTATTTCCATTAGTTTGTTTATCGATATTAATGATCAAACTTACTATTTTCCAATCTGATTTGGGTTTGATTTCTTTTAATGAATTAAAAATCTGTAAAGTGCCATCTGGTAAAATAGCGCACAGGGGTATTAAACGTTTTTCATATTCTGCTTTATAGTCTTCGTACGTGAAGTTTTCAGATAGTTTTGTGGTTTTAACTTTAGCTCCTTTATTAACATAGCCTACGAGTCGACCATATGTAGCGTCTTCGCTAAATAAGCTCAATTTTTTATGATATGCCTCAGAGACCTTATGACTCGCTCGCTTTTCTGGATCCTTAGTTTTCAAGCCGAGTACTGAACCTTTACCCAGTATATGTTCAAAATGAAAAGTGACTAAAGGATTGAGTTGCCTATAAGGAGACATGACCAACACTCTGCCATATAAGGAAATATCTAAATTTCTAGAAGCATGTTCTGATACTGGGTTCCCAAAGTAATTAGGTATGCCATCCATGCGAGCTAATCTAATAGTTTCCCAGTTTGTATCTGCTAAACAAACCGGAATATCGTGACTTATCAATTCTTTTGCGAGTTCACGACTAAATTCACCACCACCAAAAATTAATAATCCATTGGGTTCTGGTGATCGTAACTTTAACCAATCCGCTATTTTAGCAGTGGTTAAACTTTGAACCACCACCGTGACTATAATGACTAAAAATACCATGGGAACTAACAATTCCACTTGTGCATAATTTAGTGCTTCAAGTTTAAGTGAAAATAATGCAGACACTGCAGCCGCAACAATACCTCTAGGAGCAATCCAGCTTAAAAGAGATAACTCTTGCCAACTGAGTTTGTTGCCAATAGACGATATAAGCACTGATATTGGCCTAGCAACAAGTATAATGACGGCTAGCACAATAACTGCTTGCCAACCTACTTGTGCTAAGGCGTTAATATCAATTCTAGAAGCAAGCAATATGAATAAACCAGAAATCAGTAAAACACTTAAAGTTTCTTTAAATTCAAGCACGTCATCAACATCGACGTCTTTCATATTAGCCATCCACATACCCATAATGGTAACCGTTATTAAGCCCGACTCGTGTGCCAACATGTTAGAAATGGCAAAAACACCCAGCATTAATGTGAGTACCGCGGTGTTAAGTAAATAATGAGGGATCATTTTATGGCGCATCGCCAACCCTAATAAGTAACCACTCGCAGCGCCTATTATTGTACCCACCCCAACCGTTATAGAGAATGCGATTAATGAATTACCTAAGGCATTTTGACTAGATACAATATATTCAAATACTATGACGGCTAGCAGAGCGCCAATAGGGTCTATAATTATACCTTCCCAGCGCAAAATGTTAGATATCTTAGCGCTAGGACGAACCGTCCTTAACATGGGTACAATAACGGTCGGTCCGGTTACCGTGATAAGTGCAGCGAATAACGTTGACATTTCCCAAGAGATATTTAGCGCATAATGTACGGTGGGCGCCACTATAATAATCGTTACAATGGGGCCAGCAGTACATAGGTTTCTGACCATAGAGCCATGCCCGCTTAACTCTTTGAAGCGAAGTGTTAGCGCACCTTCAAATAAAATTATAGCAACAGAAAGGGAAACAATAGGAAAAAGTAAATCGCCAAATATATTATCGGCATTGATGAATCCCGTAACCGGCCCAACAATAATGCCAACCAGTAATAACGGTAAAATAGCGGGTATCTTAATTTTAAAAGCAAGAAACTGGCATATTATTGAGAAAAGACCAACGAGTATTAAGGGAAGAGTAAGATCGCCCACAAACATTCCTTTTATAATTATTTGATAATTGTACTACAAGACTAAATAATATTTTGACTATTGCTTCATTTCACTAAGTATACAAAGAACCATTACGAATTAATACCTTACATATCGAAAACACGATTTTACTTGTTCCGATTAAAATAAAACGACGCTAATTGACGCATACAAACCTATTTTTTTTGCTCTTGATCAAGTACTATTCACGCTCGAAAATTTTACGTGATTTGAGCTTCAATTTATGAGTGATAGCACCGAGTTTAAAGATGCATTTAACGGGTGGTATTTTTTGGGCATATTGGGTGTATTATTAGCATTCCCTTTACTACATATATTGGCTGGTTGGTACGTTTTCTTTATTCGTCACTTATAATACACAGTTAGAAACACCCATAAGGATAAGATGTGTCACAAGAATTAATCAAAAGTGCAGTTACGACCATTACCGACTATCCGACACCTGGGATATTGTTTCGCGATGTAACTAGCGTATTGCAAAATCACGAAGCGTTCCAATCGTGTATTGAGTTACTAAAAGCGCAATATGCCCACTTAAAATTTGATAAAGTTGTGGGAACAGAGGCCAGAGGTTTTCTATTCGGTGCACCTTTAGCACTAGAACTAGGCCTTGGTTTTGTGCCTGTTCGCAAACCCAAAAAGTTACCTCGAGAAGTTATCTCAGAATCGTACGAACTAGAGTATGGTTCTGATGAACTTGAAATCCACAAGGATGCAATTAGTCAAGGTGACCGAGTCTTAATGATAGATGACTTATTGGCAACTGGCGGCACAATGATTGCAACAGCAACACTCATACGACGTTTAGGCGGTATTGTTGATAATGCAGGTTTTATAATTTCACTACCCGATATTGGCGGAGAAGCGAAACTTAAAGCCGCTGGTATTACGCCTTATTGCGTGTGTGAATTTGACGGAGACTAACTAGTCGATGAGCTACCAAGTTCTGGCAAGGAAATGGCGTCCACAAAATTTTTCTGAATTAGTTGGGCAGCAGCATGTTGTTGATGCTATTACGAACGCCTTAGAAAACGATAAATTACATCATGCCTATTTATTTACAGGCACTCGCGGCGTGGGTAAAACCACTATTGCGCGCATCTTCTCTAAGAGTTTAAATTGCGAACAAGGTCAAAGCGCTAATCCTTGCGGTGTCTGTGACACTTGCAAAGATATAAGCGACGGGCGTTATGTCGATTTACTTGAAATTGATGCTGCTTCACGAACCAAAGTTGAAGATACCCGAGAGCTGCTAGATAATGTGCAATATCGACCCACTCGTGGCAAATACAAAGTCTATTTAATAGATGAAGTACACATGCTTTCAAAGCATAGCTTTAATGCCCTATTAAAAACACTAGAAGAACCGCCAGAGCATGTTAAGTTTTTACTCGCAACGACTGATCCACAAAAACTACCAGTTACCGTGTTATCTAGATGTTTACAATTTAGCTTAAAAGCACTCACCATAGAGCAGATTCAAGCTCATTTAACTTATATTCTTGAGCAAGAACAAATACCAAGTGAGCCTGCGGCTATAGTGCAACTTGCGCGAGCAGCGCAAGGTAGTATTCGCGATTCTCTTAGTTTAACCGACCAAGCTATTGCACAAGGTAATAATCAGGTTAGCCTTGCGGTAGTTGCTAACATGCTAGGTTTGTTGAATAAAAACCATATACTTAAATTGGTAAAACATATATGCGAGCGCGATAGCGTAAATGCCATTGATCAGCTCGACGATATTTGTTCTCAGTCGCCTGATTATTTTCAAGTGTTGTCTCAATTGTTAGGCCTTTTGCATCAAATTGCCTTAACGCAAGTTGTGCCTGAAGTTTGTAAACTAGACAGTGATTCAGCCAAAGGTATTTATACACTGGCAAACAGTGTGTCCAAAGAGCAAGTGCAAATTCTCTATCAAATTGGGGTGAATGGTAAGCGCGATCTACCGCACGCTCCCGATGCTAGAACTGGCTTACAAATGACCATTTTACGGATGTTGGCATTTTCTCCTATGCAAACCATCGATTTAGATGTCGATAGCCTAATTAAAGATGACCCGTCTTTACCTGCATTTGATACCTTACCTGAACCTAAAATATCGCCGGTAGTACAAAGTTCGCAAGGTAGTAAAACGGCTGCAATAGTTGTAGATTCACCAGCATCAGAAGCCGTTCAAAATAGTGATGTGATTGAGCCAGAAAGCGAAAGCACAGCTGAAATTAAAGCCGTAGAAGCTTCAAGCCAAGAAGTTGAAGTGAAAAAGCCGTTGTCTGCTGATACTGAAGCATCGACCTTAGCATTAGAAACTAAATTCGATGAGCCAAAAGCTGACCTTGATGTAAATTTAGTGAACGAGGTGTCAAGTGTTAAACAAACAGCGCTAGCTCCGGCTAGTGCTGCAGATACAAGCTCTGTTACGGCTAACAAGGTGCAAAATAATCACTTAGTAGAGCCCGCTCATTTTCAAGAACAACAGCCTCCTTTGCCAGACGAAGAGCCGCCAATGTTCAACGATATGTTCGGTGAAGAACCTATGACTGCGCACGAACAAGTGCCTTATATAGAACCTGTTTTACCGCAGTCTTCACCAGCAGATAACTCGCAACAAACAAAAAGCGAAACTAAGAGCGAAACAAAGGAAGACGCAAACAGTGCATCAAAAAGCACATACGATTTGCTCAAAGTTAGTCAAGAATTAAAACAATACACGCAAGACAAAGAAGGAGATTCAGGCGCAAAAAAGCCTGAAGCTGATACACAAGCCGCTGAAGCGGTAATGCAAGAGTTTGCGTATCAGCTTGGCCATGTGTTTGAGCCCTTTGCACAAGAACTAACTGCATTTTTGAGTAACGGTGAAAAGCTTATTCAGGCGGCGCAGGTGGATCAGTGGAGTGCATTTATTGATAAAACAGGCATTCAAGCGCTTACTCGTCAATTGTTAATTAATGCGAACTGTGAAAAATTAGACAATCCCTTGGTTATACAGCTACTTCAAGAGCACGATCATTTGTGTGAAGAAGCCACCATAGAGAAAATACAAAGTACTCTGGGTACCTTATTCGGTCAACCCTTTGAAGTTAAAGTTGAATTTGGAGAATCGCAAAATACTCCTTTTCAGATTCAATCAAGTATAAATGATATGCGTATGCAATATGCACTTGAGTTGATTGGCAGTACAGGTGCAATTCAAGAATTAGTTAAAGCGTTCGACGCAAAAGTTGTCGACGGCAGTGTAGAAGCAAGATAAATCAACAGCATTAAGAGAGGATATTATGTTTAAAGGTGGCATGGGCAATATGATGAAGCAAGCCCAACAAATGCAAGAGAAAATGAAAAAAGCACAAGATGAACTCGCCAACATTGAAGTAGTAGGCGAATCTGGTGCCGGAATGGTTAAAATTACAATGACCTGTAACCATAATGTACGTCGCGTAGAAGTAGACGACGCATTAGTAGGCGATGACAAAGAAATGCTAGAAGACCTAGTTGCCGCCGCTATGAACGATGCTGTAAGGCGTGTACAAGAAACAACGCAAGAGAGAATGGCTGATGTTACTGGCGGTATGGGATTGCCGGCTGGTTTTAAGATGCCGTTTTAAAGACGCAAAAGACTAAAGGTATGAGAGCTTCGCACAATACGCTTATAGTACTTTGTATTTCATTCCTATTTGTAGGTGCAGCAGATCAGTATTACTTACTAAAGTTTGGGTCACCAAACATTACTTTTCTTCCTCATTCATTTGTCATCGCTATTTGCCTTTTTGTGTGGTGCAAACAACATGGAAAAGAAAATAACAAAAACAACTTAGGATTTTATCCACTTGCTTGTGCTGTATTTGGATTGATAGGCGTTCCGGTCTATGCTTTTAAATTTTATGGATTTACGAAAGGCGGGTGGCTACTGTTCAAAGCAGTAACAGCTTGTGTTGCAGTTGTTGGAACATCCTATTTTTTGAGTCTACTTGTGAGTGTCATTTATGTATAAAACATTGAGCATGGCAATTATTTATGTCCTAATACACTTTAATTATTTCAAGATAAAAAGCACCTATGTTGATTAGCCCCTTATTAGATGAACTTATAACTGCATTTAAGTGTTTACCCGGAGTAGGCGCAAAAGGCGCACAGCGTATGGCGTTTACATTGCTCGAAAGAAATAGGGGCGGAGCACTGAAATTAAGTCAAGCACTGCATAATGCTATGGAACATATTAACAACTGCGAACAGTGCCGTACTTTTACGGAAGAACAACTTTGCAATATATGCAAAAACCCAAGTCGCAGCGAATCACAACAAATTTGCATAGTAGAATCTCCTCAAGATGTATTAGCCATAGAACAAACTTGCCAATTTAAAGGAACATACTTTGTATTAATGGGGCATTTGTCTCCTATAGACGGTATTGGCCCATCAGAAATTGGACTAGATATACTGCAACAACGTTTGCAGCAAGATAAAATTGAAGAGGTTATTTTGGCAACCAACCCTACAGTTGAAGGCGAGGCTACTGCCCATTACATTTCTCAAATGTGTAAAAAGCACCAAATTAGAACCACCAGAATTGCTCATGGTGTTCCAGTAGGCGGAGAATTAGAATATATAGATGGCAATACATTGATTCATGCCTTGACTGGTCGCAGAGAGTTTTAACACTATTCGCAATTTTTATTCATGCTAGCAGTTGAATTCCTCTAATTAGCCCACAAATCTATTCCTGAACAAAACCACTCATTTTTAGATTTAGAGGAGACCCTTGGCCATGGCTGAGACAGTCCAACACGAAACTCATGGTTTTCAAGCTGAAGTTAAACAACTTCTTCAATTGATGATCCATTCTTTGTATTCAAATAAAGAAATATTCTTACGTGAACTAGTTTCAAATGCGGCCGATGCTGCAGATAAATTACGTTTTAAAGCCTTATCAAATGCCGATCTATTTGAAGGGGATGGTGACCTTCATGTAAAACTAAGCGTTGATGTAGACGCTGGTACCTTAACTGTTAGTGATAACGGCATTGGTATGAATAAAGAAGAAGTTATCAAAAACCTTGGTACTATCGCAAAATCAGGTACTGCCGATTTCTTTGGTAAGTTGTCTGGTGACGAAGCGAAAGACAGTCAATTAATTGGTCAATTTGGTGTTGGTTTTTATTCAGCCTTTATTGTGGCTGATAAAGTAACCGTCAATACACGTGCCGCTGGTGCTAAAGCAAGTGAAGGTGTGCAATGGGTATCGGCTGGTGAAGGTGACTTTGCTGTTGCAGACATTGAGAAAGAAACTCGCGGTACAGAAATCATTCTTCATCTTAAAGAAGAAGAAAAAGAATTCTTAGACGACTACCGTTTGCGTTCAATTGTCACAAAGTATTCTGATCACATTAGTATACCGGTTGAGCTGTATAAGGCAGAAGTGCCAGAGCGCGATGGTCCTGACGATAAAAAGATTCCTGCTGAGCCTGCAAAATGGGAAGTAGTAAACAAAGCTACGGCCCTGTGGACGCGAGAAAAATCAGATGTGTCAGACGAAGAGTATAATGAATTTTATAAGCATGTATCGCACGATTATGCCGATCCACTTACTTGGTCACATAATAAAGTAGAAGGTAAAACAGAATATACCAGCCTGCTTTATATTCCTTCGAAAGCGCCGTTTGACTTATGGAACCGTGAGCAAACTAGTGGGCTTAAACTTTATGTTCAACGTGTTTTCATTATGGACGATGCCGAACAGTTTATGCCAACATATTTACGTTTTGTAAAAGGCTTACTCGATTCAAATGACTTGCCTTTAAATGTATCGCGTGAACTGCTTCAAGATAACAAAATTACGCAATCTATACGTCAAGGATGCACCAAGCGTGTACTTTCCATGCTTGAGAAAATGGCGAAAAATGATGCTGAAACTTACCAGAGTTTCTATAACGAATTTGGCAATGTGTTAAAAGAAGGGCCCGCTGAAGATTTTGCAAATAAAGATAAAATTGCAGGTTTGTTACGTTTTGCGTCGACTCATAACGAAGGTGACGAGCAAACTGTTTCTTTAGCACAATACATAGAGCGTATGCAGGAAGGTCAAGAAAAAATCTTTTACGTAACGGCCGATTCATATCAAACTGCACGTACTAGCCCGCATTTAGAAATGTTCCGTAAAAAGGGCATTGAGGTGCTATTACTAGGCGAGCGTATTGACGAATGGTTAATGTCTCACTTAAATGAATTTGATGGCAAAACACTTCAATCAGCGGCGAGTTCTAGTGCTGATTTGAGCGAATTAGACGATGACGAAACTAAGAAAGCCAAAGAAGAAGCTGAAAAAGCAATTGAAGGCGTGCTTGAACGTATGAAAACGGCGCTAGGCGATAAAGTTGAAACCGTTAAGTTTACTCATAGGTTAACCGACTCACCAGCTTGCATAGTAGCAACTGATGACGGCATGACCACACAAATGGCTAAATTGATGCAGGCCGCTGGTCAGCCTGTTCCAGAACCTAAATATAGCTTTGAACTTAACCCAGAACACCAACTAGTAAAAATGGTGTCAGAGGTGCAAGATGAAGAGCAATTTAAACAATGGACGCAAGTGTTGTTTGATCAAGCGGCTTTGTCTGAGCAAGGTAGCCTAAAAGCTCCTGCAGATTTTGTGAAAAACTTAAATGCATTATTGGTCAGTTTGGTAAAGTAAAACTGGCTTAACTAGACTCTGAAATAAAAACCAGTACAGCCTTAGTTGTATTGGTTTTTTTGTTTGATGAAGTTTGTTTGTAGTATGCAAATGCAACAATGATATTTCAGGATGCTAGTGTTTTGCTTGTTCTTACTCATAAAATAAGTCAGCCATAAGGCTTAAGCCTAAAGTCTGAGCAATTTGGTAGAATAGCGCTTGTCTATATAGCGCCTAACCTGTAGAGTTTCGTTCAGACAAATTTTTAACAATTATTTAATATATAGTGGAGAAACTTAATGCGCATTATTCTTCTTGGTGCACCAGGCGCCGGTAAAGGTACGCAAGCTCAGTTTTTAATGAATATGTTTAGTATTCCGCAAATATCTACTGGCGATATGCTTCGTTCAGCAATCAAAGCGGGCACCAAAATGGGCATGGCTGCGAAAGAAGTAATGGATGCTGGTCAGTTAGTGTCAGACGACATCATAATTGGATTGGTAAAAGAGCGAATTACACAAGCAGATTGTGAAAAAGGCTTTTTACTTGATGGTTTTCCACGCACAATTCCACAAGCCGATGCAATGCGAGAAGCATCTATTGACATAGATCATGTGATTGAGTTCGACGTACCCGACGACGTTATAGTTGAGCGTATGGGTGGTAGAAGAGTACATCCAGCCTCTGGTCGTGTATATCATGAGACTTACAATCCACCAAAAGTGCCTGGTAAAGACAATGAAACAGGCGATGACTTGGTTATTCGCGAAGATGACGTTGAAGCAACTGTACGACATCGCTTAGGCGTATATCATGAGCAAACTAAGCCATTGGTTGACTATTACACAAGCGCTGCTAACAATGGTTTGTGTAAGTATCACAAATTGGATGGTACACAAACCGTTGACGCAGTCAGCGCCCAGCTTTCTGATTTATTGGGATAAATACGCTCTCTAGTTACGAGCTTAGTGCTATAAAGTTAGAACCCTATCATTCTTGAAATGATAGGGTTTTTTAATAATCACTGTGTCGATATTTCACGCAAAATAAGTCCTAAATACTAGGACAATTTCAGTTCTAATCAAGCCGTCCACCATTTGTTGCGGCAAATAATGAATCCAGCATCTTGAAGGATACCCTTAAGCTTTACACGGTCTTCTAAATTCAAGAACTCGCCTATGATAATTCGGTGCTTTTTGCTACAAAGTGTAATCCGAGGTAACTCCCAGTTATTGTCAGACTCTGAGTAAAATATATCTAAGTGTTTTCGAGGTAGTTGTGCGATTGTTTGTTTTTTACGATAGCCAGTTTTTATGTTAACGTTTATAGCACTTATATGTATTACTTGCTGTGAATGTGTAAACAACGACACTTTATACATTAGAAAGGCAAACAAGCCTACCTCTGCACCCGCAAAAGGCAACACAAGCCAAGCACCCATAAACGTCCATGCAAGTGCAATAATCATAACCACAGCTACCATAATGGCGATTATCCATTTTGATTGTTGCCAAGTTGCTGAGCGGTTTGGAGACAAAGTAATGGTCATTTCGTCGTTATTTTCTGAGGTGACTACCATATTATTAAACCTTGGGTATAATCGCCGCTTCTATTATTGAGTTCTAGAATTATCTTCTACGTT
>Ga0316201_10004396_pt1 | contig 10629 bp, 10 predicted proteins | sample CS6wburrow_MG_FD_204516 | JGI IMG/M metagenome (GOLD analysis project Ga0316201, IMG submission 204516) | Coastal sediment microbial communities from Delaware Bay, Delaware, United States - CS-6 worm burrow | ecosystem: Environmental > Aquatic > Marine > Coastal > Sediment | place: USA... | reverse complement strand
CTTCCGGGCACAGGCCTTGGACTGAATATTTGCAAAAATATTATCGAACTACAACAGGGTGAAATTGGATTTGAATCGATACCTGGGACAAGCACGACTTTTTACTTTAAGTTTCCGCTCATCAAATAAGGCGCGCCTTTGAGAAAAAGCGCGAGACCTTTATATACTATTGTATAAACCATGAACAGAGTGTGCACAATCACTCCAGCTTCATCTGTATCACCGGCCGTTTTTCCAGCGCCCACTGGTGCATCGAACCGTCATATAGTTTCACGTTTTTATTGCCCATCAACTCACTGAACACGAACCAGCTGGCGGATGCAAGCTGCCCGCTGTTGCAATAGGTAATCATGTTTACGTCAGGCTTGATACCGAGTTCCGTTGCCATTTGCCGGATCTGATCTGGCTCGGTTATTAATGCAGGCGTATCTGCGCTCGTGAGCAGTTGGTTGGGGAAAACTTTGGCACCGGGGATATGGCCTTTTTTGCGCACATACGACTGCTTGTACAGTCCCAGGTAAAAACCGAGATCGCGCGTATCTACCAGCTGTATTACCTTGCTTTCTATTGCACGGGAAACGTCTTCACTGCTTGCGTTTATATTTTCGCGTATTACACCGACACTCCAGCTGCCCGGGCTTACTTCACGGGCTTCGATGCTTGCTGGCTTTTCTTCCAGTAACCATTGCGCCATGCCGCCATCTAAAATCGCAAGATTGTCATGGCCGTAATATTTTATCTGCCAGTACAAACGCGTCGCCATGGTGATATCCCCGTTACCCATACCCTGGCTCATGATAATAATGGCATCATTTTTATTCACGCCCCAGGAACGCATCAGCTGTTCGAATTCGAATTTTTCCGGGATCATGCGACGCACGTTTCTTCCGTCAATTTCCCGGCTGTCGCGCATGTTCTGGAAATCGACCAGCACGGCACCGGGGATGTGCGCACCGGGAATGCTGATTTTCAGGTCGCCGGTAAATCTTTTCCTCACCAGCACTGCCCTGCGGGTGAAACTTTTGATGTCATCGCGCACATCGAGAATTTTAACCTGGTCAAGGTGTTGCTCCAGCCAGTCCATATCCACCAATGGCCCCGGCACCTGCAGTGCCTGCGCCAGCGTACTAAATGCAGATGCGATACACAGCATTGCGACAACGACTCCCCTGTGCACGATCTGTCGAGCCGACTGCTTTATGTACTTGTTTATTAAACGCTCGTGCATGGCTTCAATTCAGCAAGTGAGTTTCCAGCTGCGCCTTTAACGCCACCGGTTTTGTTGCGAGCGTGTATACGGTGCGATCTTCGTGTATTTGCGTACTGCCACCGTTGTTTGCAAGTTGTTGTACTCGCTCATCTCTTTGCACGAATAATTCGTCAAGTTCAGCCGTGTACAATTGCAACATGGCATACAGCCATCGGCCTGCGAGTTCATCACCAGAGCACTCAGCACTGTTATTTAATACACTGATAAAATCACTTCGCGTCAACCAGGGGCCATCGGTGACCCAGCGGTTGACTGCAAACCAGTGCAGCGGCTGGCCATCACGATCGATAGACAGCCCGGCAACATGCGCCCACTGAGAGTCACCTGTATCTGTAAAAATATGAAAGTGGCCATGCTCATTCGTCTGCCTGTTTTCAGCATCATGGCAATGATAAAATGCACGCCAGCGATTATTGCCGAAAAGCAATCCATCGTCTGGATAATGTTGTTCGGCTGCAAGCACATCAACATCAGCCAGCATTAACAGCACTGCGTTGGTTTGCCGCTGTGCCATTTCTTGCACACAGTCAAACACCTGCTGCGACCAGTACGCTTCTACAGATAGTTTCTGCTTCGCGCTGGCAGCCATCACAATGAACAGGGCGAAGCCTGTCTGCCTGCTGCCTTGGGTTTGTTGCAATCAGTACTGGCATCCACCGGCAGCTCGTCTCCTTCATCGATAATAATCACCGCGCTGCTCGCCAGTTGCTTTTCTGGCTCGGGCAAACGTTGACGGGTATGATCAATCGCAACAGCAATCGCCGCTGCGCTGATCGCAGTACCGATAATCAGGCGACTGTGGGTGCGTTTCATATTTGTACCTCTATGGGTTTATCAACTTTCAGCCAGATGCGTATATAAACACCGGCGATACCGCCGCTGAATCCTGCGACCAGCCAGAGCCAGCCATGCACACTGCCACTAGCGATACCGCCGACCAGTGCACCAATGTTGCAGCCGAAACTCAGGCGCGCGCCGTAACCCAGTAACAGCCCGCCGAGCACGGCGGTAAAAATGCGCATCCACGGCAGCTTCATCGCCGGCGCATATTTACCCGCGAGTGCAGCCGCGAGTAAGGCACCGAGAATTATGCCGAAATCCATAATTGAAGTAGTGTCCATCAATACGCTGTTATTGAGTGATTGCGCGGGATACCCGCTGCTCCAGTAGGTCCAGCCGGCAGGATTTCCGCCGAGTGCGGCCCAGATTTTTGCGCCCCATAAACCGAACGCGTAGGTAATGCTCCAGGGATGCCCCGCCACCAGCAAGGTCGCCAGGTTCAATCCGGCCAGACCGAGCACGCCCCACCATAAAGGCCAGGGCCCGTGTATGAAACGTTGACTGAAATCCTGCGGCGGTACCTGCCATTCGACCGGTCGGAGTGTACCGTGACGTTGTCGCTCCAGCATGCGCACTGCAACATACAACGCGGCGAGCACCAGCAATTGCGCCAGCAATGCCTGCCACCAGCCAAACGCTTCGATCAAGGAAATACTCGAGTACCCCGGCAATGATAACCACCAGTGCAAATGCGCCGAACCGAGGGTGGCGCCGACAATAAAAAATGTCAGCGTAATCAGCATATCGACCTGGCCCTGCCCCATAGTGTAGAGCGTGCCCGAGCCACAACCGCCACCAAGCTGCATACCAATACCAAACAGGAAGGCACCGACAATCACCGAGGTGCCGACTGGCGCCAGCGCCGCCCCGGCCTGCACTGCGGGAAATACTTTACCCAGCAAGGGGAAGAAAAGCATGGACGTGAGCGCGATCAGTAATAGTTGCGCGCGGATACCACTGCTATTGCGTTCGCGAATGAATACCCGCCAGCCGCCGCTGAAACCGAACGCGGCATGCAACAATGTAATACCCAGGCCGACGCCGATCAGAAACGACAGGTACTGGCTGCTGGCGAGTGACTGCTGGGCGAACAGGCTGATGGACAGGATGCCGATACTGCACAACAATACCGTGAGCTGGTCGGTAGATCTTTCGGTGCTGCCTGTTTTTATCATGGAGTGTTGCATCCGGTTATACAATAGCTAAACATAATGCCTGTATTGTCACATAATCAAGTGTTGCGAAATAACGAATAAACAGCGGTGCGCATGGCGCACCCGTCCTATTATATTTTCACAAACCAGGGCACTGCGATTATTACCATGCCGGTGATTACAAGCAGGACCATATTCGATACAAAATACGGAAATATAAACAACGAGATCCCGGCAACCAGTGGCACTACCGCGCGTTGCTTTTTGCCATATAGAAAGTAGCCCAGGCCGACGCCGCCGAACAGCACGCCCCAGATCAGTTGTGATTCACTTTCCAAATATATTACTCAAGTATCTATCATGATCCTCAATGGAAGACCAAAATATCCATTATGGTGCGCATGGCGCACCCTACGCCCGTCATGATCCACTAAGGAAGACCCTGATATTCATTATGGTGCGCATGACGCACCCTGCTCCCGTACTCTCAAACGTCATCGTTCAAGGTGCGCATACTCCCCCCCTGCGAAGCTGTTCATTTCACCGTGCATAATAATTTTATGCTTCATGGAATCTAGTTTAAATTCATCAATTACCCCATTCTGATACTAATCATCTTCCTGGCTTGATAATAATCATGGTAATGCCCCGCCACAGGGAGGATAGTGTGCACATCAACTATCAATGTTGAATCATTATGCCATGAAACAGGACATGAACTTCCTCCCGCGAGACCGCCTGCAGGGCCTGCTGGATTTGCTGGCTGCCCAGGGTTACCGTTGCATCGGCCCGCAGGTGAAAGACGCGGCGATTGTGTATGATGACATCGCTTCGGTCGAGCAGATGCCGCGCGGTATTCGACAAACGCAGGCGCCGGGCAGTTATCGGTTGCACGATTCCGGCGACGACTACCTGTTCAGCTGGGCGAATGGCCCACAGGCAATCAAGCCGCTGGTGTTTGCCAGCGAGGAAGTACTCTGGCAATGCGATGCTGATGACAACAAGCAGCTGCATTTTACTGAGACCCTGCCCGAGGCGCAAAAAATAGCCTTCATCGGAGCCCGCCCCTGCGATATCGCCGCACTGTATATCCACGACCGCCATTTTTTGCAGCAGGATTATCGTGACCCCTGCTACCTGGCCAGGCGGCAGAACATGGTGCTGATAGCAGTCAACTGCACGCAACCGGCAGACACCTGTTTCTGTGCTTCCACCGGCGACGGCCCGGGCGCGAGTTATGGATTTGATATCGCGCTGACCGAGATGGCTGAGGGTTTTTTACTTGAATGCCATACTGAAACCGGCCAGGCCATCACCCGCGATATGCAACTTGCAAAAGCCGGCGAGCATACCATTGTGCAGGCCGATGAATTACTCAAACAGGCCGCCGTGCAACAACGCAAATTACCCGCCGGAAATCTACAAGCCGTTTTGTTCAATAATCTCGACCACCAAAGATGGCACGAGGTGGCCGCGCGTTGCCTGAGCTGCGGTAACTGCACCGCGGTGTGCCCGACCTGTTTCTGTCATAGCGAAATTGAGCGGCCGCAGCTTGATGGCAGCGGCAGCCAGCACCTGCGCCAGTGGGATTCCTGCTTTACACCTGGCCACAGTTATATTCACGGCATTACGATTCGTTCCGACACGCGCCTGCGATACCGCCAATGGCTGACCCACAAACTTGGCAGCTGGCACGAACAATACGGGCGCTCAGGTTGCGTCGGCTGCGGCCGCTGTATTACATGGTGCCCGGTGGGGATCGATCTCACCGAAGAAGTCAGCGCTATTTGCATGGAATCGCCGACATGAAAAACGCCTACCTGCCCAGCGAAGTTGAAGTTGTCGACCGCATCCAGGAGTCGCCCGGGCTGTTTACCCTGCGCCTGCGCCTCACCGATGTCGAGCATCAAAACCGTTATCATTTTGAACCCGGCCAGTTCAACATGCTGTATTTATACGGTGTCGGTGAAATTGCGATATCGATTGTTTCCGACCCTAGCGATGAACATATAATTGACCACACCATTCGCGTGGTCGGTCGTGTCACTCGAGGTTTTGACAAGTTGCGCCCCGGCGACCGGCTGGGTTTGCGCGGCCCCTTCGGACGTGGCTGGCCAATGTCCGCAACAGAACAGCATGACGTGGTCGTTGTGACCGGCGGACTCGGTTGCGCCCCGGTGGTTTCAGTCATCAATTACATTACCCATAGGCGCGAACGCTACGGGCATTTGAATATTGTGCAGGGCGTTAAACATTCCAACGATTTTATCTGGCGTGAGCGCTACGACCAGTGGCGCGAGCTGCCAGACACCCAGGTGTTGCTCGCGGCCGATAGCGGCGATGCACTGTGGCCCTGGCACATCGGCCGGGTCACCGATTTGTTTTCAAACTTGTCATACGATCCAGAACGCGTCAGCGTGATGATGTGCGGCCCCGAAGGCATGATGCAGGTGGTGGTGAAAAACATGCTCGCGATGGGCGTGAAAGAAAATAAAATGTGGTTATCGATGGAGCGCAACATGCAATGTGCCGTCGGACATTGCGGCCATTGCCAATACGGCGGCAAGTTTATCTGTCGCGACGGGCCGGTGTTTAATTACACCGAGGTGAAACCATTATTTAGTGTCAGGGGCTTCTGATATGACCAGACCAACAGTTGCGGTGCATAAATTCAGTTCCTGCGATGGCTGCCAGCTCGCGTTTCTCAATGCCGGCGAAGCGCTTTTGACCCTGTCGAGCCTGGTGGAGATAAAACACTTTGCCGAAGCCGGCCCGGTGGATGAAGACGCCAGTGTCAACATCGCATTTATCGAAGGCAGCGTGTCAACACCGGATGATCTTGAACGGCTGCAAAAAATTCGACAACTGAGTAATTTCATTGTCACCATCGGTGCCTGCGCCACCAGCGGTGGCCTGCAGGCCTTGCGCAATATGGCCGACACCGCACAATGGATCGCAGGTGTGTATACCAATCCTGAATACATACGCACACTCGATACATCAACGCCGATTCGCGACCACATCAAGGTCGATCTCGAACTCTGGGGGTGCCCGGTAAGCGGCCGCCAGGTACTCGCCGCGGTGCGTGCATTATTATTTGGCGTTACACCGGTCGAAGAATCAGACAAGGTGTGCATGGAGTGCAAGCGACAGCACACAGTGTGCGTGCTGGTCGCCCGGGGTGAAGCCTGCATGGGCCCGGTGACACGCACCGGTTGCGGCGCACTTTGCCCGTCCTTCGGCCGCGAATGCTATGCCTGTTACGGCCCGGCGGAAAACATAAACACTGCAGCCATGGCACGACGCTTACAGGGCCTTGGCCTGGTCGACGCGGAAATTGCACGGCGCTTCCTGTTCATCAACAGCGGCGCGGATGCATTCAATCGCGAAGGCCTGAACTGGAAATCCGAATCATGAACAACAGACACATCGACATTAACGTACCTGTGCTGGCGCGGGTAGAAGGCGAAGGCGCGCTGGATCTGCGCATCGACAACGGCGCCATCACCGACCTGAAACTGCGCATCTACGAACCACCGCGCTATTTCGAAAAATTTCTCGAAGGCCGCAGTTATGCCGACGTGGCAGATACCGTGGCACGCATTTGCGGGATTTGCCCGGTGGCTTACCAGATGAGCGCGATAAACGCGATCGAATCAATTTTTAAAATAGAGCTCACACCCTGGGCGCGCGACATGCGGCGCCTGATGTATTGCGGTGAATGGCTGCAAAGCCACAGCCTGCATATACACATGCTGGCGGCGCCGGATTTCCTTGGCTATAACAGCGTGATTGAAATGTCGCAGGAATTCGGCGATGAAGTTCGCCGCGGACTCAAGCTGCAGGGACTGGGCAACGACCTGATTCGACTCATCGGCGGGCGCTCGGTACACCCGGTAAATGTCCGTGCCGGTGGTTTTTTTCACGCGCCGGAGGAAGCCAAGGTCAGCGAAATAGTCGGCCGCCTCAAATCCGCACAGCAGGATGCGGCTGATCTCGTACGCTGGACCGCCACGCTGGACCTGGCGGAGGATGAACAGGACTTCACCTCGGTATCATTACACCACGCCGATGAATATGCGATGAACCGCGGCCGGCTTGTTTCTGACCAGGGCCTGGATATCGCGATTGATGCCTTCGACGATCACTTTCGCGAACTGCACATGCCGCAGAGTACTGCACTGCACTGCCTGTTACATGACCAGGCCTACCTGGTCGGACCGCTGGCACGATTGAATAATAACCTCGACAGCTTGCCGGAAGACACAAGAGCATTGCTCGATAGTACCGGCATAGCTTTCCCGTCACGCAATATGTTCCACAGTATTGTTGCGCGCGCGCTGGAAATTCATTACGCGTTAAATGAAGCCATTCGCCTGCTGCAAAACTATCAGCGCCCTGAACGTGCATTCCAGGACATTCAGATCAAGGGCGGCGTGGGCTATGGTTGCACAGAAGCGCCACGCGGTTTTCTCTGGCACCGATACGAACTGAATTCTAACGGCGAGGTAGTATCAGCGCGCATTGTCCCGCCTACCAGCCAGAACCAGGCGCGCATCGAGCAGGATATCGGCAATGCATTAAATCATTTCGGGCTGGACAAGGAAGATTCCGCACTGCAGTTACACGCTGAAAAAGTGATTCGCAATTACGATCCCTGCATTTCCTGCGCGACACATTTCTTAAAAATGAAAATTGATAGAACAACGCCTGATACTGCAAGTACTGACGAACCCGTCAGGCATGACGCTTCATTGCCCGCGACCTTAATTGCTATCGGCTCACCGTACAGCCCGGATGACATTGCCTGGACGCTGGCTGATAAACTGCAACAGAATAGTGCGGATAAGAATATCAAACTGATCAAGCTCGATCGGCCTGGTACCGACATACTCAATTACCTGAAACAACCGGGCACGGTGTACCTGCTCGACGCGGTGCTGGTTGATTCGCCGATACAGCAGCTCATCATCAGGCGCGCTGATCAGTTCATCGCTGACAATAATACGATTTCATCGCATGACATTGGTCTCGCCGGCGCACTACAGCTTGCGGCGCAACTTGGCCATGACCTGGATAACATCATGGTGATCGGCATTCCTGCAATCCGCTCCGGTAACAACATCTCGCTGACGATACCAGTCGAGGTATTGCTGGAACGACTTGGCGAGATATTTAAAACGCAGTGAATATCGGTACTGCCACCCACTGAATATTTATACTGCCTGGGACAACGTTGATGTAAACGGTGCGCACGGCGCACCCTACTGGCATATGCGTAGGGTGCGCCGTGCGCACCGTTTACGTATACCAGAAGGATTCCGCCGCCAACAAAGTTTCCTCTGCGTTCTCTGCGTCTCTGCGGTTTCGCCTTTAATCTTTTATCTATTCATAGAAAACAAAAACACTAACTAATATCCCGCAACGCAATACTCGCGCCATATCTACGATACAGGGTGTTCAACGCAAATGGTGACATCAGCGTGGTGACAGCAATCACCAGGATAAGCGCCGCATAGATTTCATCATCGAATACGCCGCTCACCCGACCCAGCTCGGCGAAGATAAGGCCGACCTCACCGCGCGGTATCATGGATATACCTACTGCCAGGCGTAAGGTCAGTGGTTCTCTTAACAGTAACCCACCGATCATCTTGCCCGCGATGGCTGCCAGTAACAGCGAGAAAAACGTTAGCCAGATGAACGACGAGCTCCAGTCGACTTCGTGCAGGTTGAGCGACAACCCAACCATGACAAAAAATATCGGCGTAAACAGGTGCACTATCGGCCGCATTTCACTTTCTATTCTGCCGGCAAATTGTTGATCCGTGTGCAGGGCGATACCGAATGGCAGGAAAAATCGCCTTGACAGTGCCAGCCCGGCAGCAAACCCGCCGAGCAGTTCCGGCGCGCCGAGAACATGTGCCAGCCATGCAAAGAACAACACCAGCGAGACAATCGTCGTCGGTATCATGCCCGGTATAGCGCTCACTGAATCGAAGCGCCGGATCACCATCGACATCATTTTTGCCGCGACCGGCGCGAGGACAAAGAACGTGAGCACAAACAATAACACCCGGCCTGCATGCAACACGCTGACCTCGCCTTCCACCGCAAATTCATACAGCACCGCGAGCAGGATTACGCCGAGAATATCATCGATCACCGCGGCACCCAGTACTACCTGGCCTTCGTACGAGTTACGCCGCTTGAGATCGGTGAGTACACGTACCGTGATGCCGATACTGGTCGCGGTCAGGGTACCACCGATAAATAGCGATATCAGTAGCGGCAGGTCCAGCATGACATAGCCAATCATGGATCCGAATACAAAGGGCAATACAAATCCAACCATTGCAACAATCACCGAACTTCTGCCGCTCTGTACCAGCTGGCGTACATCAGTTTCCATGCCGACTTCGAACAGCAACAGGATGATGCCAATTTCTGCCAGCAGGTGAATCGCTTCCATCGGTTCTATCCAGCCGAGCAGGCTCGGGCCCAGCACCACGCCGGCAATCAACTCACCGATCACCGGCGGTGATTTCATGCGCGAAGCAATTTCGGCGAATATCCTGGCGGTCAGCAGAATAATCAGCAGGTTAAGGAAATAGTCATGCGTCGGCATAGGGTGGATTCGGGGATTGCAGCCTGCTCAGCTCAAGGTATGCCTATGGTGAAGGGTCGCGCCATTGATTACAATGACATACATTATTAATCGTGCAGTCAGGTGCGTACTGGCACTGCTCCAGCCGAAATATCACCGGCGTAGTGAGCGACTAAGTCTGCGCTGCGGGTTGCTTTATCTGCAGGCTGAAGAGCGCGCCCATGGCCCTGCGCATCTCACTGATACTGAGATAGCGCCTTACCGATATATCCTCCCAGTGCATGCACGACATGCGAAAAACATCGGGCTGTTTTTCAGAACTGAGGTATATGTAGGTGGCGTAAGTCACTATGTCGGGGCCATCCAGTGCAGTCATCAGGCCAGCCATTGTGCCTGGGCGCAGCGATGTCATTTCCATGTTATCGACTACCCGCGTGATCAAAAAGCTGCCGGGCTGAACCTGGCGTGAGGTTTCCGCCATGGTATAAATCTCGAACTTGCAGTGCGGCTGGTAGTGATTCATCGCAGAATATTCCATCAGCTTGCCATCCTGCATGTGCACCGCGACCCGGTCCGGGCCAATATCAATCACCTGGTTGAGTACCAGCTCAGATCCCACCGGTATTGCTGAAAAGCGCGATTGCTCATCGAACGGGCCTGAAGCACACGCCGCCAGTAGCCATACACATACACCATAAACACTGCGCCTGATCATACACCCCCCCCTTCTTTAGCAATTCGCCGGGACTTGAAAACCG
>Ga0316201_10004395_pt1 | contig 10630 bp, 10 predicted proteins | sample CS6wburrow_MG_FD_204516 | JGI IMG/M metagenome (GOLD analysis project Ga0316201, IMG submission 204516) | Coastal sediment microbial communities from Delaware Bay, Delaware, United States - CS-6 worm burrow | ecosystem: Environmental > Aquatic > Marine > Coastal > Sediment | place: USA... | reverse complement strand
GTGTTGACTGTCTGAAGATAGAGGGCCGTACAAAGTCATATTATTATACCGCCAGGGCAACACAGATCTATCGCCGGGCGATCGATGATGCCGTCAGTGGCAGGAAGTTTGACCCGCAGCTGATGAACGAGCTGGAAAACCTCGCCCACCGTGGTTACACCGACGGTTTTTTTGAACGCCATGCGCCAGAAGAGATGCAGCGCTACCGTGACAGCAGTTCACGCAGCCAGCGGCAGATTTTCGCTGGAGAAGTGATCGACTTTAACGCAAAGGACAGACGCATCCTGGTCGACATCAAGAACAAGATAAGCGTAGGCGATGACATGGAATTATTGACCGCTTCAGGTAACCACCACTTCACCCTTCAGACCATGCAGGACAAAAAAGGCAACAGCGTCGACTGTGCCCCCGGCAGCGGTCACCAGGTGTGGGTCGATATCGACCAGAGCATAGACGAAGTTAACCTCGGCCTGCTATGCCGCAGCGTCCCCGAAGAATTAGCCCGCATAGACCTGGACTAAAAGCCCGCCTGAAGATAACGGCTGCTTTGATTCATCCTGATATTCAGTATTAGTGATGCAGCCGATCAATAGATAAATCAATTCCCGTAACTTCATGGAAATTGTGGAAATGCCGTACCATAATAGGTATTCACAGTTATGCAAGAGGTTCGTTCATATGGTAGAAGAAGTTATTATTGGCAGTGCAGTGTACGATGTACCCGCAGATAATTACGATGAATTTGACCAGGAGATCGATGCCGAAAAACTCGGTGAAAAACTGGTACAGACGAACACCCTCAAAGGCACCCGCAGACAATACCAGCTATACGGCAGCAACTATCTATTGCTCGATTTTAGTGAAAAAAAACGAGCACAGGAAAAACAGTTCTGCGTCAATCTCGCCTGGCTCTCATCCGAACCTGAACGTAACAAAGTCATCGTCTGGAAATGGTTATATGCGGCCCTGGGCGCTGCGGCCCTGGCAGCCATATTCGTCTACCTCAGCGTTGCAGAAATACTCGCCCCTGAATTTGGCATGATCGCAGGCAGCATCACCATCGCTGCCACCCTGATCTGCTCATTGATCTTTGTCTACCTGATGCGGGATGAATTCATATTCAAGAGCCGTTATGGCGGTGCCAGGCTTTTTTTGATCGATAATAAAAAACCTTCTCAGCAGGAATTTGACCGCTATTTTATCAGCCTGCAACAGGCTATCGATAGAGCGCGAGCCAATATCCCTGTCTCCGACAGACTGGTCGGCGAACTGAAGATGTGCCGCCGGCTCAGAGATGAAGGCATCATCGATGATGAGGCCTATACCATCGCAAGAACCGCTATCTTCAAACACCAGCAATATAAATCCTGAAAACCTGATATTTTCAGCGAGCGGTCAAACAGAAACGGGGTTATTATTTGTCCGGGTTATAGCACAGCTCATTACTCGATCTCTGCGTTGTCTGCGCTATCGATCTCCTGGATCGTTTCCTCACTGCAGTGTTTGCCCATTTGACTGGTTCTGCACCAGCGATGCATGATGCTCGACCATTAACCAGCCACGATCATACTTGCGGTATACGTTCGTCGCCAGAACGACCGCGGCAACCTGGCCGGAGCTGAGCATTTCCTCAGCCACGACATAGACCGCCAGCTCATCCGATAACGAACGCCTGATCACCGTGGTCTTCATTTCAGCACTATCGACATCACTGAATATATTCGCCCAACTACGGATGATCGCATCATATTCCACGATAACACCCGCGCCGGGATGCACACAGACCACATCATCATCGGCCCATAAACCGGCCATCACATCCGGATCACAGCGCGAGAATGCCTCATAGAAGACGGCATCAACTTCGTCAGGGGTCTTAAACTGGAGTTTTGTTTTTTTCATTACCCGGTTTAGTGCTCAGATGAGAGCAATCGTTCAATATCTTGCCGGTATCAGCCATGGCTTCCGTCAATAAGAGGTAAAGTCAAAAATCAATCGGCAGGTAAAAGAAGATGAAACGTCCATCTTGGATATCGATTTTCAGCGTCGCTCCATGATATAGCGCGTAATCGATATAACCGGGAATAGCGCTATCAACATGACATTCACTGGCATGCTGCGGCGATTCGAAGTCACGATCGCGGTCATACCAGGCCAGCAACATGTTATCACCGACGCGTCTTTCCGCTTCCTCGTTAGCAAGCTGCATCGCCTGCAGGTAATCGTCCAGCACAGGTTCGGGCGATAATTCCACGATCGTAACTCCGGTGTAATCCGGTTCCTGCGGCATATTACATGTTGATTCGAGCATAAGATTACCTGGTCAATAATGGATGATAGATCTGATTATGTAAGATGCCATTATAACCCCTGAAAATCATTCTCTTCCAGCAAGGTATAACTGAAGCGGTTACTGAACCTTGCGGCTGATAGCTCACACAGGTCCAGAAGAAAGCTGAAGTGCGCCAGATCCTGAAACACCTGTCAGCTCCTGAGATAAATCCTGGTTGTTCCCTGCTGCTCGATACTTTTACCTGGATAACAGCTAGTCATTCAGCTCAGGCTCTTCAGTTGGAGCCGGTTGAAAAGGATCCTCGAAATCATCGAACGAATCAAGAAAACAGATACTCTCATGCTCTTCACACAGGCTCTCGTCTTCGACGATCCATCGAGGTTTATATATATTTACCGATGTATCCATCCTGGAGAATCCTTTTCCATTTGGGTGGCGCCCTATCCTGGCAGGCAGGCCATCACCCGGCTCACTCCTGATGATCTTTCCGATCAAATGAAAGATGGATATATCGATATCATTGCTTCCTGCATTCCATGGTTCATCCACACTCACACCACCACAGGTAAATATCTCGTGTTTGTTCTCGACACCAAAGCCATCAGTGAAATTCAGATATTCTACCAGGCTGTGTATATACCCCTGGTACACACCATCGGGTTTCACCCGTACCGACTGGCCAAGTCTTTCCACGTTGTTGTTACCCAGCTTGTAGCGATGCAGGATGTTTGAAGCCGCCAGAACATAATCGAACACGTTGACAGAGATATATATTTTCTTACTCGCACTGCCCAGCAACCTCGGTATCCAGCTTGCATGAGTCGAGGCATTGACATCTGCCTGGTGCAGCATGATATTCGTGAACAGTACCGGCAGATAGCCCTTATCCTCGATCGTCTTCTCGAGCAGGTAATTGCCCATGCTATGAACGAACAGCGATAGCTTCACCTTCTCCTGCTTGATAAGGAATTTTTTTATTACCGACAGTGCATTGTGAAAGTCCGTTGTCGATAGTTCAGCATTCTTCCTCGCAGGCACATAGTTAGTAATCAGGTCTTTCAGCAGGTTCTTTATCTCCTTGACGAAGATAGCCTGCAGACTGGGACGGCCAAAGCCAAAAAGCACACTCTTCACAAAGTCTTTTATATAGTCATCCAGTGTGCTGACGTCGAATGAAGCGACCGGTCTGGGTCTTGATGGCCACGAGAAAAGCACGACATTGACGCCCTGGTTATCGATCAGGAACCTTGCCTTGGCGATGGTCTCTTTAACATCCTGGTGATAACCGTGTAACAGCACGACCCAGGGCCTGGCGTATTCACCCTGATCCACCTTATCGAACAGGTTCGCCTCCATGCCACGTGGAAAGAACTCTATGCTCGTGTAATTACTGTTCGATAATCCGAAATAGATCGCATCGCCAGCTGAATTTTTTTTCGTATTTAAACCGACCCCTATCTCACTGATCCGGTTCCTGACAGGAACGTTCCCGGGCACATTTTTCAACTTTCTATTGGTTACGTATATAAGCATTTGATCACTCCTTCTGTATCACACCGTTTCTCACATCATCAGTTTTCAATTCAGGTTAAATAGCATCAACAGTGAATAGCGGCTTAATCATCACGCTCGACATCGATGGTGACTGCTATCGAACCCATATTCTCACCGCCTTGCCAAAAATAGGGCAAGTCCCATTGCGGCCACACACCAAAAACAGCGTCATTCACGTACAGGAATAATTCACCATCAGAACGAGCCGTGATTTTATTGCTGCCGACACCCAGCACGTAATTATCATTGCCATCATGGCCGATCCTGGCAAACAGGTTCATCCATGGTTTCGTGATATGCCTGCGAAAGGGTATAGACATGTACATGAGCGCTCCAGGCTGCTTTATTCCATTCGCGTCCGCAACATAGTCGCCATCCCTTACCTCGGTATCGGCGACTGAGAGTTGATAACTCTTGCCAGCCTCTAACTTGACCCCTGTGGCAAAACAGGCGTTACTGATATCCAGCTTAACCACCGTTTCTGCATCCAGCGTGTTAACCGCAGCAGACGACTCACACAATGTACCGAAAGTATATCGTAGATGGAACAGGCTGCTATTGACCGCTGCAATCAGCAGATACAGGACAAGTATAAACAGGCTGAATGCGGCCGCCCAGTTCACCTTGCTGTCGAGACCTTGATGCCAGATTGCCCGTAATTTTGCAGTGATGGATCCATGCCAGGCAGGTACATGGCTCTTGCCTCTCAATTTTGCCCATGCGCACATCGCATTTTTTCGTGTCGCTTTCCAGGCAATATCCCTGAGTTTAAAAAGGACGAAAAACAGCAGGATAAACGACCACAACCATAGCGGGTTCTGTCGCAGCGCTTCAAACCAGCCTGCAGCAAAGTCGGGCAAGGTATCGATCAGCAGCTGGATAACAGGATCAACAGCACAGGCGCTGGCTATACAGACCCCTCCTTCTTCCCAGTCCAGAAAGAATCGCGAACTGATCAATGCCAGTGTTGACAGCAATAGCGCAAAGTAGAGGATGCGACGCCAGAAAATATTATCCAAGGCATAATTCAATGCCTGGGAACGCTGTTTCGCCTCTGCTGCTGTCTCAAATTCTGGCGCATCACCTTCTGTAGCAACAACTTCATATTCAGCCGGTATCTGCGTCGGTGCGTAAGGCAGAGCTCTGCCCTTGATACGTTCAAGCGCACTCCGGTGTATCCTGGGTTTATCTATCCTGACCCCGGCATCGTCGTCATTGCAGATATGGGAAATATTGCGCGGTTCATACCTGTAGTAACTTGCCAGGCCGGAACGCGAATCATGCTGCGGTCCATTCCAGTCAGACTTGCTCTTGTACTGGTCACGAAGGTCCCTGATATAGACCAGCCCTTGATCAACGTCTGTCGCTTCAGTCTGCGTGACCATCCAGTCCAGCGCGACCAGCGACAGGCTTCTTCTCGAGTACCCGCCGCCGACATCTGCATGCACACCGGGGAACCAGACCTGTAAAATACGCTCTGATGTTTCCTCAGATTCATCCCACATCACCGGGTGGAAGGTGTGTCGCTCATCATCGATCGAAACGGCATGACAGGCACGGATGACTTTCTCGTTCAGTTTATTGTCAGGGAACCTGATCGGGTAGACCAGGAAGTCCCAGAGTATCGCAAGTTCATCTATCGGAAAAACATAGGCATCGACGGTGTCCCACACACCGATGAAATGGATATCTGGCTGGATGGTTGGCTTTGGCTGCGTCTTACATCGTTTCAGCTTGTTGAATATCCTCGACAGGTAACCATGCTTATATCTGTCACGGTAGTGGGCATAGTTACACAGTGCTTCTGTATGCAGATCCTCTTCATCTTCGAAGTCAGTATACAAACCGGCATAAGTAACAAAGCCGGCAAGTACGCGTACTGTAAATGCGCCCCTGCTGAATCCGAACAGGTAGATCCTGTCGTCTTCTTCATCTTCATTGCTGGCAGCGCGATAATTACGACACAGGTATTTATACAGTTCTATGACGTTTCGTTTCAGGCCATAACCAAATGCACCACCGATGACTTTATTGAAGGTACTTTCTTTGGAGCCGACGCCGTCATCATACATGGCGATCTGGCGATCATCATGCAGGTCCAGCGCGTCATAGAGACGCCATACATTGGTTTTATTTTTCTTGGCTGAACCGTTTCCGGTGCCATCAGAAAGAAGGACGATATTCTTCATTACAAACCTCCCTGGAATAAGAAAACTGTATTGAGGGCAGAGTAAAAAACTTACCTGTAAGTTTTTACAAACACCATAGCCACTGTTCTTTATCTGTTGCTACTATCGAATTTTTATCAAATATTTTAAAAGCAGCACAGGCAATCAGCTGGTTTAAAAAAGCCGGGTGGCGTAAATTATTTTAGTTAAAGGTACAGACAGACTAACGAGTTCGATACGCCCGGAGAATAATTGTTCTGTGGACTGAGCCATTTCTGCACCTCCCTTGAATCCCTGTGCTAAACAATATGTGTTTTGTTTTTACGCTTATTGATTAAAAAATGCAAATAAGTAATCGCTAATAAAAAACTCTGTGCTTTCAGACTGTAAATACATCCAGCCAAAACAAGGGAAGTTTTTGAGTTTGAGTGCCACCAGTTAATGAGGTCAGCATTGCACTGGCTAACACCCCGATAGCTCAATGCCCGGCTTGTTCCTGATCCGGGCAGACATGCACTTCCACGGAAACATGGACCAGGCTCAGCGACTCGGGAATGAGCGCTTTGTACTCTGAGGCAGACAGAGGGTTGTGACCGACCACGGCTATTTGAGCCGAGTATATGCCAGGCCCGATAGACCACACGTGTAAGTCTGTTACTCGAGTATCATCATCTGCTTCCAGGATCCCCCGGATCTCACGCTGAAGAACCTCCGGTGCCTGCCGATCGAGCAGCACGCCACTGGTAGAACCGAGCAGACCATAGGACCAGCGGGCGACCAGGACCGCACCGACGATTCCCATGACCGGATCCATCCAGATATAACCGAAATATTTAGCCGCGAGCAAAGCGATGATGGCCAGCACTGATGTCAGGGCGTCCGCCATGACATGGAGGTAGGCAGACTTCAGGTTATGATCATGCTGGTGATGATGACCACCCGGTCCATGTCCATGTCCATGGTCGTGGTCATGGTCATGGTCATGGTCATGGTCATCAACGCCCAGTATGAACACACTGACCCCGTTTACGATCAGGCCTAATACCGCGACAAAGATAGCCTGGTTGAACACGATCTCAACCGGGTTCAGCAGCCGTACGACACTTTCAAAAGCCATGATCAAGGCGAACAGTGCCAGCAGAACAGCCCCGGTAAAACCACCGAGCGCATTGACCTTGCCGGTGCCAAAACTGTATTGACTATTGCGAGCATTGCGCCGTGCGTAGATGTACGCAAAAGCCGTGATACTCAGGGCAGCAGCATGGGAGCCCATATGCAGGCCATCCGCCAGCAACGCCATAGAGCCATACATGACCCCGGCGATCAGCTCGACGGTCATCATGACTGCGGTGATAGCGATCACTATCAGCGTGCGAGATTCACCTGGCTTTCGTTGATCTTGTGAAAACGTATGATCGTGGTGCCAGTGCTGGATGTTGTGCTCATGCATGTTCTTTTTCCATCGATCCTTTAATTCATTTATTTATATTTTTCACTCATTACTTTGAATTGCTTCATGAGGTCATCGCAGGTCTGTTTGGGCGCCTCACACTCGCTTACGATTTTGCTTTCCAGTTCACGCTTATCACCTGTATAAATTATCTTCTGGAACATGGCGGGTGAGACATTATCCACTTCCGGAGCCAGGAACCAGTAAACACGGCCTGTGTTTTCCATCCTGGAAACGATGGTCCAGCCGTCCTCGTGAGTAATCTTTGCTGAAGAATCTTTTGTCAGCTCGTCGACCGTATGACCGGCATCGGAGGTGCCCGTTTTACGGTCAGTCGCATAACAGGCAGCCAGTAAAATGAATAGTGGCAGTGTGAGAAAAAAATGTAAATGTTTCATATCGGTCCTGTTGAAAGACGGGTTAAATTGTTTATCAGGTCTGGCGTTAAAAGGGGCTATCCCTTTAATACAAGCCGTTTAATACAGGCTATTCATTCCGATGCCTTTAATGCTTCATATACTTTCGCCAATACACCGCCAGCCACATCCTGCTGCGCATAGACACCGCTATCGAGTATCCACCCTGTGACCAGCCCCGCCGGCGTCACATCGAACGCCGGGTTATATGCCGGTGCGTCGGCCGGCGCCCAGCTGCAGTCACCGAAACTGCCGCTGACTCCACGTATCTCGGCCGGGTCGCGCTGCTCGATGGGGATCAGCTCACCACTGGCACAACCAGGGTCGATGGTCGTCCTCGGTGCCACCACATAGAACGGTACATCGTGATACTTCGCCAGCACGGCCAGCGAGTAGGTGCCGATCTTGTTCGCGAAATCACCGTTCACCGCGATACGGTCCGACCCGACCATCACGTGATCGACCTCACCCCTGGCCATCAGGCCTGCCGCCATGGAATCGCAGATAAGCCGATACGGCACACCGGCCTTGCCCAGCTCCCAGGCGGTCAGCCTGCCGCCCTGTAACAACGGCCGGGTCTCGTCCACCCAGACGCTGATGTTCTTGCCCTGCTGATGTGCACGCGTGATGACACCCAGTGCAGTGCCGACGCCGACCGTGGCCAGGCCGCCGGTATTGCAATGCGTGAGTATCCTGTCACCGTCATTGATCAGCGCCGCACCATTGTTCGACATCGCCTCGCAGAGTGCAACGTCTTCTTCGAATATAGCGATGCATGCATCGACCAGCGCATCGTTGCCGATACCCCTGTCCAGTTCAGCCTGCAGCTGGTCGAGGTAGTTCATCAGGTTGACGGCGGTCGGTCGCGATGCGCGCAGGGTTGCGATGGCGCGGCTCAGTGTCGCGGCATCATCTCCCAGTGCAGCACGGTGCGCGACCCAGACGACCGCGGCGACGCCGATCAATGGCGCCCCGCGTATCGCCAGCCCCTGGATCAGGCTGACCAGGTCATCGATATCCTTGCACGCATGCCAGTGCTCTTCACCGGGAAGCCTGCGCTGGTCGAGGACATGAAGTTCACCGCGCTGGTAGCGCAGTGCCGTAGAGACCAGGTCGGGGATTTCCAGGTCGTGCATATAGTGTCCGGTTGAGGGAGTTGTTGATGGCAGAAATAGTACCAGAAATCGGCGAAATGATTAATAATGCATCACTCCATCAACACCAGTAAGCGTTAGCAATATGAAACAACAGGAAGGCGTTATCCAGTTCGACCTTCAGTGGCGACAGACAGGCACTATCAAGGCAGACCTGGCTGCGCTCAACGCCTGGCGCGATATCCTCTGCAAGCTGGAACTTATCGGAGAAGATCCCCGGCGTTATCAAGGCTATGGCTTCGGCAATGTCAGCCAGCGGCATGGCACGGGTAATCAGTTCATCATCAGCGGCACCCAGACCGGGCACATAAGAACCATCGAAGAATGCCATTACGCACTGGTCACCGAATTTGACCCGAGCAGCAACCGGGTGACAGCCGAAGGCCCGGTTCGACCCTCATCAGAGTCGATGACCCATGGCGTGATATACAGCCTGGACGCGTCAGTGAACTGTGTCCTGCATGTACATTCGCCAGCTATCTGGAATGCAGCATCAAAACTGAGCCTGCCGCTCACCCGTGCCGATGTCGACTATGGAACACCTGCGATGGCAGCTGAGGTGAGTCGGTTATTCACAGAAACCGACGTTAACAGACAGGGCATCTTCGCCATGGCCGGACACCAGGACGGTGTTGTCAGCTTCGGCTCGACCCCGGAACAGGCCGGCGTGAGACTGGTTAAAACGCTGGCGTATTGCTGAAGTAATTGAAAGGAATTAAAAAAGCCTGCGCCGATTCAGAACTGTGAACTGTGTAGCAATTTTGTGCTGAGAAACAGCGGAAAAACGATCAAGCCTGGTTGCAGGAAGGCAAACAGGAAGGAATAGCGCAAGTGTCTGGTATCAGAGACAGGTGTTCTCCATGCATGATTTTTTATATTGATGTCCCTGGCTATGAGCAATCGTGTCAGATTCCACTCAAACCTGGCCGCAATTAACCTGCCCATTGCAAGCATGGATACACTGGCCACGACAAATTAGAAATTGAAGACCATACCCACTGAAAAAGAACTCGGGCTACCGCCGTCGATCGTCTTTACCTCGTCACCATGGCCGCCATCGACCGCGGGGAACCTCGCATTTTCATCATTACTGCTTGCCGTATAGGCGAGATAGAGATTGGTTCTGTTGTTCAACCTGTAATTCGCGCCCGCACTGATATTACTGCCACCAGTTGCTGAAGTGTTTTCAGCATCGTCAGCGACCAGATACTGTAACCGCAGGTCCCAGTCTTTGATGAATTGCCATCGCCAGTTCACACCATATACTGCGCGGCTGAACTCGTTGGCAACATCTGGATCGATATCTTCATAGATAGCACCGATTCTATGGCTTGAAATTGTCCATACTGCGGCTAACCGGTAAGCATTACCATCGATGATATACGAATGCCCGACCCAGTCTTCGTAGCCGATAGAGAGGGTGATATCGGCAATAGTCCACCATATCCCGGCCCCCTTCATCTCATGCTTATTGTTATCCACGGTGCCGGCATCAGTGCCATCATCCTCGGGGTCGACCGCATACATCAACTGGATTTTGATGGCCTGCTGATCATCATACTGGTACATGATCATATTTTTAGCGCGTTCATCGA
>Ga0316201_10004394_pt1 | contig 10631 bp, 9 predicted proteins | sample CS6wburrow_MG_FD_204516 | JGI IMG/M metagenome (GOLD analysis project Ga0316201, IMG submission 204516) | Coastal sediment microbial communities from Delaware Bay, Delaware, United States - CS-6 worm burrow | ecosystem: Environmental > Aquatic > Marine > Coastal > Sediment | place: USA: Delaware... | reverse complement strand
GGGGCTTTGGCCGGGCTGTTCTGGTCAATAGCCGGTTGGGCGTCATCTGTTCTTTTCGAAGTACTGGAATGGATCAGTGGACTGCAAGGGCAGCTGCCGGTGTTGGCGCCGCCAGGAATGCTGCAGATTGTGTTGGCGCTGGCCGGAGCCGCGATCCTGCTGCTTCCCAGGGGCCTGCCGGTGCGCTGGCTGGGCTGCTTTCTGGTTGCACCGTTACTTTTTCCACCCGGGCCAAGGGTTCCGCCCGGTGTTGTGTCGATGGAGGTTCTGGATGTGGGCCAGGGCACTGCGGTCCTGGTCAGTTCGGGAGCACACTCACTCCTGTATGATTCCGGACCGGGTGACGGCAAGGACATCGACCTGGTTCGGGGAGTAATCGTCCCCGCGCTGGCCAGGGAAGGTCCGTATGCGCCTGTCCAGGTGATTATCAGTCATGGCGACATGGATCACGCCGGCGGACTTCAGTCGTTACTTCATCTGTATCCGGAATCGGAATATCGCGCAAACCTCGGCCATGACGGAATGGTTCTGGAATCCTGCCATACGCCCCAGCGCTGGAAATGGCCGGGCGTTGCGTTCAGAACACTGCATCCTTCCGCTCATTTGCCCTACCTGGTAAACGACAGCTCCTGTGTCATCAGCGTGGAAGGATCCGGCGGCCGGTTGCTGCTGAGCGGAGATATTTCAGAAGTTGTGGAAAACCGGCTGGTAACGGAGGGTCTGGAGCCACACACGCTGTTGCTGGTTCCCCATCACGGCAGCCGTAGTTCTTCAAGCCAGGCATTTATCGGGCAGTTGAACCCGGAATCGGCGGTGGCGACAGCCAGCCTGGGGAACCGCTTCGGATTTCCTCGTCCTGAAATACGCGCCAGGTACGAAATGCAGGAAGTGCAATTCTGGTCCACCGGTGATTGCGGCGCATTGCGCATCGTGCTCGAACGGGATGGCTCACTCCATGCCTGGAGTGCCCGCAGACTTCGTAACCGGATCTGGCGCTGGCCGGCTGGCCGGAATTGCCCGTAGCGAGTTCAAACCGCGCCATGTATCATTTGATCTGCCCGTATTTACCATGATTTAGTCAATGGAGTGATGAAACGTGCTTGATATTATTCTCGCCGGTGGCTGGTTGATGGCCCCAATCATATTGTGTTCCATCCTGACCCTGACCATTGTTGCCGAGCGCTTCTGGGCGTTACGGCGCAGCAACGTCGTTCCGGATGGCATCGGACAACAGGTCGAGGAATGGGCAGCGCGGCACGAACTCGATCGCCGGCACATTGAACAGTTGAGATCCGATTCTGCGCTGGGGCGGGTTCTGGCGTCTGCGCTGGTTAACCGGCACCGTTCCCGTGATCTGATCAAAGAGGCGGTGGAAGACACCGGCAGGCACGTGGTCCATCAACTCGAACGGTTCCTGAATACGCTGGGCACGATCGCCGGCATTTCACCTCTTCTGGGACTACTCGGTACTGTCATCGGCATGATCAAGGTTTTTTCAGCCATCATGGCCCATGGAGTGGGCAACGCTAACCAACTGGCCGGGGGAATCTCAGAGGCGCTGATTACTACTGCCGCCGGATTGACGGTGGCCATCCCCAGTTTCTTTTTCTACCGCTACTTCAAGGGCAAGGTGGAATCCTACGTGGTTTCGATGGAAGAGCAGGCGATCAACCTGATTGAAGCCATTGAGCGGGGCACCGTGGCCCAGTTACGATCCGGAATTCCCGGGGGATAAATCCTTGAAGCTGCAGCATCATGCCAAGGAAGACCCCACTGTTGACCTGACGTCACTGATCGACGTGGTTTTTCTGTTACTTATCTTTTTCATGGTGAGTACAACGTTCGAACGCCAGGCCCTGATGAAAGTCGACCTTCCTGAAGCCAGCGTGGTTGAAGACCAGGCTGAAATACCAGACAGCCTGGAACTCGTGATCGACGAAGAGGGGCGAATGTACCTGAATGATCAACGGCTCATTGATAGCGAAGCGCGAACCATCCGAGCTGCAATTGAACAGGCGGTTGGCGACAACAGGAACATTCCGCTGATCTTGCGGGCTGACCGGATGACGTCCCATCATCACGTGGTTACAGCGATGGACGTTGCGGCTCAACTGGGGTTCACCAATCTTTCCATTGCCACCGACCGTACCAGCGGAACGGCGGAATGAGCGCAACCGCGGCGGTCACATCCAGTGAACCCATGGTCGTTTACAAGCGGCTCTGGACGTACACCCGGCGATATATCTGGATGTTTCTCCTCGGTATTGTTGGTGTCAGCATTGACGCCAGTATGCAGGCGGTATTCATCAAGGGCATGCAACCGCTGATCGACAGAGTGTTTGTAGGCAAGGACACTGAATTCGGTCTCTACCTCGCCGGAGCCATTTTTGTGATCGCACTGATCCGTATGCTTGGTAATTTCGCCGGCGTATATGGCATGGAATGGGTCGGCCGCAAGGTCATCGCTGATTTGCGCCAGGAATTGTTCGACAAGTATGTCTCCCTGCCGGCAACATTTTACGATACTTATAGTTCCGGCCAGCTGATTTCCAAGCTCGCTTATAACAGTGAGCAGGTAGCCAGCGCTGCTACCCATTCCATTGTGACGGCAATCCGCGATGCGATGATCGTCATATTTCTGCTGGGCGTAATGCTGGCGACCAATGCTCAGCTGACGATGGTGATGCTGGTGCTCGTGCCCATCATCGGCTTGCTGGTTACAGCCATCAGCCGCCGCTTTCGGAAAATAAGCCATCGTATCCAGGACATGATGGGCAACGTTTCCCAGGTCACTGAAGAAGCGGTAACCGGCCAGCAGGTTATCAAGGTTTTCCAGGGGCAGGAGGAAGAAAAAAACCGTTTCCGGAAGGTGAATGAAAAGACCCTCCGCCTGCACATGCGGATGCGCGCCACGCATCTCGTCAGTTCTTCACTGGTGCAGATGGCCGCCGGTATCGCCCTGGTGCTGTTGATGCTGATTGCGACCCGGCCATCGATGTTGAACAATATTTCAGCGGGCACCTTTACTGCCATCTTCACGGCGATGATCGCCTCCATTCCGCCATTGAAGCGCCTCACTGGTGTTCAAGCCCAGGTACAGAAAGGAATCGCGGCTGCCGACAGTATTTTCCAGGTGCTGGATGTTGACTCGGAGCAAGACAACGGCAGTTTCGCCATTGAACGGGTCAAGGGCGACATTGAGTTCAGGAACGTGAGTTTTCGCTACAACAAGAGCGAAAAGCCCATTCTCGATGACATCAGCTTTTCCGTTCCGGCAGGAAGCGTGACTGCGCTCGTCGGTCATTCGGGAAGCGGTAAAACAACGCTGGTCGGTTTGCTGCCGCGGTTTTACACAAATTACGAAGGGCAGATTACGCTCGATGGCCATGAACTTTCAGACTACACACTGGATAATCTTCGCAGTCATTTTTCGCTGGTCGGCCAGCAAGTCGTCCTTTTTAACGACACGGTGGCGGGCAATATCGCCTACGGTGCGTTGGCCGGTAAACCCCGCGATGAAATCGTCAAGGCGGCCACGGATGCCCATGCGATGGAATTCATCGGGCAGTTGCCCGGCGGACTCGATGCGCTGATTGGAGAAAACGGTACCTTATTGTCTGGCGGCCAGCGTCAGCGGCTGGCCATGGCCCGCGCACTGCTGAAGGACGCACCGGTCCTGATTCTGGACGAGGCGACGTCGGCACTCGATAGCGAGTCTGAGCGCGCCATCCAGGAAGCATTGTCAGAGGTGATAAAAGACCGCACGACCCTGGTCATCGCCCATCGTCTCTCGACCATTGAAAACGCCGACCAGGTCATTGTCCTGGACCAGGGCAAAGTGGTTGAATCCGGCACGCATGATGAGCTTCTCGCGCACGGCGGGACCTATGCGAGGCTCTACCAAACCCAGTTCAAAGACGAATAATGCGGTCCGAAACAGAGCTAAAGTTAAATGGAATCTGGTACGGCGGGCAGCCCGCGCCCTGGTGGCTGCGTGCCCTGGTTCCGGTTTACAGTCTGGGTAACAGGCTGGACCGGTGGCTAAAGTTACGCCGCCGCCCGGATGACCTTAAATCGGTATTTATCATCGTGGTAGGAAACATAACGGTGGGCGGCAGCGGCAAGACTCCCCTTGTCATCAGGCTCTGCCAGCTGTTGCGCGAAGCCGGATTGAAGCCGGGGGTGATCAGCCGGGGTTATGGCCGCAGGACGCCCGGACTGCGGCTCGTGAGCCCTGCTTCGGACCCTGACCTGGTGGGGGATGAGCCGTTGTTAATAGCGCAGCGGGCCGGTGTTCCGGTAATTGTTTCAGCGGACCGGTGCGAGGCGGCCCGCAGGCTGATCCAGCAAGAAATCAACGTCATTATTTCTGACGACGGCCTGCAGCATTACCGGCTGCCCAGGACGCTTGAAATCTGTGTGGTCGACGGCAGCCGGGGCTTTGGCAACGGCCGGCTGCTTCCGGCAGGCCCGTTGCGGGAGCCGCTCGAGCGCCTGGCGGCTTTCGACAGCATCGTGATTAATGGCGAAACAGAAACCCTCCCGGCTGAGCTCCCAACCACACCGATGACATTGGTGTCGGGCATGTTGCGCTCTCTTGATGACGGGCAGGGCTGGCGCCTCGGACAATTCGCCGGCTGTAAAGCCAATGCGGTGGCCGGTATTGGAAATCCGGACCGGTTTTTTGACTTGTTGCGGCATGCGGGAATCAAGGTATCGCCGCATGTTTTTCCTGACCACCACATTTTCCAGGCGGACGACTTTGAATCGATGGAGCCTTCTCTGCCGATCCTGATGACGGAAAAAGATGCCGTAAAGTGCAAAGGACTCGGACTGAAAAACGCCTGGTTCCTTTCGGTTGATGCGGTACTGCCCGCTCAATGGGAGCAATCCCTGTTGAAAAGGGTTCTGCAGGGGCCATGAGCAACGGTTTCCGGATTGTTATCCCGGCCCGGATGGCGTCACAACGACTGCCGGGTAAACCGCTGCTCGATATCAACGGCCGGCCCCTGGTGGAACATGTCTACCGCAGGGCCTGTGAATCTTCTGCACGATCGGTCGTCGTCGCGACTGATTCTGATGAAATCAGGGATGTTGTGGCGGCGTTTGGCGGCAGCGCCGTGATGACGTCGCCGGATCACCGGAGCGGCAGCGACCGGATAGCAGAATGCGTCCGCACCATGGGGTGGCCGGATGAAGAACTGGTGGTGAATCTCCAGGGTGACGAGCCCCTCATGCCGGCAGCCTGCCTGGACCAGGTGGCAGCCACACTGCAAAAGGCTCCAGAAGCTGATGTGGCCAGCCTTTACTGGCCGATTGATTCGGCGGAGGAAGTTGAAGACAGTAACGTCGTCAAGGTGGTGGTCAGAAATGACGGCCGGGCTCTGTATTTCAGTCGTTCAGTCATTCCGCATCCGCGGGGAACAGATATTGAATCGGCTATCCTGGCCGGTACCAGCTGGAAGCGGCATATTGGCTTGTATGCTTATCGCGCCGACGCTTTGAAACTGTTCACATCGCTGTCTCCCAGCCCGCTTGAACGCCTCGAAAAACTGGAGCAGCTGCGTTTTCTCGAGGCCGGGCGGTCTATCGTAATGGAGCAGGCCTGTTCGTTCATTCCTGCAGGTGTCGATACAGCAGAAGATCTCGAGCGCGTCAGGAATCTGACAGGCAACACGGACTGATCGTCTCGGATATGGCGCAAGCTCCGAAAAAAGCGTTTGACGGTAAGACTTTTGCCGGCAAGCTGCCTACCCGTCCGGGTGTTTACCTGATGAAAGACAACGCGGGCACGCCCCTTTACGTGGGTAAAGCCCGCAACCTGCGGAAACGGGTTGCGAGTTATTTCGACACCCGCCCGAAGGTCGATCGAATCATGCGGATGATCGCCAGGATCGACCAGATCGAAGTCAGCCTGACACGCACCGAAGGCGAGGCGCTGCTGCTCGAAAACGAGTGGATCAAGTCGCTAAAGCCCCGCTACAACATTCTGTTGCGTGACGACAAGTCTTACCCCTGGATTGTGATCACCAGCCGGCAGGAATGGCCCCGAATCGCTTTTCACCGGGGCGCAAGGGATAAATCCAAAATGTATTTTGGGCCGTATCCGTCCGCGTCCTCGGTTCGGGAAAGCATCAACCTGATCCAGAAGCTGTTCCGTATCAGGAATTGCGAGGACAGCTATTTTGCACATCGTAACCGGCCCTGCCTGCAATACCAGATTCGCCGCTGTACCGCTCCCTGCGTCGGTTTGGTCAGCCATGAAGACTATGCTGAGCAGATCAAGGATGCGACGCTGTTCCTGCAAGGCAAGGATCAGGCCGTTCTGACCAGGATGATCTCCAGGATGGAGCATGCAGCGGGCGCGCTGGAGTTCGAAACAGCAGCGATGTTCCGCGACCAGATCAATTCCCTGAAACAGATGCAGGCCCAGCAATTTGTCGCCGGCAGTCAGGCCGATGTCGACTTCATCGCGTTGTCGCAGGAACAGGGGCAGGTTTGCGTACAGATTGTTTCCATCAGGGGCGGTCGTAATTTGGGGCAGAGAAGTTATTTTCCGATCCAGTCAGAAGGATATGAGGCGGGGGCCGTGCTCGAAGCATTCATGGGTCAGTATTACCGGGAACGCCTTCCGCCTGCAGATATCGTGGTGTCCAGCCCGATGGAAAATGAGGCGTTGCTTGCTTCGGTATTTTCTGAAAAAGCCGGCCGCAGGATTTCGATCCAGGCCCATCCCAGGGGTGACCGGCGCAAGATGCTGGAGGCCGCCTCCAGAAACGCGCGCCAGGCGCTGCAAATGCGCTTGGCCAGCAAAGCCAATATGATGGCCCAGTTCGACGCGCTGCAGACCCTTTTACGGCTCGAAGAGCCGCCGGTTTCGGTAGAGTGCTTCGATATATCACATACGGCAGGCAACCAGACGGTTGGTTCCTGCGTGGTATTCGATGGCAACGGCCCGGTGAAATCGCGTTATCGCCGTTATAACCTGAAAGGCATTACACCGGGGGACGATTACGCTGCCATGCGCCAGGTGCTGACCCGCCGCTATGGCCGTGTCCAGGCGGAGGAGGGCTCTATACCCGACCTGGTGATCATCGACGGCGGAAAAGGGCAACTGAGGCAGGCCGAAGAAGTGCTGGCCGAATTCGGATTCAGCTCCGTTCCGTTGCTGGGCATTGCCAAGGGCAAATCACGCAGGGCCGGTCACGAGGAGTGGATTCTCGCGTCGCCTTATCGCAGCCTCAGGCCCGGTCCGGAGTCGCCGGCGTCGCATCTGGTGCAACAAATCCGCGATGAGGCCCACCGTTTTGCCATCGCCGGGCACCGGGGCCGGCGTCAGAAAGCTGTAACCAGGTCCGGGCTGGAAAAAATTCCCGGAATCGGGCCGCGCCGCCGCCGTGCGCTGCTAAACCAGTTCGGAGGTCTCCAGGGCGTTCAAAAGGCAGGCATTGAAGAATTATCCAGCGTTCCGGGTATCAGCCGTTTGCTGGCCGAAGAAATCTTTCGGGCACTGCACTGATTGCCGATGTCTGCGATAATGCATCCGCGATCCAAACAAGACGAAGACCGACCATGCAACTAACTGTTCCTACCATGCTGACCCTGCTGCGAATAGCGCTCGTTCCTGTGTTGGTCCTTTTCTTTTATCTGCCCTTTCACTGGTCGAATTTTGCCTGTGTCTTTATTTTCGTTCTGGCCGCGGTGACGGATATAGCGGATGGCGCCATAGCGCGCAAAACCGGACAAACATCGCGCTTCGGCGCGTTTCTTGACCCAGTAGCGGACAAAATCATGGTCTCAACCGCGCTGGTTCTGCTGGTTCAGCGGCAAGAGACTTACCAGGCAGTTTTCGCCATCGCCGCCGCGGTGATCATCGGCCGCGAAATTACGATTTCCGCTCTGCGGGAATGGATGTCGGAGATCGGGGAGAGCGCACTCGTCAAAGTGAGCTGGGTCGGCAAGCTCAAGACCATTTTCCAGATGACGGCCATAGGCTTTTTGCTGTACCACGACAACATGGGCTGGATTCCAATTGCCTTGATCGGCGAAATACTGCTTTACCTGGCCGCCGCTTTGACACTCTGGTCGATGTGGAATTACCTGCAGGCTGCATGGCCGGCGATCAGTGATTCCCGACACCACGCGCCGGACACCGAAGATAGTACCGACTGACATGACACAGAACGCCCGACCGGCGCTGCGCCGGAATACACCTACCGTTAAGATTGGCAACGTCAACGTGGGCGGCAGCCACCCGGTGGTGGTTCAGTCGATGACCAATACCGATACGGCAGACGCAAAGGCAACCGCGAGGCAGGTTGCCGAACTCGCGCGCGCAGGCTCGGAACTGGTCCGGATCACGGTAAATACTCTGGAAGCTGCGGCTGCGGTGCCAGACATCAAGCGGCGGCTGGATATGATGTCCTGTGACGTGCCGCTGATCGGTGATTTTCACTACAACGGCCATCAACTGCTGAAACAGGTGCCGGAGTGCGCTTCGATTCTCGCCAAATACCGAATCAATCCGGGTAATGTCGGTTTCGGACGCAAGCGGGATGACCAGTTTGCCACCATCATCGACCTGGCCATCGAATATGCCAAGCCGGTGCGGATTGGCGTGAACTGGGGCAGCCTGGACGCCAGTCTGCTGGCCCGGTTGATGGATGAGAATGCAGCCCGGAGCAAGCCGCAGGAAGCTGCGGTCGTGATGCGAGAAGCACTGATTCGTTCGGCGCTGGAAAGTGCGGAACAAGCCGAAAAGCTGGGGATGGCGCACGATAGCATCATTCTCTCGTGTAAAGTGAGCGATGTGCAGGACCTGATCAGCGTCTACCAGGCACTGGCGCAGCGTTGCGATTACCCGTTACACCTCGGGCTGACCGAAGCCGGCATGGGCAGCAAGGGCATTGTTTCCTCTACCGCCGCCATGGCGGTGCTGCTGCAGCAGGGTATCGGCGACACCATCCGGGTCTCGTTGACGCCGGAGCCTGACCAGGCGCGCACCGACGAGGTCGTTGTTGCGCAGGAACTGTTGCAGAGTATGGGCCTGAGGGCTTTCACACCGATGGTCACTGCATGTCCGGGTTGCGGACGCACTACCAGCACGTTTTTCCAGGCGCTGGCCCGGGATGTGCAGCAATACGTGCGTCAACGAATGCCGGAGTGGAAGCTCCAGTATCAAGGTGCGGAGAACCTTTCACTGGCCGTAATGGGGTGTATCGTCAACGGTCCCGGGGAAAGCAGGCATGCCGACATCGGCATCAGTTTACCCGGCACCGGAGAAGCACCTGCTGCGCCCGTATTCGTCGATGGGGAAAAGCACGTGACGTTGCGCGGAGAAGGCATCACCGAAGAATTTCTGGGCCTGATTGAAAACTATGTCGAAACCCATTATCCAAGCCGTTTTCCGGACGAGTCTTCCTGACAAATGCCCGGTCTGAAACGACAACGCCTGGCTGACCAGGCCGACCGGCATCACTTGTACCAGGAGTCCGTGCAGGACACTGAAACTGAAATAGATTTTGTCGAGCAAACCTGGGCTGAACTGCGCCGACGGCCTGCCGAACTGCTGCGGGAAGACTTTTGCGGCACTGCCAATACAGCTTGCGAATGGATCAGGCGCGACCGCCAGCATTACGCGATCGGGGTTGACCTGGACGGCGAGGTGCTCGAATGGGGGCGTCTCAATAACCTGGCGCAACTGGACGGCGAGCAACGCTCACGTATCCGGCTGCTACAGGAAAACGTCCTCGATACATCACCGGAGCTGGCGGACATTATTCTGGCGATGAACTTCAGCTACTACCTGTTCCTCAACCGTGAAGACCTGCTGGAGTATTTCAGTTCAGTTCATGCAGGACTGGTTGATGACGGCATTCTTTTTCTCGACGCCTACGGAGGCTATGACGCCCCGCGGGAAATCGAGGAAAAGCGCGAGTGCGAAGGCTTCACATATATCTGGGAGCAAGCGTCGTTCAACCCCATCGATTCGACGATGAACTGCCACATCCATTTTGAATTCCCGGATCGCTCGAGAATGGACCAGGCCTTCAGCTATTACTGGCGCCTGTGGACACTGCCTGAAATCCGTGAGCTGCTGATCGAGGCCGGATTCAGCGCCGTCACCGTCTACTGGGAGGGCACGGACCGGAAAACCAACGAAGGAGACGGCATTTATTCACCGGCGGAAACAGGTGACGCCGACCCGGGCTGGGTCTGCTATATCGTGGCGCAGCGGTAAAGGCGATCCTGGTGCTTTAACCCGGTAATCTCACCTTCCGGCTCGGCCGGTGTGACGACGAACAGCAGCGATGGGCCACGTTGGGTGCCGGTTGAATCAACCACGGTGCCCTGCAGCCAGGTGTCATTACGGCGCAGTTCCACCCGGTCTGACGGACCAACAGGCAGCGCTTCATCAACCTGGATCACAACCGGTTTGCGCTTGACTTTACCCAGGTATTTCGCCCGGGCTACGATCTCCTGGCCCGGATAGCATCCCTTGGAGAAACTCACTGCGCCTATCCGGTCAAACCCGAGCATCTGGGGAATGAATTTTTCAGTGGTTTTTTCGCCCAGCCAGGTTACCCGGTGGCGCAGCTCCTCGGTCTTGAACCTTTCAACTGTGCCATTGG
>Ga0316201_10004392_pt1 | contig 10632 bp, 5 predicted proteins | sample CS6wburrow_MG_FD_204516 | JGI IMG/M metagenome (GOLD analysis project Ga0316201, IMG submission 204516) | Coastal sediment microbial communities from Delaware Bay, Delaware, United States - CS-6 worm burrow | ecosystem: Environmental > Aquatic > Marine > Coastal > Sediment | place: USA: Delaware... | reverse complement strand
TAGAGCCAAACCAAGCCATCGAAACTTGTTTAACATAATGCACTCCTCGCCAGCACCCAAATGCCATTGTTTGAAAATTCAGTGATTGCCGTGACCTCACACGTTTGATTTGCTCTGTGCCAAACCGGGCTGAATGTGGAGGAGCGGCAGTTTGCCTGAGTATAACCCCAACCGGTTGGTAACAGCAGACATGTCGTCTCTGTAGATCAGGCCTGTCATTCGCATTATCGGGATATTTTGATATAGATCAATCTGCCAATCATTCATCAAGCGTATATTAATCCCATTGAATGAGTGTCACGGAACGACACGGTATTGCCCCTCCTGCGGGTTGCTTTGCCGCCTGCACAGATTTTTGCATACTTCTACTTCCCCCCGAATTCCAGGGCATCAACGGAAATTCCGAGGTTGGTGCCTGAAGGAGACCATCGTGAAACCTCTTGTTCTTACAAAAATCCTGAGCCTGGCCATTGTTCTTTTCAGCGGATACATCTTTGCTGACGTAGCGCACCCTGAGAACCCCGATATCGTGGGTGGAGTGTTTGACAACAAGGTCTGTTTCAACGCTGATGGCGTTGTAGAGGAGGTCGCTGAGTGTGACGGTCTGGATACCGACGCAGGTAAGCTGAGTCTTGGAATCGGGCAATGGGCCGGGTCCAGCCCTTCGGGAATCAACGGTTGTGGTACCACTGCTGTAAGCCCTGTCTCAAGTGCAACATGCCCTTACTACGCTTCCACAACTTTTGCCGGGTGCCAAGTTGGTAAATACGTATTGGTCCAAACGACCGATAGCGTTGGTTATTACTGGGCGGTACTGGCAGAACCGGATTGTCTGTTTCTGGATGCACCCGAGACATTGATTCTGATGCCATGCCGCGCAAGCGATGCCTTCGATCCGGATACCGGATGTGCAACCGTTAATCCACCTGTCATTAGCGTTGAGGATGGCTACATCAAAGCGGGTAGTGGCAGAGCGCCCCCACCCACCGATTGCAGTGATGACACCCATACGGGAAGAATGTTTGTCGACGGTGTGAATCAGCAACTCTACACCTGTACACATTCCGGATGGACGTCTACTGATGTTGCTGCCAAACCAGGTGAGCCGGATATCCGGACCGGCCTGTACAATCGCTGGATTGAGGATGGCACACTCAACGACCTCCAGTTAGCTGCCAATCATCTCGTGGTTGCGAAAGGCTCGGTCAGCCAGGTCACGTTCCATCCCTGGGGTCCAGGTCAAGAGCCTATGCAGTTCGACGTAACAGGCAGCTACCTCAAAGCCTCTCAGCCAATGTCATTGTCCGCAGGCCACACCATTTCGGCGTGGGTCCTGGCAAAGACCTTATCCCCAACGCCTTTGACGATTCTGAATTTCGGAAGCACGTTATCAGACGCCGATTTTCACGGGCTCAGTATTGGCACCTCCGGGGCTTTTACCTATAGGAGGGGTGCCCCACCTGCGTTCCTTTTCGAACTCTACAATTCAGGACCGACGATCACACCGGACACGTGGTACATGGTGACCGTGACCGAAACCGGTTATCCAGACTACATCAGTAGTCTCTATGTTAACGGCGAATGGCAAGTGGCGGATCAGGATGCATTTGCCATACCCACTGGCGATGCAGAAAACCTGACAATAGGCGCGATAGTTAAGTCTGGCACCCCGGGTGACTTTTTCCCCGGACAGATTCGCTCAGTGCGAACCTATACCAGGACCTTGACGCCAGGTGAGGTTAGAGCGCTGTTCGAGGCCACCCGCCCGAAGTGAGTGTCGCCAATGACTGATGGAAGGGAAACATGATGAAACGAATTGTTTTAACAGGAATCCTAAGCGTGGTCTGTGTTCTTTTCAACGGGAGCATCTTTGCTGACGTTGCGCATCCTGAGAACCCCGATATCGTGGGTGGAGTTTTTGACAACAAAGTCTGTTTCAACGCTGATGGAGTCGTAGAGGAGGTCGCTGAATGTGACGGTCTGGATGCCGACATAGGTAAGCTGGGTCTTGGAATCGGGCAATGGGCCGGATCCAGTCCTTCGGGAATCAACGGTTGTGGTAACACTGCAGTAAGCCCTGTCTTAAGTGCATCATGCCCTTACTACCCAGACACAAGTTTTGTCGAGTGCGAAGCTGGTAAGTACGTATTGGTCCAAACCACCGATAGTGTCGGTTATTACTGGGCGGTACTGGCAGAACCGGATTGTCTGTTTCTGGATGCACCCGAGACATTGATTCTGATGCCATGCCGTGCAAGCGATGCCTTCGATCCGGATACCGGATGTGCAACCGTTAATCCACCTGTCATTAGCGTTGAGGATGGCTACAAGAAAATGGGCAGTGGCCGAGCACCCCCACCTACCGATTGCAGTGATGACACCCATACAGGAAGGATGTTTGTGGATGGTGTTAATCAGCGACTCTACACCTGTACACATTCCGGGTGGACCTCAACGGATGTTGCGGCCAAACCAGGTGAGCCGGATATCCGGACCGGCCTGCACAATCGCTGGATTGAGGATGGCACACTCAGCGACCTGCAGATGACGGCCAATGATCTCATTCAAGGGGCGGGGAGCTCGGTCGGTAAGGTCAAATTCCATCCCTGGGGTTTGGGCTTCGAACCTTTACAGTTCGACGGAATAAATGACTACCTCAAAGCCACCAGCCCGGTTTCATTCTCGGCGCCCTACACATTTTCGGCGTGGGTCCGGGTGCAGTCCCCACTAAGCCTGCCTGCGACTGTCATGGGACTCATACATGCGACTGACACAAGCCACTATCAAAGGGTCTGGCTGAATACCTCCAACGAGCTGAACTACTCTATGGGTCACAGTTTCTCTCCAAGCTTCTTGATCACCAATTCGCTGCCGATTGTAATAAATATCTGGCACATGTTGACCGTGACCGAGGCGGCAGACGGCACGGTCAGTCTCTATGTCGATGGCGAGTGGGGTATCGCGAGTGATAACCCGACCGTCGTGCCAGTTGACGCTGATCAACCGTCGATAGGCGCAAAGGTTCTCTCAGGTGTCGCGAGTGAATTTTTCCCCGGGCAGATACGCTCGGTGCGAACGTATACCCGGGCCTTGACGCCAGGTGAGGTTAGAGCGCTGTTCGAGGCCACTCGCCCGGACTGAATGACGCGAAACCTTTTTCCACCGCTGCACAGCTTGGTGTAAACCAGGCACCTTTGCATTCAACAACTTGTATTTACGTGAGAGAAAACCGTCACTTCTTGCACTTTAATTGACAGGAACCAATGGATTTCTGGCTTCCTTCCAGGCTTCTTATTGTGAAGGCATAAAGCATCACATGAGCTACAAATTTCACAACCGGACCCAGCCTATTACAGTTCGGTAACTTATACGCCATTACATCATGCGACTCCGCATTCGGAGAGGAGGACGAACAATGAAAAACCTGACTGATACACAACGCGAATACCTTGACCGGCTTATGCAGAAGGACAAGGGTGCGGATGTGCGTTGGAATGACGGACGTGGAACCGCCACACTTCTGCGAGGAACACTTATTGACCCGGATCAACTAAAAGGGTCCATTCAGGAAGACCCTGAGGCCATTCTTGATACCTTTCTGGAGGAGTATGGTCCGCTTGTTGCCCCTGAAGATAGCAAAGAGACGATCCGTTTTGTGAAAACACACATCACCAAGGGTGACCGCATACGCATCCGGGCCATGCAAGTGGCAGACGGCATACCGATACACGGGGCGACCCTTTTATTATTTGCCGAGGAAGGAAAAGGTGTGTACCGGGCTCAGAGCGGGTGCTTTCGCGATGTCGATGTTCCGCCCCTGGTTTACAGAAGGGGGCGTCAAGTCGATATCAACAGGCGCGAGGAATCTTTGCGCAAGCGCCTGATGCGTAAATTACAGGCGGATGAGCAGGGTGCACGTTTTATCAAGCGCAAGATCAAGGAAGGGTTCGGCGAAGACCAGATCGCCGCCGAAAACTTTCCACTGACATCGCCACCAACCCACTGGCTCTATCCCTATAAAAAAAGCTTCCGGCATGTTTTCCAACTCCATGCCTGGCAACCGGTCGAGTGGTTGGGTGTGAATGGTGAGATGCGTAAAAATATTGACCTGGTGGAGATGAGCGTGAACATCATTACGGGCCATACCGTCTATACGGGTTCGCGGATCGGTGTATGGACCGATGTCATGGCTGACGGCCAGTCGACGCTTGAGGATGGCGGCAGTCTGATCACCCGGCCCCTGCTGGCGGTTCGGGAGGATAGCGCAGAGCGCTTGCTTGTGAACCGGACAAACACGACAGATATTTTTACCCATGATGCCGGCGGCACAGAATTCGGGCTGGAAACCAAGCTCCAGAACGGGACCGATTTGTCGGAGGATGCCGACGGACACTGGAACATTACAACCACCAGTTGCACGGCGTCTGATCGCCGCGATTCCCAGCAACCGGAAACGGATGCCCACTTCTTTGCCCAACAGGCCTATCAGTATTACGACGCGTTTGGCTGGGAAGGCTTTGACAACGGCGAATGGGGTACCGCAGCCTGCGATGTGCGCGTTACAGCCCATATTGGTATTGACGACAACGCCTATTTCTGGCGCTGGGTTGATGGCAGTGGCCGGCATTTTGGTTACCTTGCATTCTATGACGGTGAATGTTCTGCCGGATCCGTGGCCATGGATTTCATGGCAGGTGATCCGGGAATATTTGCACATGAGTATCAACACGCGGTGACCTACTTTGGTTCGGTCAACAGCACTGGAACCCCGGGATACCTGGAAATTGACGGGTGGCACCGGGCAATCCACGAAGGGATATCAGATTCGGTCGCCGGGCTTCGCACGGAAACCTGGACGGCACCCGGTCTCTGGCCAAACGGAGCCTGCCGCAACAACCTGCCTTTCCGGCGTATTGAGTACCCTCGCAGTACGGATACAAAGAGCGGTTCCGGGTATGTGGATCACTACGATGACCGGGTCAGCTCTGGCTTGCCCTATAGAAATTCAACCATCCTGTCACATGCCATCTTCCTGGCCGGGCAGGGTGGCGTCCACGAACGCACCAGTCGTGCGGCAGAGCTGATCCCGGTGCCGGGCGCGGGCCGCATCGATATCGGTGGTATCGTTCACGATGCCGTGACAGAACGTTTTGACAGCATCCCGGCCAACGGAACGGGTGTCCAGACGATGATCGAGGCGGCTAACTTCATTCTGGATGCGGCCGAAGATGCCGCCGGTGACAAACGCAGTTGTGAATATGTGTCGCTCCGCCGTGCCTTTTACGCCGTGGGTCTGTACCCGTTCGACAGTTCGTATACAAAACAGACCTACGGCGGTGAGGCCTGCATGTTGCCATGGACAATTTCATGGAGACACTCACGACCCTACCTGGGCTTTCCGGCCTTGTGGTGGAAGTCGCCTGACCTGTTTATCAACAACGGCTCGGGAGCAGAATATGACGCGGATGTCGGTGCGACCAACAAGCTTTTTGCCCGTGTTCGCAATATTGGCGACCAGGCACTGGCCAACGTGGTTGTGCGCTTCTACTTTCGCGCGCACGGCACCGCTTTACCTCCAAGCTCCACGGCCTGGAAGCCCTGTCAGGACAGCGGTGCTACAGACTGCGTCCTGACGATCCCGACCCTGGCGTCCGGATCGATGAACTTCACCAACACGGCCAGCCCACCTGCCAGTCAGGGGGTTGATTGGTACCTGCCAGCATCAGAGGTGGTTGCAGGCGTCGATCATTTCTGCGTCAGGGCTGAAATCGAGTGTGCCGGCGCCGATAATCATGACAATGATTGCCCGTACCGGGTCCAGTCAAATGTCAGCTTTACACCCCTATCCCTGGCGAATGGTCTCGGCATTGCGTTCGTCGTGGCAAATTGGGGAAAGGAGACCATACCGCTGGACCTTGACATAGACGACCGGTCCTTACCCAAAGGCGTACGCCTGCACTTCAACGAGCCGGGGTCGATCAAGGAACTCCACCTGGAGCCAGGCGAGGAAAAACCGCTGCACTGGAAACTGGAAGTACCCTTCGGTGAAGACGAATGGTGGCGGCCTCCTTACGATGGCCAGGTGAATGGCCGTTTGTCGGGCGAAAGGGTGAAGAATGAATTGTTCGAAGCCGAACTCAGCAATGTCGTTATCGGAAAATCCAGAAGCCTGCGAAGAACCCCGGTTCTTAAGCTCGAAGGCCATCTTGCCGGTCATTTGGTTGGTAAAAGACGTAAGAAACCACGCAAGCTGATCGGGCAGTTCAAAGGAACCCTGGACACCTCGAACGGATTACTGAAGGGAAGCTGGGCAACGGTTACAATCCGCCGTCGCGGAAGGCCTCTCGTTATTGAAATGCGTGTAGATGCCAGGTTGCAACCAACCCGGGCCATCCATTTTACCCAACGCATCAATGGAGAACCCGTCGGTGGTGTCACCTATGCACTGCGTTGGCCTCGATAGGGCCGGAGCCTTTAGTCAGTAAAACAAGGGGCCGGATATCTTTCCGGCCCCGGATTTCATCCTTGTCCGATGCCGGCCTGCTTTGTCATCAATAGGCATTCGGTGGCATGCTATAAAAGTGACTGAATCAGTTGCCGTGCTTGGAGGGTGTTGTTATGCAGGAAAAATGGGGCAAGGTCGAACCGAGTGGCGTCGAGACGGAAAGGCCATTGGTTGTCATGTTATGCGGCTTTCAAAAAAAGCCCGGTGATATGGCTGGGGTCGTAAAGGTCGTTAAGGACGTTCATCCGACCGCAGATTTCTGGAGACCTCGACTGCCACACTCATCCGCCTTGAGTTGTTACGGTCTCGCGCGTACGTCCCGAACACTTGCGGTGATGTTGGACAAAATCTGGCGGAAAGACTATTCCAGCATCATTTTGATCGGCCATAGTACGGGTGGACCACTCACACGTTCGTTGTATCTGGATGGCATAAGGCGAAATTCTGCCTGGATCGATTTGCTACGCACCGATGAAAAAAGCCGCATTGTCATGTTGGCCGGAATGAACAACGGCTGGCGAATCGACCATCATTTTTCGAGAGCCAGGGCAGTATTCTGGTCGATTTTGGAGATCGGCAGCAGGGTATTGGAAGTTTTTGGCAAGCGCCTGACAATTCTCGATCTTAAGCGAAGCTCACTTTACTTAACCTCTCTACGATTTGCGTGGTCCGATCTGAATGCGTCTGAACTACCCCGTTTGACAGTGCAGTTACTGGGCACGATAGATGATCTGGTTGGACCAGATGACGTGATCGACCAGGTAACAGGAAAGAAATTTCGATATCTGGATGTACCTTTTTCTGGCCATGTGGACGTTTTGAAAATGCAAGGCAGTGATCGTGCATCAACAGCACGTGCAGATGTCATGCGTATTGCACTCGGGCCCGAGGCAGAAATCGCCGAGCATGAAGTGAGACCATGGGGTCTTGACGACGAGACCACCGCCACCTCGGAGTCTGTCGAACAAGTTATTTTTGTCATACACGGTATTCGTGACCAGGGCTTTTGGACGGATAAAATCGCGCGTCATGTGTGGAAGCGCTGCGATGAAAAAAAGCGTCCATTTCTGCGTCGGGTAACAGCAAGCTACGGTTACTTCGGAATGGGGCCTTTTCTTTTTCCGAGTGTACGTCGTAAAAAGGTGGAGTGGCTTGTTGAGGAGGTGTTAGTGGCACATGCCAGATACCCCAACGCAAAACTGTCTTACATAGGACACAGTAATGGCACATATCTGCTTGCGAAAGCGCTTGAGGTCTATGCCGAAGTGGAGCAATTCAAATTTGATCGCGTGGTGTTTGCAGGCAGTGTTGTACGCTCGGACTATGATTGGGACAAAAAGCGAGTCACCAGTGTCCTCAACCTGGTGGCAAACCGTGATTGGGTTGTCGCATTTTTTCCACAGATGTTTGAATTAATACCGATACAGGATCTGGGGAGTGCCGGACATAACGGGTTTAGCCGGGTGGAGTACAACCGTGAATATGCAGATGGCGGTCATGGAGCCGGCATTCAAAACACCTTCTGGGACCCGATTGCCAACTTCATTCTAAATCAGGATAGTGTGAGCAGTGAAAAACATGCCTCCCCTGGCGTACAAGCCGCAACTGTTTCACGCGTAGGCTGGGTCGGTAAGATAATGCGAATATTTGGCAAATTCACCCCGTTGCCGGTATGGGCTCTTCTGGTTGCATTGCTGGTGGTGATATTTCCAAAAGGTATATTGAATCTGTGGGCAGTCATTTCCGGGTACATGGATGAGGCCTTTGTGTCGCTCTTACCACCCATTATTGCTTGGCTTTTAGTCGTGTGGCTGAGCGTTTCCTCCTATATTAAAAGTGGACTTACAGCAGCCCTGCGCAGTGGAGTCTCGACGATGATTGTGGTCGCATTTATTGGCTTTGTGGCGCACTTGATGAATTTCACATTAAGCCAACCGCAATCATGGGGATCGGGATTAATCGTTGCTTACCTGGTTCTTGTGGTGTGGGTTCTTCGCAGGGTTTAACTGGGTACAAAGAGTTGCCGGTTTACCTGATGTCAAAGCTCATCTGCCGTGCCCGGTTTTGGGACCTGGCGGTATCCTGATTCAGGAATGGGGTCAGCTTGGACAACTGGTGGAGTAGGGCCCATGGCAAAAGCAAGCACAGCCACTAACAAAAGTGAAGAAAGCCACAATTAATTTCTGCCCCGGATTTCTGCAGGATTTTTGCGCAAAAACTTCATCTGGTGGAACCTTCCGGTTTCACCATTATCAATATGAAACGGATGCAGATGATCAGTTTGTCATGATCGCCTGCACCGTAATCATTCAGGCCCGCTTCTCGATAGGAACATAATCGACAGCAGTTTGACCCTGGTAGATCTGTCTGGGGCGAGTGATGCGATGCTTAGGATCATGCATTAACTCTTTCCATTGGCCGATCCAACCATTTAGGCGTCCGAGTGCGAACATAACCGTGAACATATTGGCTGGGATGCCGATCGCACGATAAATAATACCACTGTAAAAATCGACATTCGGGTACAGTTTTCGCTCGATAAAAGGAAAGCCAAAGGAAAGCCAAGACAGCCACGATTGGCACTCAGTTAAGCCCTTTTAGCCAATGGCTGACTTCATCGGCATTGAACCAAATCACGATATGGTAATGGTTGCTCATGATTGCAGCGTGACCGGAGTCGGCCAGTCACGGCCTTGGCAATCAGCTTTGATTTTGACCCCAAATATTGTTAAATGTACAAAGTATGGTATCAAGACCAGGTAACCCAAAGGCAGTGCAAACTGTTTCCCCTCGTCAGTGGATCCGTTTGGTTGTGGTGTACCTCTCCATACCACTAGTTCTATTGGGCTGCGGAGGGGATTTTGGTTGGTGGCAGGCCTGGGTCTATTCTGTGCTGATCGTTGCCGCTGGTATAGGGGGGCGCATATGGGCCGAACGGCGCCATCCCGGACTGATGGCCGAACGACAAAACACTGAGAGCATCCAAAACGCAAAAGCCTGGGACAAGGTGCTTGCGCCACTGATGGCCATGAGTTTTGGTTTCCCACTGGTCATTGTAGCAGGGCTGGATCACCGCCTTGGCTGGTCCCCCGAATTTCCGTTATGGCTCATCGTGCTCGGCTTTATCTTGATCTCGCTCGGATACGCTTTTGCTACGTGGGCATTGGCCGAGAACCGGTTTTTTTCCAGCGTGGTGCGCATTCAGACGGATCGAGGGCATGTGGTGTGTGACACTGGTCCATACCGGGTAGTGCGGCATCCGGGTTACGCTGGAAATATTCCGCCACTGGTGGGCATTGTGTTGGCCCTGGGCTCGGTGTGGACACTTATTCCGGCCGCTGTGGCGTTGCTCATCGCGGTGATCAGAACCGCGCTGGAAGACCAGACGCTACAGGGAGAGTTGCCGGGCTATCGAGACTATGCACGACGCGTTCACTATCGGTTGATGCCGGGGATTTATTAAGGAACCTCGCCTCAGCCATTGGCCGATCCCGCCAATTCAAGGTTTCCAAACCTTGGGTTATTGAATAACCGCTCTGCGCCATATAGCTGACGGTCACCCGAATGAAAAAGGCCGCCAACAATTGACGGCCTTGATATTGGTAACAAATTAGATGTTACGTTCGGTGTTCAAGGAAGGATGATTTCACCATAGGCGATTCCCGTCTCCGGCGTGATCAGCCTTGAACTAGAAACGACATAGGTAACCAATTCAAAAACAACTGAACCAGTCGCTCCCTCAAAACGTCCGTACCCACCCGTAAGTTCATATGGCGCATAGGCAAAACCTGAGAAACATACATATCCGCCATCAACGTCAGCGCCCCAAATCATCGAACCATCTTTGAATGTCATGGTCATTTCGGCATCCGTAATGAGCACACCAGAAGGTCCAGGGCTGAAATCTGCACATTCATTACCTTCAGGAAGTTCAGAATACTGCTTTGGAGGACTGGTGGTTGCTATTCCCCGACCGTTGCCATTTCCGGGAGCGCCCTTCAAATTCACATCAAAGAGACCAGCTCCATCGACATGGATCAAGGAGCCATATACCGTCCCATCAATGGGTTGAGAGTGGTATTTTCCCGCTAACGTCGCTATGGAAACCAGTAACAGAGTAAGTAAAA